>Ga0207797_1001777_pt1 | contig 15423 bp, 13 predicted proteins | sample PRCRCaboRojoPR_6_FD_187275 | JGI IMG/M metagenome (GOLD analysis project Ga0207797, IMG submission 187275) | Marine sediment microbial community from Cabo Rojo, Puerto Rico - PR CR 10% Liquid 1 (SPAdes) | ecosystem: Environmental > Aquatic > Marine > Coastal > Sediment | place: Cabo Rojo, Puerto...
TCCCGGCGGAGCTCATGAAGCGCTTCATCTGACAGACACACCACGTTCTCGCGACAGAACCCTTCCACACAGGCGCCACTGCTCAAGGTCACCGCCGGACGTACGAATACGTCACCTCGCGTCGGTTGTTCCCCAGGCCTCGCGCCAGCCCCGCTCCTTCATCGCCGCGTCCAGCTTGCGAATCGCCGCCTTCACCTTCCCGATGTACCCGCCCGACAACTCCCGCTCGCGCATCTGCTGGATGTACGCCTCGGCCATCTCTGGGGCGATGTTGCCGATCCTCCGGTCGATCTGACAGGTCGCCTCGCAGTGCTTGGCGAAACACACACAGATGTCCAGGTAGCCCTCCAGCGTGCTGAAGCTGATGATCCGCCGGTCGGCTATGCCCTGCTCCTTCAGCTCGTCGCGTGACACACCCGGCACGAAGATGCGTTGCAGGGTGTCCTTGACCTGGTAGACGACACTTCCCATCGAAACCTCCTCGCGTTGGCGAGGAAGACGGGGCTTGCTCCCGTTTCCCTCTCGTTTCCCTCCGAATCCGAGGCCGCGGCGCCGACCGCCCCACCCCGGATACAGCGGGTGTCACTGTGCCCAAGGCAGTCACTGGGGCTAGCCATCACATCATCGGTGCGACAAGTTCACATAAGCCCTCGATAAGACGTCCCCGGCGCGCAACCGCGCCAGCACGCACCGCGCACCGCTGGATCAGGCGACCCAGCCCACGCGAAAGGCTGCTCGGGGCTTCTGCCGCGAGCAGGGCGGCTTTGATACTGAGGGCACCTCGCTTCCGTCGGAGCCTGCGCAACCGACAGGCGAGAAAGGGTTGGAGGCATGCGTCCTGGTCAAGCGCATCGACCATGCCTCCGTCGTCACCTCACAACAGACACTTATTGTCAGGTGAGGTGACGACTCGTTCTACGTAGTGGCAAGCTACACAGAACATCGCTACAGCAGGCTTCAGCCGGTGTAGCGCTCACTCCGTGAGCAGGCATTAGCCAGTCACGGAGCGGAGGCAATGCCGGCTTGTGGGAATCGAACCCACGAGACCGAGAAAGCCGGTATTCAGTTGTCTTCAGTTGGAATCCGTTGCGAGGTCTTCGATCGTCGTCCCTCCGCCAGAGGAGGCGAAGGATCGTCAGTTGCGGCTAGGCGCAAATCCTACCGTTGCACTAACAGTGTATCACACCCGACCAGTCGAGGCAAGTGGAGAAACGCCGCGAGATCGTTTTCTGGGAGGTGAAGTCACCGTGAGGATGCCCGGTTTTGACCGATTTGACCGGTTTGACCGGTTTTGAAAGCATATATGCTCAATAGCAGTGGTTTTTCTAGCATGGAAGAGGAACGGGAGGCAACGGAGGGGGGAGCTTGATGTAACCTGCGGCTTCAACTCCCGTCGGCCCCGCTCCGACAAAAAATCCCCACCAAGGGGTACAGAGGTAGAGTTGGCCTGACGGCGGTCAGCTTTGAGCCTTCTACCTGGGCTTCTGCGATGGCTTTTCGCAGAAGCTCATTCTGTTTTACTCTCTCCATCGCCTCCCAGCGATGGGCGATATCTTCAACTGCTTCTTTGGCTGCAATTGTGGCCTCCATTCGCGCCGGGCGCAGATCGGCCAAGCCTGCCTGGGCGCGGTGTTTCTCCTCCGCAAAGCGCTCGTAGCTGATGTGTCCTTCCAGGTGCAGCCGCGTCGCACGCTCGATTCTCGCCTTCAATTCCCGCTCCCGGCGCCCCAGATCCTCCCTTTCCTCCGCCGGAATCACCGCCTCCGCGACGCGCTCCTCCCAGTCCTCCGGCAAGCATTGGGATACACTCTGAAGCCACTCCACCACCTGGCCCTCAATTTCCTCTGCTGGCAGTGTTGGCTGATCGCACTCCCGCCGGTGCTCAATCTGACCCACATCTCGGTAGTACCGATAGTCGTTGCTCGACGTCGAGGCCCTGTCATGGCCGAAAACTCTATCCGCCCAATAAACGTGCTGCTTGCATTAGCCTGAGGTACAGTTTCATCGTCCAGACCACGAATACAAAGGGACGACGATGAGTTTCCTCCAGCGACAAACCAAGCGTCCCAAACTCACCTGGCGAGATCGATCCCTCATCGTCCTGCTGGCAAGCAAGCGGCTTAGGGCTGGCCTGCGGCAGCTGGCCGCACGGTGAGTGCGAACGGTTCATCGGCAGCTTACGCCGCGAGCGTCTCGACCACTTCATCATTCTAAACGAACGTCACCTGCACCAGATCGTGAAAGAGTACGAGACGTATTTGAACACCGCCCGGCCTCAGGCTCCCCGCGGAACGGGCCGATTCCCCGTGCCGGGCAAGCCTAGATCGTCCCCGAAACCGGCCTCAAATCGTCCAAAACCGGACCCTCACGTCAACCCATCGGCTAGTTTCCCCACCAGGAATAACTCATCAGACCCGCTCTGGTGCTCGTCGTGGCTCACTGGCGATGCGGATAGAGTTTTCGGCCATGACAACAGCGCGCCAGCCCAGTTGTCGGTGTCCGCCGACCTTCAGGTTGAAATAGTCGGTTGAAACGGAAGCAGGGACGTCGGCACAAGACGACGGTGTATAGGCTCTAGCGCTGTATTCGGGCCGATCCACCCTCCGCGAATGCTCGTACCTGCTCCACGGTGGCCATCGTCGTATCGCCTGGGAAGCTGGTCAGCAACGCCCCGTGCGCCCAGCCCAACCTGAGGGCTTCCTCCTCCGGCTCGCCCGTCAGAAGACCGTAGAAAAGACCAGAGGCGAAGCCATCTCCACCGCCCACGCGATCATACACGGGCAGCTCGCAGGTGGGCGAGACGTACGTCTCGCCATCGATCCAGGCGACGGCGCCCCATCCGTGACGGTTGGTTGAATGCACCTCGCGCAGGGTAGTGGCGACAACCTTGACATCCGGGTATTTCCCGATCACCCGATCGATCATGCCGACGAATATGCTGGGATCCAGCTCAGATTCCGCGGTGATCTCGGGCCCAGGAATGCCAAGCCCCATCTGCAGGTCTTCCTCATTCCCGACGATAACATCGACGTGCTCGACAATCCGACTGAGAACAGACACCGCCCGGTCCTGGCCGCCCCAGACACCCCACAACTTCCCGCGGTAATTCAAATCGAACGACGTCACGGCGCCAGCAGCTTGGGCCGCCTGCATAGCCTCGATGATGAGCTCTCCCGTGGTCTCCGATAGCGCCGCGAAAATGCCGCCGCTGTGGAACCAACGCACACCGTCCGCGAAGATTCCGTCCCAGTCGAAGTCGCCGGGCTTCAGCAGCGCGCCGGCCTCGCTCGCGCGGTTGTAGAACACGACCGGAGGACGGACGCCGTACCCACGGTCGCTGTAGACCGTCGCCATATTGGGGCCGTCCACCCCGTTATGCTCGAAGTGCTTGTAGAAGGCCTTCACCCCCATGGCCCGTACTCGCTCGCGGATGAGAGCGCCAATGGGATAGTCCGCCATTGCCGTGGCGATCCCCGTCCGCAGACGGAAACAATCTGCCAGGTTCGCAGCCACATTGAACTCGCCGCCGCTGACATGAATACGGCACTCGCTAGCCTTGCGGAAGGGTATCACCCCTGGATCCAGGCGGTGAATGAGAGCCCCGAGGGACAGCAAGTCAAGTGCCCCATCTTCCCGAATGTCCAGTCCGTATGTCATGTTGTCCTCCTTGCACTATCAAATAGTCAGTTACGCGTTGTAGGCGCTCGACGTCACGTCGCCGCCCGTGCCAGTCCAATTTGTGTGGAAGTGCTCTCCGCGCGGTCTATCGACGCGCTCATAGGTATGGGCGCCGAAGTAATCGCGCTGGGCCTGGATCATGTTGGCCGACACGCGCTCGCGGCGATAACCGTCGTAGAAGGAGAGCGCGCTGGCGAGCGCTGGCACGGGCATACCTTGCTGAACCGCTGTGGCGACCACCCGCCGCCAGCCCGCCTGGGCGGCCTCGACCTCCGGCTGGAAGTAGTCGTCCAGCAGGAGGTTGACCAGGTCGGAATTCTTGTCAAAGGCCTCCATGATGTTGCCCAGGAAGGCGGAGCGGATGATGCAGCCGCCGCGCCACACCTTGGCGATGTTGCCGAACTCAAGATTCCAGTCATGTTCCTCCGCCGCCGCCCGCAAGAGCATGAACCCCTGCGTGTAAGAGATGATCTTGGACGCATATAGCGCGTTGTGGAGGTCCTGGACGAAGGCCTCCCCGTCTCCATCGAACGAGGGCTCAGGCCCGCTCAGCATCTCAGCGGCCGCCTGACGTTCTTCTAGCAACGCCGAAAGAAAGCGAGCCTGCACCGCTTCGGTGATCAGGGTCAGTGGGATACCCATCTCCAGCGATGAGACAGCCGTCCACTTGCCCGTGCCCTTCTGACCCGCCGTGTCGAGAATGTAGTCGATGGCGTACGCGCCGTCGCCGTCCTTGAAGCCCAGGATGTCGCGCGTGATCTCGATGAGGTAGGAATCCAGCTTCCCCACGTTCCAGTCGGCGAAAACTTGGTGCATCTCCTCGTTGGTCATGCCCAGCAAATGCTTGAGGATGAAGTAAGACTCGCTGATCAGCTCCATGTCGCCATATTCAATGCCATTGTGCGTCATCTTGACGTAGTGACCAGCGCCATCCTCGCCCATCCAATCGCAGCAGGGGACACCATCGACCTTGGCGGCGATGTCCTGCAGGATGGACTTGACGTGCGGCCACGCTTCCGGCGACCCGCCAGGCATGATGGACGGGCCGTGGCGAGCGCCCTCCTCACCGCCGGAGACGCCGGTGCCGATGTAAAGCAAGCCCTTCGACTCCACGTAGTCCGTACGGCGCATCGTGTCCTGGTAGTTCGAGTTGCCGCCGTCGATGATGATGTCGCCGTCTTCCATATGTGGGAGAAGCTGATCGATGACCAGGTCCACAGGCTTACCTGCCTTGATCATAAGCATGACGCGACGGGGACGCTTAAGGGCGCTGATCAGTTCCTCGATGGAGTGGGTGCCGATGATGTCGCGACCGTGGGCTCGATTCTCAATGAAGTTGTCTACCCTGGACGTGGTACGATTGTACACGGCGACCGTGTAGCCGTGATCGCTCATGTTCAGCACCAGATTCTGGCCCATCACCGCCATGCCGATCAGACCCAAATCAGATGTCCTCATCCTAATTTCTCCTCCATTGTATCTATCAGTTAGGTATCGACCTCTCGAAGCCGGTGAAGCATCTCACCCGCCTTGGGCACGAATAGTACTCCTTCAGATTCGCAGTCCATCCACGCATCGATGTCAACGTCATCAGGACTGAGATATCCCAGGGAAAGCTGACCACAGTCCTCGAGTGGGATCTGGCTGGATAAGGTCACCCGAAAGCGCGGCCTCTCGCTCCCCTTATCCATCACGCCCGGGCCGCGAACGTGGGTGCTGTGTGCCAGCACGCAGAGGGGGATATGCTCATAGCGCTCCCAGTTTTGCAAGAAATACGGCAGAATGTGATAGCCAACCTGGTAGATATCCTCTCCGTGCACGCGGCTGACCGTATCCAGGTGTGGTGCGTAGACAATCACCTCGCCGCCGGCAGCCACGACGGGCGCGAGTTTGTAGACCGCCTTGGCGGCAGTCCAGAGTTCATCGTACATCGGCGGTGCACAGGAGAGCACGCGTTGAAAGGGCTGGTCGTAGAACAGGATGTGCCGCTGCGCTGACAGATCGACGGCGGCCTCCCACGCCGCGATATGGTCCCCAATGAAGATGCCTGCAAGATCATCCTCAACCACGACTAGGGAGATGAGTGTAACGGGCCTGGTCAGCCGCCGAGCGGCGGCATGGATCATCGCTCGCACAGGGGTGTCCTTGATCCCTATGGTGTCGACAACACCGGCCAGTGCCCCCAGCCAGTGCGTGACGTTGATCATCTCCGGGCCCGAGATGCCCGGAAACAGATATTTAGCCCCGCCTGAGAAGCCAACTACCTCATGCGGGAAGGTCGGGCCGAGGATGACGATATGGTCATAGTCGAATACAGCCTTGTTGATGCGTACCGGGGCATCGCCACCAAGAGAGGGATGCCATCGCTGTCCAGCAATCTCTTGGACCTCAGCCCGACTGATCGTACCGATGGTCCTCAGCGCAGCCGGATCATCCCAGGCATGGTTGAACAAGCGAATTCCCCGGTACTGCGTATCCAGTTCTTCTCTCGACGTGATGCCAACCAGTTTGTGCAGGCTTGACTCGCTCAGGGGGGGATGGGTGCCCAAGGCAACCATGACATCAAGCTGACGCGTATCGTGTAGTACGTCGACCAGTGCCCGGAACAGCATCGGCAGAGGAAGCGAGCGCGTGTGATCGGGGATGAGCACCAACACCCGTTGCCTCGTGAACTCGCCCTCCAGCCCTTGATGAAGCGCTTCCACGATCTGGTCGCGGCGCAAACACCCGGCCGGATTATGCTGGCCAATGACTGACATGGTCTTTTGCACAGGGTCAATGTAGGTCGGGCCAGGCAGCCCCCGCCCGCTGCCCAGCTCGTGTAAGCCAACGTGAGAAGACGGGCAGGCTAGACACCGCTATAAGCTGAGAAGCCACCATCCACCGGTACAACGATCCCGGTGACGAATTGGGAGGCCGGAGAGAGCAACCACAACACCGTCCCCAGCAAATCCTCGGGATTGCCGAAGCGTTCCATGGGCGTGTGGTCAATGATGCTTCGGCCGCGCCGCGTCAGCTGCTCGGTCTCCTCATCGATTAGCAGGAAGCGATTCTGGGTAGTCAGGAAGAAACCGGGGGCAATAGCGTTGACGCGGATAGACGGCGCGTATTGTTGTGCCATGTGAACCGCCAGCCATTGGGTGAAGCTGCTCACGCCAGCCTTGGCCGCTGAGTAAGCCGGAATCTTGGTCAGTGGACAGAAGGCGCTCATCGACGAGATATTCAGGATTACGCCCTCCCCGCGCTCGGCCATGCCCTTGCCAAAGACCTGGCAGGGGAGGATCGTTCCGACGAGGTTCAAATCGAACACAAAACGCAATGCATCGTCGGGCAAGTCGAAGAAGGGATGATCGGGGCTGGTGGTTGCCCGAGGACGGTTGCCCCCGGCGGCGTTGATGAGTATCTTCACCGGGCCGAAGCTATCTTCGATTGTGTGACGCGCCTCTTCGAGTAGATCGCGCTTGAGCACATCCCCGTGAACGGCCATGTACTCGCCAGGGCCAGCACCCAGGCGCGCGTGCATCCTGTCAGGGATATCTCGTCTATGAGTGAGCACGGCGACGTTAGCCCCAAGATGCACCAAAGCATGAACCATCTCCCCACCCAGCGCACCGGTCCCGCCGGTCACGAGTGCGGTCTTATCGGTGAAGTCATAGAGCTTGCCGATTTCCGATAGATCCATTCTACCCTCTCTCATTCTTCACTCGCATCAATCGTCGCCCCGGGAGCCACCTCAAGCCGGTAAGTCCTCGATGCACCGGCCTCTCGGAGAGCCTCCTCCAAGGGGCTGGTCTCCTCCCAAGGCCAAAGCGCGATGATGGTGCCACCGCTTCCGGCGCCGGCCAGCTTGGCCCCCGGTGCGCCTGCATCCAGCGCGGCAGCAACAAGTCGTTCGTTAGATGTCCCCGACCCACCCAGATCTCGCTGGATGGCGTGGTTCTCCCGCATCAACTCGCCCAGCGTGGGCCAATCCTGCAGCAGCAGCGCCTTCTTGCCCATGCGGGCGATCTCCGTGATGCGCTGGTAGGCCTGGACCACGTCCCTCTCGCCCTCCAGCCAGCGCTCTCGGATTGGTCGGTGTACCTCTCCAGATGAATGCCGCACGCCGGTATAGCCCAGCACGAAGGGCAGATCCCGGACATAGCGGTCTAGAGGCTCAATGGTAGCGAAGAGCTCCGCCTCCTCGCTGCGGTAGAACTGCTTGCCGCGGAAATCCATGTAGTTCAGGCCCCCGAAGGTGCACATATGGGCGTCCTGGTACCCGCACACCACCTTCAGGTAGTTCAACTCGATGTAGCGTGCCCGTTCAGCCAGCCGATACCGGTCCAGCTCCTGACCCTGCCAAGCCAGAAGCGCCTGTAGGATAGCCACGACCAGCGCCGTCGAGCCCGACATGCCGCTCTGCATTGGTATCTCGCTCTGGTACTCCACGCGGCACTTGAGGCGCGGCAAATGCATATAGTCGAGGATCGCCCGAACGACGTCAAAGAGGTCGCCCTGGGGACGCAGGTCATCGCGGCTGGTGATGCGGCACACCTCTCCATTCGTCTCCAACACCAGTTCCGGTGCTGGCTCGACGCGTGCGTAGGCCCGCATGCCGACCGAGCAAGAGATCACCGATCCGCCGTACATGTCCGTGGGATTGCCGACAATACCCGCCCGCCCCGGTGCCGAGCAGACGATCTTGGGCCCAGACGTCATCGACTCGGTCACAGCTCGTACGCTTTGGCCTTAATATACTTGCGCACCAGATAGCCGTACCGTTCATCCTGCAGTGCAAAATCGATGAAGGCACGGAAGTAGCTCTCAAAGTTGCCCACGTCGTACCGTCGCTGATCGGGGGTGAATCGCCAGGCGTAGACGGGCTGCCCCATCTGGATCAGCAGCTTGATGGCGTCCGTCAACTGAATCTCCCCACCCCTATCCGGTGGCGTGCGTTGCAGAGCCTCGCAGATGGCGGGACTGAAGACGTAGCGGGCGGCTACCGCCATCGTGCTTGGCGCTGCGCCCACTGAAGGCTTCTCGACGATGTCGGTGATCGCAACCGGCTCGCCGGGTGGCGGCTCCGCACCGTCACTGTCGATGATGCCGTAGCGGAAGACGTCCTGCCGATCCACTTTTTCCACAGCCACGACAGCCGCCGCCTCTAGCTGACGATGAGCGTCCATCATCGCCTCCAGTGGGGCGGCTGGATGGTCGGCGGCGACGATCGAATCGCCCAGAGCCACCACGAAGTTATCGCTGTCCACGAAATCAGCGCCCAGCGAGACCGCGTGCCCCAGGCCTTTGGGTATCGTCTGCCGAGTGTAGAATAAGCGGGATGTGCCACGCAGGTATTCCAGATCAGCCAACATCACCTCATTACCCGCCTGCTCCAATGCCGAAGCGAGCTGAGGATCGACGTCGAAGTGATCCTCGATGACACGCTTGCGCCGACCGGTGACGATGAGAATCTGACGCAGACCAGCGGCCTGCAGTTCCTCGACGACGTATTGGAGGATCGGCTTGCGCCCCACCGGCAGCGTCTCCTTGGGCTGTGACTTGGTAGCCGGCAAGAGCCGGGTGCCGAGCCCGGCGGCCGGAATGACCGCTTTGCTGATTGGGTGTGTCATCGAACTACTCCCCTTTCGTGACCTGGGCGGCAAGATCAACCTACGCTGTCAGATAGATAGGAGGGCCCTACCTAGACCAACCTAAGCCCTTGCGCGAAGGGTGACAAATGACGCTGAAGGTGGCGTTCCAGCAGCCGGGCGTAGATCTCTTCGTGCGCCTCAAGCGTCGAAAGAAGACGATCGCCGAATCGGTCCAGCACGGAGCCAAACGTGACGTGCAGCACTTGCCGCGCGTCGAACTGATCGAGCAGATCGGCCAGATCAGCATTGTCCAAGAGCTCGGACGGCGGTACCTTGTCCAACTCAGCCGAGACGTGATACGTGGCCCGATCGGTCTCGTAGCGCTCGCGTGCCAGCATCAAGATCTCACGGAAGAAATCTGGAGCAACCTGAGCCATCGCCCGCAATGCCTCCAGGTAGCTTGTGCCCGCGGTCTTGACGTGGACGAGGCCATCGGTGTGCTCAGCAATGATGGGGTAGATGCTGAATTTGTCGGAGCCGGAGTGGACGCTGAGCTTGTAGGGCCCGAATGCATGAGCGATGGCAGCATGCTTGCTGAGCTCTGCCTCAAACTGTTGCAGATCGCCGATGTAGTCGACGCCCTTCTCGAAACGCCCGATGTAGCGCGGTGCCAGACTGACCCACCGTACGCCCAAACGCTTTAGCGCGTTGGCGATGAACGTGTGCTCCTGCGGTGACGTCGGGGTCTCCGTCTCGTCCACCGAGACCTCTAACTCGAAAGGCTCATCCCCCATCTGCTCAACCAGGTAGCGATACATCCTTGCCGTGTGGGCGATGGCGCGTCCGTACTTCGCCGCGGCCCGGTAGAGCGTGTCTCGGTCAAACGTGATCGCGAAGTCACCCAGGTCAAGAGGGTGGTTCAAGTACCGCTGCTCTAGATCCGCCCTGCTCGTCTCCAGCATCCTCCAAGGAAGCGCATCTACCTTCACCTGAAGCGCGGCGAGCGCGGCTGTGTGGGCCTCGTCGTCGACGTGATCGCCAGGGTCGATGGTATAGAACGTGTAGCCGGCGCTGATGAAGGCATCCATAGCCTCCGGCGTCTTGAGGTGATCAGCATCGGCACCGAGCGGCCCGCGCCAGCCGGCTTGGAAGGCGCCCCACGTGGCATCGTCGAGTACCTGTTGGGGCGTACGCCCGGTGCGGGCATTCTCGCGCACCGACTGCTGGGCAAAGATCGGTGCCACACCCCTGAATTGCTGCACGGCACGCACGTGTCCGGGTGTCGCCAGGCCCAGCCGGTCGCCGAAGCCGAACGACGTCTCAAGGCCCAAGCAGACCGGGCGCAGCCAATCCAGCCGGTCGCGCACCACGGCGGCGTTCTCATGCGTGAGTGGGCAGAAGAGCACACCATCTTGCCGCTCACCTTCGAAGCCCGCATCATCACCCTTTACGCCCAAGAGCTGGTCGCCCTCATCGGTGGCCGCCAGGAAATACGTGGTGCCGTCCCTCTCGGTCATCGAGTCCCTGTAGACCGTCAAACCCTCACGCTCCAACGCTATTCCTCCTTGCTTGTGGCTCATCGAACCTGTACGCCTGCTTCGCCAGTCGATAAGCGAGGTCCAAGATCATCTCGCGAGCGTCCTCCTCGACCACGATGCCCCGCACCACCAGACTAGCGATCCAATTGGCGCTAGCGCGGCGCCATACGTCGTGGCGCACCGGTATCGAAGGGAAGGCCCGGGTGTCGTCGTTGAACCCGACGGTGTTGCGGAGGCCCGCCGTCTCCATCACCCGGGCAAAGTATCGCCGCATCCCGTTCAGGCTGTCGTGGAACCACCAGGGCGGGCCCAGCTTCATCGCCGGATAGTGCCCGGCCAGCGGCGCCAGCTCGCGGGAATAGGTCGATTCATCCAGCGTGAAGACAATGAAGGTCAGGCGCGCATCGTTGCCGTACTTGTTGAGCAATGGACGTAGATTGTTCGTGAACTCGTTGCGGCGCGGGATGTCGGCTCCCACGTCGGGCCCGAAGCGTTCGTAGAGCCGTCGGTTGTGGTTGCGCACCGATCCCACGTGAAACTGCATGACCAGGCCGTCTTCGATCGACATGCGGGCGAAGGCCATCGTCATATGACCGGTGAATCGGCGGGCGTCCCTCTCCGTCGCCTCCCCTCGCAACGCGCGCTGGAAGATCGCCTCGACTTCGTTTTGGGCAAGCTCCATCGTACGGGCCGACACCGCCGCATGGTCAGTGGCAGTAGCGCCCATCGACTTGAAGAAGGCGCGTCGGTCCTCCAATGCCCGAATAAAGGCATGGTAGGAGGCGACCGTGATGCCGCTCATCTCGCTGAGCGCATCGATGCTCTCACGCCAGCCGTCGGTCAGGATGTTGACGACCGCGTCGGGACGGAAGGTGGGCCGGATGTCAGCCTTCCAGTCGGCCGCCTTGATCCGCCTGTGGTGATCCAGCGTATCCGTGGCAGCGTCGGTCGTGGTCAGCACCTCAATGTTGAACCGATCGAAAAGCGGGCGGGGTTGGAAAGCAGGCAGGGCTAGCTTGTCCTCGATTTGGTTGTAGATCGCTTGAGCGGTCTCACCATCAAGTTTCCGATCGACACCGAAGACCTCGACCAGCTCCTGCATCAGCCAGATGCCGGTAGGCGTGCCCCGGAAGAGATGGAAGTTCTCGGCGAAGAGTTGCCAGATCTTGCGATGATCCTGCTCCACCTCTCCTCCATCGATCCGCGGTACGCCCAGCGACTCCAGGGGGATTCCCTGAGAGTGAAGCATGCGGAAGACGTAATGGTCGGGGATGATGAACATCTCGGCAGGTGTGCCGAATGTGGCGTCCTCTTCGGCGAAAAGACGCGGATCCACGTGCCCATGTGGGCTAATGATGGGCAGGTCGGCCACCGTTTCGTACAACTCGCGTGCGACTTGCCGCTGCATTGGATCGGGATCGAAGAAGCGGTCTGGATCCAACTGCCATCTCATATCCGTCATAGATTGACCTCCTGGCTTCACGTAGCGGTTACCTATGCTCCCAGGGCCTTAGATTTGACAGCGATGGACACTCCCTGTTGGCTCCAGCAAGCTCTATACGCTTCACGCTGCTGTATCCTCTTGCCGTCGTGGGAACCTCAAGTGCCTAAAGCATGCCAGCCGCCTCGTAGATCGCGAGTACCGCAGCGAGGCTTCTTCTCCCTTCTGTGCCGTCGATTCGAGGTGCACGGTCCTCGCGCAGCGCCGCAATGAAATCGTGGAAGACGTTGATATGGCCCGTGGGCGCGATGCCCCGAGGATCGCCACCGGATCCGGCGCCAGCAGCCACCCCAGTCACCGTAGATTCAAGAGTCGCTTGGCCTGGGTCGGTCAGCAGACATCGCGTGACAGATTCGCCCTCCACCTGGATGCCGCCCTTCGTGCCATAGAGCTCGAACCGGTGAGGGAAGCCCGGTGAAGCCGTCGTCGTGGCGGTTATGGTAGCCAGGGCGCCGTTTGCGAAGCGAAGCGTCGCCGTGAGCGTATCTTCCACCTCGATTGCACGTTGGAGCGTGTCGGCGTAAGCTTGCACCGACACGGGGTCGCCCATCATCCACACCAGTAGGTCCACCAGATGGATGCCCTGGTTCATGAGCACACCGCCGCCGTCCAAGGCCCAAGTTCCCCGCCAGTCGGCCTGGTCGAAGTAGGCTTGCGACCGGTAGTACGGGAGCGTCACCAGCCCCAAGGTAAGATCGCCGAGGTCGCCGGCCTCGACGGCGTCGTGGACACGCGCGAAGAGCGGCTCGGCCCGGCGCTGCAGCGTGACGCCCAGCTTGACCCCAGCCTCGTCGCAGGCGTCTATCATGACGTCGGCAGCCTTCAGGCTCAAGGCCATGGGCTTCTCCACCAGCACGTGTTTCCCCGCTTCGGCAGCAGCGATGGCCTGGCTCGCGTGCTGACCGCTGGGGGTACAGATGCAAATGACGTCTACATCCCGATCAGCGAGGACATCCTCGTACATCCTGCACGGGGCGCCAAACTCGGCGCTGATCGCGTCGAAGCGTTCTGGGCTGTAATGCGCCACAGCTTCGAGGCGCGCGCCTACCGCAGCGTTGGCCTCAAGAGCCTGGCGGTGGAAGTCGGCTGCCACGCCAGCGCCCAGGATAGCGAAGTTAACGGTCTTCTGGTTGGGCATTCGAGCTTCTCCTCGGTCGTCCTACACTTTGATCCACTGCTTTCAGAGACCTACAGTCATATGATCAGCTCTCTACGTGAGGCTTGGTTTCCAACTGACCGAGCACAACAACGTCGGCGCGGGCACCTTGCCTCTGACCAGCAGGTCACACGCAATTCAGCCCAGGGGCACTGGAATCGCACCTGATCCGCAGAACATGAAACCGGCTGTGACCTCACCCCTTCAGCATGCCCTCGCTCAGCCCTCTGACGAAGAAGTTGCGCAGCAGTACGAAAGGGATGAAAACAGGCAGAAATGAAAGCACGAACATCGCCCCGACACGCCCGAACACCATGGTCTGAAGTTCATCGCGTAGCCATACGATACCCACGGGGAGAGTCTGCCATTGGTTCTTGGTCATGAGTGTGGATGCAAAGAGGTACTCCTGCCAGGCAAAGACAAAGGTTATGATCGTCGTCGCCGCTAGGGCCGGGCGCGTGATGGGCAACAAGACCTTATACCAGAGTTGAAATTCGCTACATCCGTCGATGATGGCTGCGTCCCTGATCTCAAGCGGGATTGTTGAGAAGGCACCACGCATGATCAACAGCCCCCAGGGCAGGTTAAGCGCGACATAGGGGAGTATGAGACCCAGCCAATTGTTTCTTATGCCTAACCGGTCCTCCATCATATAGATAGGTATCAGGTACATGATGTACGGAATCGTAAGCACGAAGACAATTCCCAGATACAGCAGGTTCTTCCCCCGGAACTGACGGGCGCCGAATGCGTATCCTCCCATCGCACTCGAAACCACAACCAAGAGGACGGTCGAGACGGTGACGATGACGCTGTTGAGGAAGTAGCGGAACCCCTCCATTTCCGTCAGCACATAGATGTAGTTTTCCAGTGTAAGTCTGCTCGGTAAGATCGTCGGAGGATACTGGTAAATCTCTTTGGTAGGACGCAGAGAGGTTTCCAGCATCCAGAAAGGAGGGAACAGGAAGACAATAGCAGCGGCAATAGCTATCAAGTAGGAGATCCTTATCACTCGTTTACCGGCGACGGGCCGTGTAGTCTGTTGCTGGCTCTTCATTGTATGACTCCTCAGAACCGTTCTGCCGATTCAGGTTTCAGTATCATGTTCAACGCCCAGGCTAAGATCAGGATGATGAGCGCCGTGAAGTAGGCAATTCGAGAGGCCAGCCCCATATCATATCGCTGAAAGGCCGCTTTCCAAGAGTATAGATATAATGTCAGAGTTGAAACGCCGGGGCCACCCTGGGTCACCATGTGGGGCAGCGTGAAGACCTTGATGGAGTTGATCGTGATCCAGATGCCGCCGGCTAGAAGATAAGGTCTCAACAGTGGAATAACTACGTACCATACCTCCTGGACAAAGCTCGCACCGTCTACTTCTGCAGCCTCACGAAGACTCCTTGGAATTGCTTGAACGCCGGACAGAAAGACGATGAAGGTGAATCCAATCATCTTCCACGATCGGGCCATCACCAGTCCGTAGAGGGCTGTGTTAGGATTCCCGAACCAGTGCTTCGCCCACGATTCGCGACCGATTGTCCGCAGGATGTGGTTAAGGATTCCTAGATCCGGTGATAAGATCCAAGTGAACGCGATGCCGACCAGCGACATCGGAATGATCATTGGCAGATAGAAGATAATCTGAAAGAGTTGAATACCGCGGGTCAGCTCGCCCACGATGATCGCCAGGCCGAGGGAGACGACAAATGTGATTGCGAAGTACGGAATGGCGAACTTGAACTGGTTTACGAGCGCGGTGTGAAACAAGGAGTCCTCGAACAGCATATCGCGATACCCCTTCAGGCCAATGAACCTGGGGGAGTCATCTTGTGCGTAATCGTATTCAGAAAAGCTGAGGTAACCTGAGAACAGGATCGGAAAGGCAATAAAGACAAAGACGAAGGCTAGCGTCGGAGCCAAGAATATCAACAGGCTGATTCTCTCTTGGACTCTCCGGTTTGATACCCATCTCATTTG
>Ga0207797_1001778_pt1 | contig 15421 bp, 17 predicted proteins | sample PRCRCaboRojoPR_6_FD_187275 | JGI IMG/M metagenome (GOLD analysis project Ga0207797, IMG submission 187275) | Marine sediment microbial community from Cabo Rojo, Puerto Rico - PR CR 10% Liquid 1 (SPAdes) | ecosystem: Environmental > Aquatic > Marine > Coastal > Sediment | place: Cabo Rojo, Puerto...
GAACCGCTAGGAGCCCTTCCTTTCATTCGAGCTCAGGATCCTTCAAGGATCGAATACTCAGCCGTTGGCTGTCTCTATGGTCTGTGTCGCCATGGAACCGGCGCTCGGCGCCCCGGCCGAAACGTGCTTTTTTCATGCTTCGTTGTGCCTGCGGCGCAGGCATGCGGGTTTATTCAAAATTCCCTTTTCTTAACACGACACTTGGCCGGACGAATGTCCGGCCCACCCCGTCAAGGGGCGTCAGCGAGCCGGAAACCACGTTTTCCGGCGACGCGATCCTTCCAGAAATACCTAGGTATTTCTAGAACATTGCACTAGACATAGTGGTTGAACGAAACAGGCTTAAAGCCCTTCGTCGTGCTGACCCTCCGAGGCGATGTTTACATAAATAATGGCCATGACGGCCATGACGGTCATGCCCACACCTATCTCCACTCCGAGCATGCCCAGAGCCCTGGCGTGAACCGGATCGACCGGGAGAACGGCGGCCAGCTTGCTGTAATCGAGGAACCGCCCGCCCAAAAGCATGCAGGCAAGCCCGATGCCGGCATAGACGGTCACACCGAAGGCGCCGAGAATGGCCAGGAGCTTCTCGCTGACCTTGTCCATGGCTGAACGCAGGTTGAAGGAGATGGACAGAAGGATCAAGCTGGCCCCGAAAATAACGCCGCCCTGGAAACCGCCCCCCGGGCTGAAGTCGCCATGGGCGACGACATACAGGGCGAAGAGCTGAATGAAAGGGATGAGAATGCGGCAGATGGTCTTAATGATCAGGTCGTAAGGCACCCAGAGGGTGTCCATGAGCTCGAACTCGCCGGTATAGTCCGGTATGCTTCTGGGCCGTTTGAAGTGCAGGATGACCCCCGTTGGAATATGCCGGTAATACAGCCCCCTGCGGCGCAGCCCGAAGGATCTTAGCAGAAGGAAGCAGGCCAGGCCTGCACTGAAGACCACGATGGTCTCGAACATGGTGTCATAGCCACGATAATCGGCCAAAACGGCGGTCACCAGATTGGGCACCCCGGTCTCCTCCACTGCATGCTTGATGTAATGAGGCGACAGATGCGTGCTGGCCGGGGAAGAAGGATCCCCCCAGGCCGGGAAGTCCTGGGTGGCATACAGCAGAAGGCCGCCGCAGAGAACGACAACCAGCAAGCCGAAGTACTTCAATCCTTGGTCCTCCTTGTGGTTCGAAACACGGCCGCGACGAAAAAGACCGCGCTGACGCCCGCACCCACAGAGGCTTCGGTGAAGGCCACGTCAACAGCCCCCATAATGGCCCAGAGAAGGCACATCAGGAAGCTGTAGGCCCCGAAGAGAATGGCCGTGCTCAACAGGTCCCGGACATGGATGGCCCCCAGAGCGCAGATGATGATTAAGGTCAGGATGAACAGGTCTATCTGCCAGTGCATGGTTATCTCCGCTCATGCTTGGACCAGGGACGCAGCCCGGCCCGAATGCCGGCATCCACGATGGAATGCGTCGCCGTGGGGCTGGAATGGAAGACGAAAAAAACGATGAGGAGCATCTTCAAGCTGACCAGCAAGGCCTCCCAGGTGAAATGGTGCAGATTGTAAAGGGCCAGCCCGGAGGTCATGAACATGATGCCCAGGGTGTCCAGCTTTCCGGCTGGATGCAGCCGGCTGTAAAAGTCAGGCATCCTGATGATTCCCAAAGCGCCGCCGAAAAAGAAAATCAACCCGCAGGACAGAAGCACGATCACGACCGTATTGATGATCATCGCAGTTGTTCCATTCGCCTGCCCCAAAAAGCCGAAAGCCCGGGGCGAAGGGTCCGGTTTTGCAGCCTTGAAAGGCTGGCTGCGTCATTCGACCGTAGACTCCTCGTAGAGCCCCTTCCGTTTATGGAAGTACCTGGAGGCCGCCAGCACGGCAACAAAGTTGAGCAAGGCGTAAGCCAGGGCAATGTCCACGAACATGTCCACCCGCCCGTAGATGAAGCCGATAAGCAGGAGCAGTACAACAGTCTTGCTGCCGATGGCGTTGGCGCCGACCAGCCTGTCCAGCACTGTCGGACCGAATATGCCTCTGTACAGGGAGAAGAGCATCATAACGCAAAGAAAGAGCCCAGAACCGAGGAAAAACTGAATCATCGCTCGTCTCCGATATCTTCCCCAAAGACCTTGGCCACTCGTTTCTCCATCTGTCCGGGAAGCCCTTCGGCAGAAGGCAGGTCGATGGCATGGACGCGGAACTCCCCGTCCTGATCGGCCGTTACGGTAATGGTTCCAGGCGTGAGGGTTATGGAGTTGGCCATGGTCACGATGGAGAAGTCCTTGCGAAGCCTGGTTTGGAAAACCACGATATGCGGATCGATCTTTTCCATCATCTTTGGATGGAAGACGAGGCGCAGGACATGGATGTTGGCCAGAAGAACCTGATAGATCAGCCAGGGAATATAGGCCAGAAAACGGACTGTGGAGTTGAAGTAGCCGGACAGGCTCGGTGAGGCGAACAGGAGCGTATGCGAAAACAGGGCCACGATCAGGCTGGCGATGACTCCCAAAACCAGGAGCAGCGGCTCGAACTTCCCGGAGAGCACAATCCACAGCCCGAACATCAAGACGGTGGTCAACAGGAAGGACACGGCCTGACGGGCATACTTGCCCAGGGTCTGCTTTCTCTTCTTGTTCAAGTACCTTCGGCTGAAGGCGCCTTTGTGGTCCTTCTCGATCACAGGCTCTCTCTCCGCAGTGTTTCGATCCCGGGTAAAAGGACTTTCAACACTTTGTTAAGCCGACCGCTTGGAAGGAATGCGCACGGTAAAGGTAGTGCCGAACCCTGGACAGCTTTCCAGATGCAGCTCGCCGCCAAGACGCCGCATGATGCTGCGGCAGATGGGCAAGCCCAGGCCTGTACCCTCCCCTTCCGGCTTGGTCGTGTAAAACAGGTCGAAAGCTTTTTCCTGCACATCTTCGGGCATGCCCGGCCCGTTGTCCGCGATGGTCACAAGGACATCGTCCTTGACCACGTCAAGACTGAGCGCAATGCGCCCTGCTTCCTGCTCCTTCTCCTTGACGGCGTCTATGGCATTGCTCAGCAGGTTGACGAAGACCTGCTGCAGCAGCCTGGAGTCGGTTCGCACCAAGAGCGGGCTCGACTCCTCGAATGTGCAGGCTACCTCGATAGGCCAGGTGCTGATTTCAGGCTGCAGATACCGGACCGTCTCCCGAAGAAAGGCCTTAATGTCGAAGTCGACCTTTTTGGGCTTGGCCTCACGAACGAAATCGAGGATTTGATTGGTTATGCGCCGACAGCGCTTGGTCTGCTGCCCGATCTCCTGCAGGGCCTGACGCAGCTCGCTTCGATTGTCTTCGCCAAGGGCCTCGGCATCCTCGACAATCGCTTCGGCCCAGCCGGCCGCTTGATCGATGATGCTCAGCGGATTTTTCAAATCGTGGACAACACCCGCGGACATTCTGCCCATCTCAGCCAAACGGTCAACCCGAACCAGATCATTCTGGAACTTTTCCCAATCTGAGACATCCCGGGCAAAAACAGCATACCCCAGTAGACGCTTGTCTGATCCCAACCAAGGGGCAGCGGCCACTTCACAAAGGACTGACCGTCCATCTTTGGAGACAAAAGTCAGGGAGGCCGCTGGCTCATCGCCCTTCTGAAGGGTTTGCCAAAAGCCATCCCAGGCCTCGGCCTCCTGAAGGAAGTCCCGAACCGAACGTTCAAGCAGCTCGGCTGCTGAGTAGCCGAGGATGCGCTCCCAGCCGGCGCTGACCGCTGTAAAGCGCTCCTGACCGTCAACACCGAAGAGAACTAACCGGGTCGAAGACAGCAGGGCGTCAACAAAGCCCGACAGACCGCTCTGAAACAGAGCCGTGGCCCGAAAGGCTTCCCTGTGCGCTTCAGGGCTCTTCTTCGACCCCATAAATACGCCGCAGCTTCTTCATAGCCTTCTTGATACCCTTGGCGCCCAAGCCGGAATGCTGAATGTTTTCAGCCTCACTGTGAAACTGGGAATGCTGCAGCTCCAGCTTATGTTCGTAAGCGGAGCGGATGGTGGCCAGCAGAGAGTCATAGTCAATGGGCTTGAGCAGGTATTGGAACGCTTCCTGCTGCCCGCTTTGCAGGGCGGTTTCGATGGAGCCGTGGCCGGTGAGCACAATGCATTGCACAAGTGGTTGAATCTCCCGGAGCTTCTTTTGGGTCTCCACACCGTCGATTCCGGGCATCTTCAGGTCGACAACCGCCACGTCGTAGTTCTCATGAGTGGCCGCTTCCAGGGCTTCCTCACCTGAAAAAGTGGCTTTTACCGTGAACCCCTCACGCAGCAAGCGTTTGGAGAGATACTCCACAAGAGTCTGCTCGTCATCTATGAGCAACACGCGAATATCCTGCTGATCATTCATGGAGGCGCTCCTCGCAGGACGAAATACTGGAACCGGGCCCGGAACCGGACGGACATGACCGAAATATGCTTGCTGGACCGACAGAATGGCCCTTTCTTATAGCCCTACTCCTCTGACCTTGTCAATGCGCTGGACTCCGCGGCGCCAAGGGAAGACTGGCTGCTCCGGCTGGTGCTGAAAAACACAAACCTGCAGGCTCGCTTGGGGCAGAGACAATCAATCGGGAAAGCATGCCAGGCGGCCTTGGCAGCCCCGGACCCCTCGCTTGTTTCGCGGAAAAAATCATGCTAGAAGCGATGGGAATTCAAAAGCAAGCCAGCTTTTTACGTGGAGCGTACTCGAATGACCGATCAAAGCAAGCCGAACACCGGTTCCATCGATCTCACCCCGGACGCCGACCGACCTGACCTGGAGAGACATTTTGTCCGGCAGCTCTTTCTGAACTCACCCATTGGCATCTATATCACTCAAAACGGACGATTCCGCTTTGTCAATCCGGAGTTCGAGCGGATCACGGGGTATCCGGAATCCGAGCTCAAAGGGATCAAGTCCCTGGCCTTGGTCCATCCCGATGACCGGGAGAAGGTCAAGCAACGGGCCATACAGATGCTCAAAGGCGTCCGAAGCAATCCCTATACCGCCAGGATTGTGCACAAAGACGGCGAGATCCGCCATATATTGGAGGCGATCTGCTCCATCAACTACAAAGGGGAGCGCTCGGCTCTGGGGTACTTTCTGGACAACACCGAGCAGGAGCTGACCAAGGAAGCCCTGCACAAGTCTCAGGAAAAGTTCCTCAAGGCCTTTCGTTCGAGCCCAGATTGGATGATTATCTCCACCCTTGATGACGGGGTTTACCTCGAGGTCAACCAGGCCTTTCTCCAGACCACCGGCTTCACTACCCAGGAGGTCATAGGCAAGAGCTCGACCGAGCTGGGCATCTGGGTCGATCCCATCGAACGCGATGAGCTGCACGAGATCCTCAAAACTTCGGGAAAGGTCTGCAACGCTGAGGTGCGCTTTCGCAACAAAAGCGGAGAGGTGCTCCACGTGCTCTGGTCGGCCGAGGTCATCGAGTACGGCGGCCAGGAATGCATCATCGCCATAACCCGGGATATTACCGATCGTAAGCTGGCTCAGCAGGAGCAGCTCCAGAGGGAGAAGCTGCAGGGCGTCCTGGAAATGGCCGGTGCCGCCTGCCACGAGATGAACCAGCCGCTGCAGAACATCGTCTTCATGCTCGATGAGCTCATCGAAGAGAACCAGAACTCGGAAACCTGCAAGCTGATCAAGAGCCAGGTTCAGAGGATTCGCAGCATCACCACCAAGCTTGAAAACATTACAACCTACGAAACCAAGGAGTATATCCAGGGGAGCAAAATCATCGATATAGACAAGGCCTCCCTCCAATGCCCTCTGGACACCTGAGAAGCATCCGGACTTTCATACCTCCCTTCAATGTGGGATTTGGAGCGTTGTCAAAATGCCTTTTTTGCCTGGAATCACTGTTCGCTGCACAGATACCACTGACACCATCCCAAGAGGCCTGATCAGGGGGAGCCCTATCCCCATCCGGTGATGCTGGAACCGGGCGTTGAAAAAACCTGGTAATCAGGCTGTTCAAAAAGGTGTCGATGCGATGCGCCAGAAAAGTTCGGGGCTGAAGCGCATGCTGCCATAGGTGAAGGTCTGAATTTTTCCAGCAACGGAGCAGGTGCCCTTGTTTCAACAGCCAAATAAACCGCACATCCCGGCCAGTCACTGCTCCATCCCTTGCTTCACGTTGATATTTCAAGGATTTGAGCTGCAGCATTGTGATTTCCTGAAAAGTATGCTACTGAAATCACAATCGCAGTAAGTCTGCGGAAATGAAGGTCTATCCACAAAGGAGGTGCTTATGTGGAGTCCGCGATTAAAACGCTTGGCGCTTACCTTTCTTGCGGCTGGAAGCCTCGTGCTCGCATTCAGCCCGCTCCAGGCAGCGCAGAAGAGCATTACCATCGGACACCCGGCCTGCCTTTCAGGGAAGTACGCCAAGGCCGGCGAGCAGGCTGTCGGCGGCATCAAGGCCTGCATCAACTGGGTTAATGAGGTCTATGGCGGCGTGACCCTCGACGGCAAGAAGGTTCCCTTAGAGTATAAATTCTACGACTGCGAGTCCAACAAGGAGGCGGTCACCAGCCTGACCGGCAGATTGATTACCGTGGACAAGGTCGATGTCGTCTTCGCCCCTTACAGCTCCGGCCTGACCCTCCGCGGCGCACCGATCGCCGAAAGTCAGGGCATGCTCTATATGGACCACGGCGGCGCAAACAACAAGATCTTCGAGCAGGGCTTCAAGTATGTGGTCCAGACCATCGGACCGGCCAGCAGCTATCACCAGGGCACCCTGGATATGATCAAGGCTATAGATCCCGAGGCAAAAGACGTTGCCTTGGCCTACGAGGACTCCGAGTTCGCCCGCATGGTCATGGAAGGTGCCGAGAAGCATGCCGAGGAGCTCGGCTTCAATGTCGTCTTTAAGCGAACCTACCCCAAAGGCGTCACCGATCTCACCCCCCTTCTGTCGGCCCTGAAGGCCAAAGAGCCAGACTTCATCCTCGGCGGCGGCCATTACGAGGACGGCCAGCTCTTCATTCGCCAGATGTCCGACCTGGGCATCAACGTCAATGCCGTCTCCCTGATTGCCTCGGCCACCCTGCCGGCCTTTTACGATGCCCTGACTTACATGGCCGAGGGTGTCATGGGGCCTTCCCATTGGGAGTACGGGGTAACCTATTCGGAGGAAAGCGCCGCGAAGGCTGGAAAAACCTGGATCGGCCCCAGTCAGGATGAGTTCGTCTCCATGTTCAAGGAGGCGGCGGGCAGCGACATGATACCCGACTATCACGCCGCTGAGGCCGGCGCCCAGGTCCTGGCCTATGTCCTGGCCGTGGAAAAGGCCGGCAGTGCCGATCCCGGCAAGGTCCGCCAAGCCCTCGGCGATCTTGAGTTCATGTCCTTCTATGGCGGCTGGGACGTGGATAAGACCGGCCTCCAGGTCGGCCACACCATGGTGGACATCCAGTGGCAGGATGGCGAGCGCGTCATTGTCTGGCCCGAAAAGGCTCAGACCGGCAAAGCCGCCTATCCCATGCCGACCTTTAAAGAGAAAGCGGACGGCGCAGTAGCCAAGCCCTAGACCAACCAGACGACCCGACAGTTGCCATCGGAGCGGCCCGGTTCAAAGCCGGGCCGCTCCGATGGACATGGATTTCATCGAACACTCCGATACAGCAAGGACAGTGCCATGGCCTTCCTCGAACAATTGAGCGGGAATCTCGTCCAGGGCCTCATCCTGGGCACTGTGTACGGCATGGCCACCATGGGCCTGAGCCTCATCTTCGGGGTCCTCAAGGTGGTCAATGTCGGTCATGGCGCCTTCATCATGGTCGGCGCCTTCGTGACCTTGTTCATGTTCAACACCTTGGGTCTGAACCCCTTTTTCGCCATACCTGTAGCCTTTCTCATCGGCATGGTCATCGGCCTCTTCTTCTACTACACCGTTATCAAGAGGCTCCTGCGGGCACCCGAGCTGGCCACGCTCCTGGCCACCTTCTCCATGGGCGTCCTGCTCCAGGAAGTCATCAAGCTCATTTTCGGCTCGGAGTACCGGGGCTACAACTGGGACATCGCCACCATCGACATCGGGGTGACCGTCCTGCCCTTGACCAAGCTGCTGGCCTGCTTCGGCAGCGTGGCCATAGCCCTGATCCTCTTCATCTGGTTCAAGAAGACCCGCTCCGGCTCAGCCATGCGCAGCGTGGTCGAGGACAGCGAGGGCGCCCGGGTCTGCGGCGTCAACGTGGACAAAACCTACGCTTACAGCTTCGCGCTGGGCATTGGCTTGACCGTGGCCAGCGGCGTCCTCTTGACCATGTTCATCCCGGTGGGCATCAACCCTTACATGGGCGGTGGATACACCCTCAAGGCCTTCGTCATCGCCGTCCTCGGCGGGCTGGCCTCACCGTACGGCGCCTTTTTCGGCGGGCTCGTCTTCGGCCTCATCGAAAACGGCTCCTACACCATCTTTGCGCTCCTGCCCGGAGTTGAGCCCTTTGCGCTTACCCGGTTCCTCTCGTTCGTCATTCTTTTGATCATTCTTCTCATCAGACCAACCGGAATACTGAGAGCAAAATGAGACACCAAATACAGAAGTACTACCCACTCATCCCGGTGCTTGCGGCCTATTTGGTCCTCTTTTTAATTGGACAGAACGTCTCCGGCACCTGGCAGCTCGTGGCCACCCTTCTGTTCTACTGCTGCCTCGGCCAGGCCTTCAACATCTTTTTGGGCATGACCGGCTACGTTGACTTCGGCTACGTGGCCTTCGTCGGGGTCGGCACCTACGGCATGGCCCTGAGCATCAGCCGCTTAGCCCAGTACGACCTGCCGGGCCCGATGATCATTATTCTCGGCTTCTTGCTGGCTATCCTCCTGTCCACGCTTCTGTCCGTAGCCGTGGGAGCCGTGGCCCTCAGGCTCCGTGGAGCCTACTTCGCCATTGCCACCATCGGGGTCAACGAAGGTTTCCGTTATCTGATCGAGGGGGCCAGGATCTGGAACGGCTCCGAAGGGATCATCTTCTTCAGCCAGCTCAACGAGATCCTCGGCAGTGAAGCCGCCTCCAGCCTCTCGAACTACTGGGCGGACATCATCACCCTGTTCATTGCGGCCCTGGCGGCCTTCATCACCCTGTTCTACATGCGCAGCAAGATCGGTTTCGCCTTGACCGCCCTTCGTGAGGACGAGGATGCGGCCAAGGTCATGGGCATCAATGTGACCAAGTTCAAGATACTGGCCTTTATAACCAGCGCTTCCTTCGCCGGGCTGCTGGGGGCCTCGTCCTGGGCCCTGAAGACGCCCTACGTCTTTCCTCCGGAGGTCTTTGAGATCCACTACACCATCGAGGCCATCATTATCGTGCTCCTCGGCGGTGCCGGCACGCTTCTCGGACCGGTTTTCGGCGGGCTTATCTACGGTTTGTCCAAGTACTTCCTGTCCATTATCGTTCCCGGGTTCCAGCTGCTCATCTTCGCTCCGGTCATCATCATTATCATTGTCGCCTTTCCCGAAGGCGTGGTCGGCGTTTGGAAAAGCAAGATCAAGAACGAACATCTGAAGAAGATCATCATCTAGGTGGACTATGACGCTCCTCAGACTTGAGAACGTGACCAAGCGCTTCGGCGGCATCCTGGCCGTGAACCAGGTCTCCCTGGAGATCGAGTCAGGCCAGTTCATCGGCATCGTCGGACCCAACGGCAGCGGCAAGACAACGCTATTCAACGTCATAAACGGCGTCTTCGCCCCAGAGGAGGGCTCGGTCTTCTTCGAGGACCAGGACATTACCACCCTGCCGCCCTTCAAACGGGCCCCCCTTGGCATCGCCAGGACCTTTCAGATTCCCCGGCCATTCAACTCGGCCACCGTCAAGGAGAATGTCGCCGTGGGAGCCATGTTCGGGACCTTCGGCAAGGAGACCAAGGTCGATCAGGCCATGCTGGAAGCCGAGAAGATCATTGACCTGGTCGGGCTGAAGCAGCACCAGGAAAAGCCGGCCGGCATCCTGACCCCGGTGGAGAAGAAGATGATGGAGATCGCCCGGGCTCTGGCCATGCATCCCAAGCTTCTGCTCATGGACGAGGCCATGGCCGGGATGCATCCCGGGGATATCGACACCATGGTGACCTTCCTGAAAAAGGTGGCCAAGGAAGAGAACATCGCCATCGTGGCCATGGTCGAGCACATTATGCGGGCGGTTGTGGGCATGGCCGAAAAGGTGATCGTGCTGCACCAGGGGGCCAAGATCTGCGACGCTGAAACCCAGGAGGCGCTCCAGGATCCCAAGGTCGTGGAATGCTACCTGGGCCATCCTCCGGAGGGATAACCATGTTGACTGTCTCGGAGCTCGAATCCGGCTACGGACCCATGCAGGTCCTCTGGAAAACGTCCCTGGAGGTGCAGAAAGGGACGATCACCTCCATTCTCGGTCCCAATGGGGCCGGCAAGAGCACGCTGCTCTTCTCCATATTCGGGTCGGTGCTGCCCTGGAAAGGGCGGATAGAGTACAACGGCCGAGAGGTAACCAAGGAGCCCACCCACAAGAAGGTCGAGCAGGGCCTGGTCCTGGTTCCGGAAGGCAAGCACCTCTTCCCGACCATGACCGTCCACGAGAACCTCATGATGGGGGCCTTTCTCAAGAGCGCCAGAGCCATGCGCCAGGAAAGCGTCGAGCTGGTCTACGGCATGTTTCCCCAGCTCAAGGAGCGGCACAATCAGCTGGCCGGGCTGCTCAGCGGCGGCGAGCAGCAGATGGTCACCATCGGCAGGGCTCTCATGACCAGGCCGCAGCTGATCATGCTCGACGAGCCGAGCCAGGGGCTGGCTCCCAAGCTCGTGTCCGAGGTCTTTGATACGATCATCAAGATGCGGGAGGACATCGGCCTGACTATCCTGCTGGTCGAGCAGAACGCGGATGCCTCGCTGAACGCCACGGACTACGTCTACGTCATGCACGAAGGCACGGTCAAAGCGCAGGGCAGCCCCGAGCAGATCAAGTCGTCGGAGGAAATCAGGCAGGCCTATCTGGGCATTTAGCTTCGCTGGCGACGCAATCAGGGCTTGACGGCTTCCAGGCTGCTTACAGGAGCTTCATTTCCAGGAGCGTCTCGGCAATCTGGACGGTGTTCAGGGCGGCTCCCTTCCTGATGTTGTCGGCCACGATCCACATGTTCAGGCCATTCTCGATGCTCTCGTCCTCCCGGATACGGCCGACAAAGGTCTCGTCCTGGCCAGCGGCGTGAATGGCCAAGGGGTAGATGGTCTCCCCGGGGTTGTCCAGGACGCGGACTCCAGGGAACTGGCTCAAGATGGCCCGCGCTTCCTGAGCCTTCAGCTTCCTGACCGTCTCCACGTTCACCGACTCGCTGTGCCCGTAAAAAACCGGGACGCGGACCGTGGTGGCAGTGACCCGGATCTGGTCATCGCCCATGATCTTCACGGTTTCGTTGATCATCTTCATCTCCTCCCCGGTGTAATCGTTCTGGCCAAAGGCGTCGATGTGGGGGAGGCAGTTGAAGGCGATCTGATAGGGATAGACCGAGCATTCGGGCTCCTGCATATTGAACAGGGCCCGGACCTGGCTTTCCAGCTCCTGGACGGCCTTCTGGCCACTGCCGGAGACGGCCTGATAGGTGGAGACAACCACCCTGCGAATGGTCGCCTCGTCATGGATGGGCTTGAGCACCAGAACCATCTGGATGGTGGAGCAGTTCGGGTTGGCGATGATGCCTTTGTGACCTTTCAGATCCTGAGCGTTGACCTCGGGAACGACAAGGGGCACCTCCGGATCCATCCTCCAGGCGCTCGAGTTGTCCACAACCACGCAGTTGCTCTGGACCGCCTTGGGCGCATACTCCTTTGAAGTGGCCCCGCCGGCTGAAAAGAGCGCCAGGTCGACGTCCTCGAAGGAATCATCCGCAAGCTCCCGGACGGTGATCTCGCCGCCCCCGTAAGGCAGCTTCTGCCCCGCGGACCGTGAGGAGGCCAGGGCTCGCACCTCCGCGGCCGGAAAGCTCCTCTCCTCCAGAATTTTGAGCATCTCCCGCCCCACGGCGCCCGTGGCGCCGGCAACGGCAACGACTAGATCATGTCCCATGGAAGAATCTCCTTGCCTCTTGGCTGCATGCTTTACATGACCGTACCGGCGATTTTAAAGATGGGCAAGTACATGCTCACGACAAGACCGCCGACCACGACGCCCAGAAAGACGATCATGATCGGCTCGATCATGGTGGTCAGGGATGAAACAGCCACATCGACCTCGTCGTCATAGAAGTCGGCGACCTTGGCCAGCATCGAGTCCAAGGCGCCGGTGGACTCCCCGATGGACAGCATGTGGATGACCATCGGCGGGAAGACGCCGGTGGCATCCAGGGGCTCGCTCAAGGTCTGGCCTTCGGAGATGCTCTTGCGGGCCTCCTTGACCCCGAGCTCCACGGTCTTGTTGCCGGCTGTTTTGGCGACGATGTCCAAGGAGTAGAGAATCGGCACGCCGCTACTGATCATAGTGCTCAGGGTTCGGCTGAAGCGGGCCACAGCGACCTTGCGCAGGAGGTCGCCGAATATGGGCAGCTCCAGGATCCATTTGTCCACGAAGATCTTGCCATGCTCCCAGCGGTAGAAGAAGCGGAAGGCGATAACAAAGCCGATGATTCCCAGAATCGCCCAGCCGATGTTGTCCTGGGTCCAGCGGCTGAGGGCGATGACAAAGGCGGTCAGGGCCGGCAGGCTTTCATCGAAGTCGGCGAACATCTGCTCGAAGGTCGGGATGACGAAGAGCAGAATAATGGCCACCACGGCCACGGCCACCACACCGACCACGGCCGGATAGATCAAGGCCCCTTTGACCTTGGACTTGAGGCTGGCGGCCTTCTCGATATACTCGGCCAGGCGGTTGAGCACAGTCTCCAGGACGCCGCCGGTCTCTCCGGCGTGGACCATGTTGGTGTACAAGTCGTCAAAAACGTCCTTATGCTTGCTGAGAGCCTCATAGAGGGAGCTGCCGCCTTCCACATCGTTGCGAACCTGATAGAGCTTCCGGCGCAGCTTGCTGTTGTCCGTCTGCTCGCACATAACCTGCAAGGCTTGAAGGATGGGGATCCCGGAGTTGATCATGGTCGCGAACTGTCGGGAAAAAATGACCATATCCCGGGAGGTGACCTTGGTTTCCAGGAAGGTTCCTTCCAGGATGTCCTTGGGCTTGGGTTTGACCTTGATGTCCTTGAGGTTCCTCTTCTGGAGGGCACTTTCAGCCATCTGCTGATTCGGGGCCTCAAGCTCCCCTTTGACCGTGCGGCCACCCTTGTGCTTGGCCTTGTAGATGAAAATCGGCATAGCGTCCTCTTTTTCAATCCCTATCGGCAGATTGCAGGTTTCCGTTTACCTCGGAAGCAAAAATCGTTAGACTGTGCGGCATCCGATGAGCCGGTTGGAGGACAGCCAGGATCACTCCGCCACCAGCCAGGATTGGCCGAGCTGACCGTAAGCGATTCAGTTCAGTTTTTCAAGCAATTACATCAAGCGCATTTTTTTTTCAACATGACCATTCCTCAGGGCTGCCATGCCATTATTCCGGCAAGATATGAATCCTCTCGCTTCCCGGGCAAGCCCCTGGCCGCCATTTTGGGCAAGCCGATGCTCTGGCATGTCTTCGAGCGGATCCGGGCTTGCCCGGAGCTGAGCAGCATCCATGTGGCCACCGACGACGAAAGGATCCTGGAAGCCGCTGAAGAGCTCGGAATCCCGGCTTTGATGACCGACTCCAGGCATGAAAGCGGCACGGACAGAATCCATGAGGCCGCCAGCAGCCTGGGGCTGGGGGATGAGGCCGTGGTCCTCAATATTCAGGGTGACGAGCCCGCCCTGGCGCCGGGAATGATCTCTCAGCTCCTGGAGCCCTTCCGTGATCCCGAAGTCCAGGTCTCAACGCTCATGCGCCGGATAACCGCACAGGAGGCCGACAACGTCAACCTGGTCAAGGTCATCGCTTCACGGTCCGGCCGGGCCCTCTACTTCTCCCGGGCCAAGGTGCCCCACCACAGCCGTCCATCTGATGAAGCGGCCTTCTGGGGCCATATCGGGCTCTATGCCTATAGATGGAAGGCCTTGCAGACCTTTTGCCGGCTCGGACCGAGCCCCCTGGAGCAGACGGAAAAGCTCGAGCAGCTCAGACTTCTCGAGGCGAACATCCCCATTCACATCCGCCCGACCGAGCACGTCTCCCACGGTGTGGACAGCCCAGAAGACATCCCGGTTGTAGAACGGATCATCCGCGGAGGAAAGGACTATGCGAGCTCTCCTCGCCCTTGAGGACGGAACCTGGTTCGAAGGGAGGAGCTTTACCGGACCGGGCGAGTCCGGCGGTGAGGTCATCTTCAACACCGGCATGTCCGGCTATCAGGAGATCCTGACCGATCCGTCCTATCGGCAGCAGCTGGTCTGCATGACTTACCCCCACATGGGCAACTACGGCGTCAACCTTGAGGACATCGAGTCCTCAAGGGTTCAGGTGGCCGGATTCATCGTCAAGGAATGCTGCCGGCAGCCCTCGAACTGGCGAAGCACCGCCTCCCTGGCCGACTACTTGATGGAGCACAAGGTCATGGGCCTTGAACGAATCGATACCCGGGCCTTGACCCGGCATATCCGTATTCAGGGAGCCATGCGCGCTTTCATGACCACCGAGGAGACCGACCCGCAGCGGGTGGTGGCTCGAGCCTGCGAGCTGCCGCCCATGGAAGGGCTCAACTTGGTGCAGGCGGTCACGCCGCAAGCCCCGTATCTCTGGACCGAGTCCGGCCCGCAGCCGGTCGATCCAAAGGCAGCCTCCGGCCTCTGGCCAGGGACCGGTCCTCGGGTCGCGGCTATCGACTGCGGCATGAAATGGAACATTCTCCGCCTGCTGTCCGAGCAAGGCCTCCAGGCCGTCGGCGTTCCCGCCTCCTTCTCGGCAGACCAGGTGCGATCCCTGGCCCCGGATGCCATCTTTGTCTCCAATGGCCCTGGAGACCCGGCTGCTGTACCCGAGTCCGTCCAGACAACCGCGGATCTCTGCCAAAACTTGCCAGTCGGCGGCATCTGCCTCGGCCATCAGATCCTGGGGCTGGCTTTAGGCGGGACGAGCTTCAAGCTCAAGTTCGGGCATCATGGCATCAACCATCCAGTCAAGAACCTCGCCGACGGCAGGATCGAGATCTCTTCACAGAATCACGGCTTCTGCGTGAACATCGATGCGGTCGAAAGTCTGATCGCCACCCACATCAACCTGAACGACCAGACCCTCGAGGGCTTCAGGCACCGGGACAAGCCTATCATGGCCCTGCAGTACCACCCGGAAGCCGCCCCCGGGCCACACGACTCCAGGTACTTCTTCAAGCAGTTCGCGGATATGGTTCGACGCCGTTAGGATTGAAGCCCTTCGGCTTGCCTCGCCCGGAC
>Ga0207797_1001779_pt1 | contig 15418 bp, 9 predicted proteins | sample PRCRCaboRojoPR_6_FD_187275 | JGI IMG/M metagenome (GOLD analysis project Ga0207797, IMG submission 187275) | Marine sediment microbial community from Cabo Rojo, Puerto Rico - PR CR 10% Liquid 1 (SPAdes) | ecosystem: Environmental > Aquatic > Marine > Coastal > Sediment | place: Cabo Rojo, Puerto...
ACCCTTGATACCTTATATACCCGACCCTCTTCGTCTTCCCATACCCCCGTCTCTATCTCCTTTGGCACGGTTGGTTCGTAGTCTTTGGGAGGTACAAGCGCCGCTTCTTTGAAGGTCAACAGATCGACGCAATCGATCTTTCTGAAAAACTCAACTACGTCTTCCTTGTAACTTTCCACCACCTCCTCACGCCGCCCTTCCCAGAAGGCGATCTGTCGGCCCACTTTGTCCCTGACGTAAGTCTTGTGGCCGAGTACCTTTTCCACGGTGTCACAGTCGACGGCATAGAAGCCCAAAGGTATTTCGTCGACCTCTTTGCCTTCGATAGCCGCCCGCACTCTCTCTTTAGAATTCATTTAATTCCTCCTCTATACACGAAATCATATTTCGGCTAGATCGATAGACCGTAAGTGACGTTTAGCGGACTTTTGTCTTTATCCTCTCCCTCGTAGCCCTTCAGCGGAGACTGAATAGGTTGAAGAGAAAAAAATGTAGAATCGCTCGGTTTAGGTAAGAACAAAATGTGAAGAAATGATCCACGAAAATCCATTCTATATTTAGAACAACGATGGTTCATTAAACACCTTAACCCTAATATAAAACCTCGTAAAGCACCTTCAATAAACGGCTTGGTATAAGGCCACTATGTTCTCCAATGGAATCTCCTTGAAAAGGACGTTGGAAGGTCCGACGACGAAGCCGCCGTCTACGTTGCAGTTCTCGATCAGATAACGTACCTCATCCTTGACCTCCCGGGGCGAGCCGAAGGGTAGTGTCCGCTGCAGGCTGACCGCTCCGTGCAGTACGAGCTCGTCGCCGTATTTTTTCTTTACCTTGACGGGATCCATGCATTCCGGCTGGATGGGGTTTAAGATATCCACCCCCACTTCAATTAGATCGGATATGATCGCCTTTACGTCGCCGTCCGTATGCATGTAGACGTAAAGGTCGGGGTTGGCCTCCTTCCACTTGCCGATCATTTCCTTTAATCTAGGCTTGTCGAACTCCCTCCAGGTATCGGGGTTCATCATCAAGCCGCGCTGCATACCCAGGTCGCCGACGATCTTGATCATGTCGACGCCCTTTTCCACCAATCTGAGCGCCTTGGCGGTAGCGAAGGAGTAGATGCGATCGTATATCTCCGAGATCAACTGAGGGTTGCGCAAATAATCCATTAAGACGTTCTGCATTCCTCGCAGCAACCAGGCGGACTTAAAGGGTTGGGCCACCCCGCCGGAGACGACAAAGCCTTCCTTCTTGTAATTTTCGATAACTCTTTCTAGCTGATCCGATTCGACCAGCCAGCTTTCTTTGGGAAAGGGATAGCCATCCAACTCCTCCTTGCTTTCTATCTCTCCTAGGGGATAAAAGACGGTGTCTTCCAGGTAATCCACGTCCTCGTGAAGGCGGGCCACCCTGCCGCTGTCCATCACCTGAAAGCGTTCGTCGCCTTTGTACTTTTCGGGGACCAGGGAGTCGATGGTCTCCTCCGCTTCCCGGGGAAAAGAGACGCTTACGCCGACGTCGGCCCATCGATCCACCCCTAACTTTCTTTTTGCCTCCTCTGCGGAGGAGACCCCCAGGTGATTTACTAGATCCTCCATGGTGTCGTCGTTGATCCAGATAAAATTGGGGCATCTGTCCGGTTGCTTGTGAGCGAAAGCAGTCAGAATTCTTTGGCGAGAGTCCATCTCGGTCGCCTCCTCTTTTCTCTCTTCAATCCTTCCAGTCGACCCTATACTAAGGTTTCAACGAACGCTTCTCCGGTTGTCCCGTCATTTCCAGCTTGATCGTAGAGCAGAGTTCGTCGGGAGGAGTCTCTGGCAAACCCTTGATCTTATAGTGGCCTTGGGCCGTTTCTTCTACTTTTAACTCGGCTCCCTCGGAAAGGAGAATGGCTCTCTTGATATCTCCTTTTAGCCCGGCGATCTCCATTTCCTTCCCGGGCCAATAGAGAATTTGCAAGTAGATATCCTCCCCCTTGGCCGTGCTCTTGCCCCAATTGCTCCATTCCAGCGGAGTCTCTCCGGCGCCGTAGATAGATTCTCCGCTTTCCTCCAACCAGCTGCCGATCTCTTCCAGCCTCTTGCGTGAAGGGTAGGGGATCAAGCCCTCCGCCGTGGGGCCGACGTTGAGCAGGTAGTTGCCCCCGCCGGAGACGCATTGAATCAGGTTCGAGACCAACTGCTTCGTCGTCTTCCAGTTATTGTCCCCGCCATGGTAGCCCCAACTATCGTTCATCGTCATGCAGGATTCCCACAGCCTATCGGAGGGCTCGATCCGCTGTTCCGGCGTATCGTAATCCCCCTCGAAGCCAGAGAGGCGGTCGTTGATGACTATCTCCGGTTGGAGATCGAATATCTTTTCCACGAGTTCCTCCGTCCGCCATTCCTCCGCGCCGTAGCGAAAACAGCCGTCAAACCAGAGCAGGTCTACCTTCCCGTAATTGGTAAGCAGTTCTTCCACCTGGCGGTGGACGTAGTCGATGTAATCTTTAAATAGTTCCGGATCCTCGTCGGGTCCGGCCCGGTAACCGGGATGGCTCCAGTTTCCGGGCGAATAGTAGAAGCCGACGCGCAAGTCTTCGGCCCGACAAGCCTTCACGTACTCGGCTATTAGGTCTCTTCCCGGTCCCGTCTTTGGGGCGGTGAAGTCGTCTGCTTCGCTGTCAAAGAGGCTAAAGCCGTCGTGATGTCTGGTGGTAAGGACCATGTAGCGTGCCCCGGCCCTCCTTGCCAACCTTGCCCAATCCTGGGGATCGTAGTAGCGGGGCTTAAAGTCGTCGGCGAGGTTGCGGTACTTCTCCGGATCGATATCCTCCCGATTCATGGCCCATTCTCCTCGCCCCAATACGGCATAGATTCCCCAATGGATAAACATTCCGAAACGAGCTCGTTTGAACCAAGCGGTTCGTTCCACCTCATTTTTCACCATCTTTACCTCCTGTGGACTAATACCTAGACTTCGCCCAAAGTAGTGGGGGATCAATTATATAAAACCTTGTAAATTACCTCACTTTTGGTTTTAGAGTTTGAAGAGAGGTAACAATTTAGAATCGCCTATGAGCCTACAATTTCAAGATAGCTCTTCTAAAAGTTAGTGAACTCAAACACGAAAATATTTCCAAGGTTTTATATACATCCCGACCCATTCCAAAGCCACACCCGTCAAAAGCTTCGTCTCCTTGGCCAAGGAATTGGATTCTTATTGATCACTGCTCCTGATCCACAACTCCGCTATGGCAATGCCACTTCCTGTCTGTGACGTGGACCAGGTTAATTTTAGGACACCTTTTTCGTTTAAAGCCTCTTCCGGCAGATGGAATTGACGTATGACGCTCTCCCCTTTTATTTCCAAATAGTCGTGGATTACATAGTCATCGTTTGCGACTAGCTTGATCCTTGGTGAATCGTGGGTGATATATGAGCCTCCGATGTAGTTCACCTCGATCGAATAGGAGCATCGGGGGTCAAGGTCTTCGTAGCGGACGCTCAGAGGAGTGTCGTAATGGGTTGAGGCGTTGTTTATCCAGGCCAGAGGGGCGGCGTCGATATCCATGTCGTACTTTTCCCCCGCATACAATAGGGGAGTGGCAAAGCTTATCAGAGGACTGGACAGATAGCCCGGATCCTCTTTCCAGTCCAGATTTTTTTGGATGCTGCTTCCTTCCACCGTCCGGAAATTTTCATAGATACCGCCGGGACCCGGATCGGTCCGGTTCACTATACTGTCGATGGCTTGCAACCTTTCCTTCTCCTCATCCATACCCCTTATCTCGTCGAACCGGGCAAGCAGCCATTTTCTGTCGTTTAACGGTATGTCAATGGCATCCATGAAGGCACCTCTATTCCACGATTTAGCTTTATGTTTTTCGACCGAGAGCTGAGCCCCGATATTGTCGAACAGGTCGTCCGCCAAATCGTGACAGCGGTCCTTGAGCTCTTCGGCTACCGGCTCTTCCACTGCTTTATTTAGGGCTCTCTTCGCCTCCTCCAAGGCCTTAGACGAACTGGAAGAATCTGCTTCCCGCAGGTGATCTTTTGCCTCCTCTTCCAGTTCCCGTTCGTATATTAAGCGTCTCTTGATGTAAGTGTCGTAGTGGGCCCTCAGCAGACCCATTTGGAAGCGGTAGTTGTTCTGAACGCTATCCGAAGCTTGCTCCTCCATCTCTCGCCACTGCCGGAAGGTAACGTCCACGTTTTCATTTGTCGCCAGCGGGCCGGAGAAGTTGTCCTCCAAGGATAGTAGTCCCCGCGCTATTTCGCCTTCGAGTTCCGGCTCTATGAATAAGCGGGCATATTCTTTCAGCGTCTCCAAAACCGGCTTCCCGGGGTCCCAGTCTTGATCGCTGAAGACAAATTTGTTTACGTCGTCGTTGATGCCCTCCGAGTAGGACAGACTACCCTCGACGTATTTGTCCTGTCTATTGTGAATATGCTTGTACGACTTGGGTCTGGGGTTTATGGACTCGCGGCCCAAGGTCAGGGCAAACCCCAAGTCCCAATCTGGTACGGGATACTGACAGGCGTAACTGTGGGTAATGTCCGGATAATGGCGGATGGGCAATTCGTCGGGGACGATTTCCCTCAGCCGGGGGAGTTTCGTCTTGACCCAGGGGCCAAAGACGATCCCTCCCAGCCACTGGGGCATTTCCTTTACGTTTTCGTAAAAGGAGTTCAACCAGTTTGCCGGAGGGGCGAAGTTTTGAGGGGATAGCCAGATATCCGCGGCGGGATGATGCTTTTCAAGTAATTGTGCTATTTCCCCTGTCCATTTGAACAATAAATCCGCTTTGAGATCGCCCGGATCTCCGCCCGGGATAAAAATATGGTCTAGCCGGGGCAGGCGGCTAAAAATCTTCTCCCGCTCCTCCAGTTCCTCTTGGACCGTCTGTTTGTTGGCATAATCTTTCCCCATGTTGGGATACCAGACCCAGACGTCAAGCCCGTAGGAATCGATAATCCGGGATAGTTTTTCCATCATCTCGAGTGGAGGTACCTTCATTAACGAATTGGTCCTTTTGTCATCCGTTCTAGGGGGCATGATTTCGATACTGTTGGCCCCGAACAGGGCAAGCTCGCGGATATATTGTTCAAACTGCTCGGGGTCCCAGGCATCGTAGGCGTTGGTCTTGGGGCGGTAGCCCAATTGATGGCCGCGGAGGGAGTTGTGGGGGGTGCTGGAAATCTCTAAAGCGTCGCCAACCTTTACCGTTTTATCCGTTAGAGTCATCTTTCTCAGTAGTTTGCCAACTCCATAGAGGACTCCCCTTTGATCGTGACCCTCTACGGCAATTACTGGCGCTTTATCCTCGGAACTTCGCCCCGCTTTTAACCGATATCCTTCCCGCCCTGGCGCTTCCATCCGGGAAAAGAAGTTCTCCCTTTGCTCCATTATTTCTTCTAAGCTTTCTTCGGTGCCGATAAATATGGTCGGACGGTCGACGTTTGTGGGGTTATAGCGGTTGGCCTCTTCCAAGCTGAGTCCGGTCCTTTTCTCAATTTCTTCGATGAAGACGCGGACCGCTTTAGCCTCCGATTTGGCCGCTTCCTCATGGCTTACCACTAGCGCTTGGGATAGATCTATAGTTGTCTCTGTTGCGTTCTTTCTTCGGTTCATCTCTTTCACTCCGTAAGGTAAACTTTCTTTGGCCGACCTTGATTTGTATTCTCTTAAATTTTTTACTAAAAACTTACAAAAGGCAATGGGATATCCTGTTATATCGAAAATTTTTAAGCGAAATCGATGAATACAGTGTCGATACCTAGGATTGGTATTTTATAACGCTTTTCTGGAATTTATGTCAAACTGATCTACCGTTGATCCTTTCAGAAAAAGGAGGATATTGAGATGCGACATGAGTTCGATCCTTTTACGGAAAAAGAAACTGTGGAATATTACGAGGAACCGGCACGGGAGATACCCGTGCTAGATCGGGTAGATGTCTTGGTGGTGGGGGGTTCTCAGAGCGGAGTTACGGCGGCCATCAGCGCTGCTCGACACGGCTCGGATGTAAAGCTTGTGGAAAGGTTTGGGTTTTTGGGGGGACAGAGTATCTACAGTATGGTGGTGCAATGGGAAAAAAGAGCATTTATCAACAATTTGGGGGCTATTTTGACCAAGGGTCTGCCGAAGGAGATCCTGGATAAAATCCTGGAGAAGGGGGATTCGGATCGACTGTGGGATACTTCTCCCGGTTGTCCGGAAATGCGTGACGGGGAGGAATGGCTCAATCCGGAAGCGATAAAGGCAACTTTAGTGGAAATGTGTGAGGAGGAAGGAATTGACACCTTACTCCATACTAAGGCGGTGGATACAATAGTGGAGCGGCAAGACGAGCTCCCTAAAACGACCGGAGTAGTCTTCGAGAACAAAACGGGCAGGTTTGCCATAAAGGCGGACGTAATTATCGATGCTACCGCCGATCTTGATCTCGTCTGGGATTCTATCGGTGAAGATGGCTGCAAGTTGAGAGATCCCCGGGAAAGGATGCATAGCGGCTTCTACGTCTGGTACGGTGGCGTCGATAATGAAAAATTTATCGATTGGTACGTCGAAGAGTCTGCGGCGGAGGGTTACCCCGACCCCCGAAAATATCCCGACAAGGTACTGCGTCACGTAAGGGAAAATAAACTTATCAAAATATACGGTTTGCCGGAAATAGTGGCCGAAGCTGAAGAAAAAGGACTGATGGAAAAGATCGATGACATTTTTAGCGAGGTTGGTCGGGAAGAAAATATCGATCTCGGTATGAAGTGGGTCGGTCACGATCGGTGGGCCGTGGCTTTTGGAATTGGGGTAAATATGCTCGATGCGTGGGAGTTGAGCAAGTTTGAATCCTTACGGCTTAAGCTCGTGCATTACATGATTCCAATCCTTAAGTTGATCCCGGGTTGGGATGACGTTCATGTCTCCCGAGACAGCGTATATATAGGTTCCCGGGAAACGCGGGTATTAAAAGCGGAGAAGGTCATCGATGAAAGCGTGATAGGGGATCCGGATAACAAGGATAAGCCTACTCCGCCCGATGCGATAGGGCGCTCTGGAGCCCATGATCCGGGCAAGAATAGAGTGGATGCCGGCTATCCTATTCCTTACGGTTCGTTGGTCCCTGAAAATTTAGATGGCGTTGTCGTCTGCGGGCGAGCTGTCGGCACCGAGTTTGATCAAGCCTTGAACGCTCATCGGGGCATAGTTCCTTCTATGGTTACGGGGCAGGGGGCGGGCACAGCGGCCGCCCTGGCCAATCAGGAAGGGGTTGAATTGAGAGATGTGGATACTTCGAAGCTACAAGAGGTGTTAAGGGAGGACGGCGTTCAACTGGATCATGAAACTTACGAATTCGACTTTGAAATTCCAGAAGTTGATTGAATGCCTCTCCTTGCCCATCCTCCCTTGTTTGGAGCTATTTTGTAGTTTCGATTGTATTTTGGGGCGAAGGGGGGTTAATAAATACGAGGGACCATGGTAAATGGGTAGGGGAAGATGGATAGCAATGAAGCATAGCCGAATTTATCATGGTTCCGATCTCAGTATTTCTTCGACCGCTTGAGTGGCTCTTTTTCTAATCGATTCTAATCGAGCAACCAGGCTAGGTTAAATTTGTAATAAAGAGCGCTGGAAATCAGATGGATCATCCCGTCCGGCGTTTGAGTCGCCGCCAAGTAGCCCATGGGTTCGCTCTGATTGGCATTCATTGTAAACTCTCCGGTCCAGGCCCCTCCATCTAGCCTTTGAGAAGGACCGCCCGCCGTAATTAGTTTTTTGATCGGCCAGTGCCTTCCCTCGTCAAAGGAGAGGGCGGCGAACATTCCGTAACATGTTCTTTCCTTTCCCGTCGCGTCCAACAAAGACATACCTGTCCGATCTCCATCGAGGTCGTCACTTGGATCGGTAAAAGAGATCAAAAGCAATGGTCCTTCTCGCAATCGAGTAAAAACGATCCTTTGGCCACTGCTGATGGGAGGAAACTGGCTGGAGTGGTAGGTCCAGGTCTTGCCCATATCTTCCGAATAGCTGATCGGCATTTTGCCTTCGATGTTATTTCCCCGCCCAAAGGCCATTAGATCCCCATTGGAGAGCTGCTCTATTCCCGCGTGTATGCCGGCGATACTTTTACCTTTGCTCCCTCGATCGAGGTTTAGGGGTGATTCGTGCACGCCGGGATCGGTCCAGTTTATCCCCCCGTCGCGACTAATATGTATACTTGAAATGGCGTCTTTGCCTCCCGCGGCTCCGGCATCACAAGGCTGAATCAAATAACCCTTTTTCGTCTTGATGGTCCCCGCTATTACTTGGTTTCGGGTTTGATGGTTAGGATTTATCAACCGAGGATGGCTCCAACTGGCTCCATCGTCCGTACTCGTTCGCATCACCAAAGCCAAGTTCTTCCAGCATCCGGAAACTTCAAGGCCGTTAAAGTGAAACAGTTTTCCTTCACCGTTATTGAACAGGGCTGACCCGGTCATATTCCGATCGGGCGCGTTGAAGAATTGGGCGGGCGGATCCCAACTATCATTTCCTTTTCTCAATCTGCTTGCCAGGATGGTCATCTCTCGACCTCGTTCTTCCTCACAAGAGAACCAAATGGCTAAAAGGTCTCCGTTATCACACCAACTAATGTCGGGACAGTGGTTGTGCGAGTAAAAGGGGACGTTTTCCGGGCGGGAAGGTTTGTTTACGTAGCGGAGCGGTCCTTCGAAGACGGGCTCCTCGCTTTCTTCCGACCATTTGTGAGCAACACTTTCCACATTTGTAGACCAGAGAGGTTTTCGGCGGGACCTAGGACTGGTTTTAGGTAACTCCCCTACTACCAATCTGAAGCCGATCAACCAATTTTTATCTTCCGGAAGGGTTCCCGAACGATTTGCGGAACGCAGATAATGAGGATCGGTGTTATGGCTTCCTCCCCGAGTTACTTTCATATTCCCAGAAGGTGGTCCCACAGGGTTGATTCTTTCTCCGGATTGATAACGCCCGTACCAATCGTAGCACCACTCTTCCACCGTCCCATGCATATCGTAGAGACCCCAGTTGTTTGGAGGTGTGGTGGCTACTTCAAGGGGAACCGGTTGAGGTTCCCAATTCCTGTTTTGATTTCTATAATAGCTTTCTTCAAGGCTATTGCCGGTATGAAAAGGTGTCGAAGTTCCCGCCCTACAGGCGTATTCCCATTCGGCTTCGGTCGGTAGTCTATATGGTCTGCCCTCTTTCTCGGAAAGCCATCGGCAAAACTTCATCGCGTCATGCCAACTCACGAATACGGCCGCTTCCTCGTCCTCGCGAGAAAATCCGCGCTTTCCTCGTAAATTGAAGTGGGTAGGATCGAATTTTTCGTAATGGGCGTTTGTGACTACGGTAGAAGCCATGTGAAAGGAATAGTCCAGCTTCACTCGATGTCTCGGTCGTTCGTCGAAATCTCCATCTTCTTGGCCCATCATAAAGCTTCCCCGTTCAATTTTGATCAAATCCATCCCTAACGAATTTTGAAAAGAATCTTTGGCCATTGTCAGTGCCTCCTAAATGTAATGGGGATATGGTATTCCTACATTGGCAAAAAAAGTAGTCTTGAAACTAATTCAAGCGGTAGATTGATCATGCCCGGTAGTTTGTGCTACCCCTATACTGACGACCCTTCCGGGATAAGGGGTTGGAAGAAGACGGGGATACCGGGTTTACCCGACGGTTACGTGGATGACTCCGAAGGGTTCCATAAAGGGTGCGACTATAGGGAGGCGCGGCTAGGGGACGAGATTCATTATTGTGAGGGCTCCTTTTATCAGACCGAAGATAGTGTAATTCATATGATGCTTCGGACGGACAGGGACTATCTAGCCGTTACGGAGAGCTTTGATGATGGCGAAACTTGGTCCGAGCCCCAGTTGACTGATTATACGGATTGTCAAGCTCGCTTTCATTTCGGCCGATTGCCTGACGGCCGCTATTATGGGCTGAGTTGTCCCGATCCGGAGGGAGGGCGCACTCCGCTGGTCTTGGCGACTAGCGAAGACGGGGTTGAATTTGATAGCCACTACGTCCTTGGAGACGAACCCTCGGAGGGGCCGCGAATTCCTGGCCATCATAAAGGGGGCCGTTACGGTTATCCCTATTCCCACGTTTTAGGGGAGAGAGTCTACGTAATCTATTCGATAGAAAAAGAAGATATCGCCCTACGTCAGTTCGAATTGGGGGAATTTGTTTGACAGAAGTGGAGATCGATGTTTGTCAAATCTTGAATGCGCTTGACGAGGTTTTATATATATCGATTTCTCGAATTGTCCCCAGATATTCCTTGACAAATATCTCCAGTTCCGTTAAGTTGCTGTTAACCCAGTAGTTCTCAATTTATGGTTTTCGATTTTTCCAGGAATCCTGTCTATTTTTTTCTTTCACTCTAGTTCCCTCTAGCTCTTTGAAATGTGGGTTCGCTTTCGCGTTTTTTCTTCTCGTAAATTCATTTCGTAATGTAGGGATTTTATGTCAATTTTTGACTAAGGTGGGATTAGCTTTGATCGAGTCGAGAGTTTAGCTTGATAGGACGGCTTTCAGGGTTTGTAATAATATTTTTTTCTTGGTATAGTGAATCGTTTGCGCGAGTGTTAGTGTAGTATCTGTTTCTGGCTAACGTAGTCTGGCACTATTTTTCAGGGTTTGTAATAATATTTTTTTCTTGGTATAGTGAATCGTTTGCGCGAGTGTAGATCCATTTCATAGCCCGAGGAATCGCAATTTGGTCCAAAAGGCAAAGTAAAAGAGGTAGTCTCTCATGGCCACGATGGAAGACGTCGCAAAACTAGCGGAAGTCTCTGTTACCACGGTGTCCCACGTCCTCAACGATACCCGCTACGTTAGCCCGGAGTTGACAGAGAGGGTAGAACGGGCGATGGAAAAGCTGGATTACAAACCGAATGAAGTCGCCCGGAGTCTCAAGACCCAGCGGACCGCGACGGTGGGGCTCATAGTTTCGGATATTTCCAACCCTTTCTTTTCTACGTTGGTAAGGGGCGTAGAGGACGTAGCGGCGGAAAGAGAGCACAGTCTGATAATCTGTAATACGGACGAAGATCAAGAAAAAGAGCAACTATACATAGAGACTTTGATGCGCAAAAAGGTCGATGGTTTGGTCATTGCCCCCACGGGCAAAAATAAAGAGCTTCTGCAAGCTCTACATAGGGATGATCTACCCTTCGTTTTTGCAAACAGGATCGTCGAGGGCATGGAGGTTGACGCGGTGACTTCCAGGAACTACGAAGGGGCCTACGAAGTAACTGAGCATTTGATAGATCAGGGACATGAAAGGATCGGCATGATCTTGGGGTTGGAGAGGAAATATGCGGACGAGAAGAGGTTTGAGGGCTATAAGGCCGCTCTGAGGGATCATGATATCGAAGTGAAAAGCGAGCTCATAGTTAGGGGAGACTTTAGAATCGAAGGGGGTATGCTGGCGGCCGAAGAGCTTCTCGATTTAAAAACACCTCCAAGTGCCATATTCGCCGTTAACAACCAAACTATGATCGGCGCTTTGAAGGCCTTAACTGAACGGGACTTGAATTGGAATGACATCAGTCTGGTCTGTTTCGACGATTTCGAATGGATAGATTTTTTCCACGTACCTGTGATAACGATCGCGCAGCAACCCTATAAGATGGGAGAAAGGGCAGCCGAAATTTTGTTTGAGGAAATTGCGTATCGAAATGGGGAAAAGGGGGATACTGACGGGGAGTCGCGGCGGAGACGCGATTCCGCGAAAGTAGTTAAGCTGGACGTAAATATGAAAATTAGGAAAGCGACTGGTTAACTATAACGATAATCTAACTCCTAACCTTGATCCATATAAAGCGTTTATGGGAGGTGGTTTTTATAGATTGTTGAGGTCTTTATCCGCAACTGATTCCCTGGATTTAGACCGAAGCGAGATTTGACTCAGTATTCTCCAATGTAATGTGTTAAGGAGGTAACGAATGATGTTAGGTGGCAGAAAAGCGAAAGTCGGTATTTCTTTACTCCTATCTCTCTCTTTATTGCTCCTTGCCAGCGTATCTTTGTGGGCCGGTAAGGCAGAAAACTATGAAATTTGGAATCTCAGCGATTACGAGAGGGCGACCGGTAAAACCCTAGATGAATTCCAGCAGTCCCCGGATCTGGCAAAGTTAGTTGAGGAAGGTAAATTGGCCCCGGTGGAAGATAGATTGCCCAACGATCCTCTTGTCGTCAGGCCTACGGGCAACATCGGCAAATATGGTGGGGCGGTTAGGACTTGGTGCAACAGGCCCAGTGGTTGCGTAAACTTTAGGCCTTTCCAGGAAGATAGCAAGCTCGCCGAACCTTACCCGACATGGAAAAAGGTTTCCGTCCAGATCTTTAAAAACTACGAATTGGACAACAATCTAAAGACTTTGACCCTTCATATCAGAAAAGGGATGAAATGGAGCGACGGCGAACCCTTCACCGCCGAGGACGTTATGTTCTGGTGGGAAGACGTAATATTGAACGAGGAGCTTACCGCTTCCGTGCCTTCCTACTGGAAGAGCGGTGGGGAGCCGATGGAAGTGACGAAGGTGGACGAATACACCGTACAATTTGATTTCGCGGCACCTAATCCGACGGTGGTCGGGGCATATAAAACTCCCAGGCCCTGTGCTCCCAAGCATTACATGAAGCAATTTATGCCCCAATACAATCCCGACGCCGAGAAACTGGCGAAAAAGCAGGGCTTTGACACTTGGATGAGTCTGTTTGAGGCCAAAGGCAATAGATTTACGAATCCCGACCTTCCTACCTTCAACCCCTTCATCTTGGAAGAGGTAAAGGCGAACGGTAACAAAATCTTTGAACGCAACCCCTACTACTGGAAAGTCGATACGGCAGGCAATCAGTTACCCTACATCGACAAAGTAATTGGTGCCTTTGTCAAAAAGACGGAACAGATAATACTCAAGGTGCAGGCCGGAGAGTTGGATTACGGCGATACCTATATAGAATTGTCCGACGTCCAGCCGTTGAGACAGGGGGAAAAGAAAGGCAGTTATCGCACCTTATTGCCGAAAGAGCCCAACGGGGCCGTAAGAAGATATTTCTTCAACCTGACCATCGATGACCCGGTGCTCAGCGAAGTCTTTACCGACGTTCGTTTCCGACAGGCGATGTCTTTGGCCATCGACCGGGAAGAGATCAACGAGAAACTCTTCTTTGGATTGGCCGTTCCCCGTCAGTACACGATCGCCTCTTCCGTCCCCTTCTTCGAAGAATGGATGGCGAATTACTACGCGGAATACGACCCGGAAAGGGCCAAAGAACTCTTTAACGAAGTGGGCGTAGTAGACAAGGACAATGACGGATGGAGGGAGAGCCCCAGTGGGAAAGACCTTTCAATAATGTTGGAAGATGCCACCGGCGGAGCCAGGGAATTGACCGAAATGGTAGTTAGCTATTGGGAAGATCTGGGCATCAAGGTCAACTATAAGCCGGTAAGTAGAGAATTGATAGTTCAACATGGAGCGGCCAACAACGTCGAAATGGCCGTTTGGTGGGGCGGTCTTGCCCACGACTTCGCCATGCGTACTTGGCCCCAATTCGTAGTCGGTCCCTGGTACATGGCCAGCTTTACTATGTTGAGCGGTGTGCCTTGGCGACAGTGGCTGCTAAGTGACGGCGAAAACGGCGAGGAGCCGCCGGAATGGGCAAAAGAGATTCAGAGGATAAAGGAAGAATGGCTCCAGACCAAGAGAGGTACGGATAAGTACATGGAGTTGGGTAAAGAGATGTGCTCCATCGCCGTCGAGCATCTGAACGGGATTGGCACGGTCGGTGAAGCGCCTCAACCCGTCGTAGTGAAGGATGGGTTGCGCAACTTCCCGGAGAACATGCCGGTGTATGACCACTTGAACGGCTCACACGGCGAACAATGGTATTGGGAAAACCCGGAAGATCACCAGTATTAAGTTTTTATCGATTAAGAGGGGTAAGTTCCTTTTATGACGACTCTTACCCTGTGACGTAGTTTTGTCGAAACCAAAATGGGAGAGGGTGGAAAACCTTGTCTACGTTCCGCCCTCTTCCTTGCTCTATCTTTCTTTTGATCCTATACCTTTGTTTCGATCATTGTTCTTGGCTTTTAGTTTTAAAGTTTAAAGAGAGGCAGCAACTTAAAATCGCCTGTGAGCCTTCGATTATAAGATGGTGCTTCTAAGAGTTATTGAGCTCAAACCCGAAAATATTTCCAAGGTTTTATCTAGTAGCTTCCTTTCATTTTAAGATAAAATCTACTAGCTCAAGTTTGGAGTTAAGGAGGAAGTCAGCTGTGACTTCATACATAATCCGTAGATTATTTTATATGGTTCCAACCTTATTAATAATCTCCATAATCTCGTTCATCATTATTCAGTTACCTCCCGGCGATTTTATCACCAGTTATATCGCCTCTTTGCAACAAAGTGGCACCCAGGTGAGTCAATCCATAATCGATTCGATGCGCCAGAGATACGGTTTGAACCAACCTATCTACGTCCAGTATTTCAAGTGGATAACGGGTGTGGTCCAGGGAGATTTGGGCATGTCCTTTGAGAGAAACAAGCCCGTTGCCGAAATAATTGGCGAGAGGATTACCTTGACCGCTATAGTTTCGATTACCTCCATGGCTTTTTCTTGGGTCTTCGGCTTGATCATTGGCGCTTATTCCGCGGTTAGACAGTATTCCCTCTTTGACTATATTTGGACCTTTTTCGGTTTCCTGGGCCGTTCCATCCCCAATTTCATGTTGGCCCTGATATTTATGTACATCTCCGTGTGGACTTTTGGAACGGGCGCGGGAGGGTTGTTTTCCCCGCAGTATGCGAACGCCCCCTGGAGCATGGCCAAGGTGGTCGATCTGCTGAAACATCTTTGGGTTCCGGTCATCGTAGTCGGCACCGCCGGGACGGCAGGCGTGATAAGGATAATGCGGGCCAATTTGTTAGATCAGCTGGGTCAGCCTTACGTCAAGGCGGCGAGAGCCAAGGGTCTGAGAGAGTGGAAGTTGATTCTCAAATACCCCTTCCGGGTGGCGATTAACCCCTTGATCAGCAACCTTGGATTTTTATTCCCTCGGATAGTTTCCGGCACTATCATCACCGGAGTGGTCTTGGGCTTGCCCACCACCGGTCCGATGTTGCTTCAGGCTCTGCTGGCCCAGGATATGTATTTGGCCGGAAGCTTTATTTTGATAATAGCTAGCTTGACGGTCTTTGGAGTCTTGATTTCCGATATTCTGTTGGCCTGGTCGGATCCCCGCATCCGTTATGATTGACTCCGATCGAACGGTAAATTATTCAAAGGAAATGATCTGTCGGCGTTTTTTGAACTTATCAGTGGAGGTGGCCGAGCTCAATGGCAGAAGCTGACGATATAGGCGCTGAAATGTCGGAAGGTGGGAATGAGGAGT
>Ga0207797_1001780_pt1 | contig 15417 bp, 12 predicted proteins | sample PRCRCaboRojoPR_6_FD_187275 | JGI IMG/M metagenome (GOLD analysis project Ga0207797, IMG submission 187275) | Marine sediment microbial community from Cabo Rojo, Puerto Rico - PR CR 10% Liquid 1 (SPAdes) | ecosystem: Environmental > Aquatic > Marine > Coastal > Sediment | place: Cabo Rojo, Puerto...
TGTTCCCGGAAGCGGCACAATATTACGTGGCATCCATAGAATCTCCGCCCAGAAAACCATATCGTCAGGACATCAATTTTACAAAAAAGGACGGCACGGACGGCTATCTCGGGTTCTCCCTGTCTTCGTTGAAGGCCCCCGACGGAACGGCGATCGGACATCTGCTGATTTTTCAGGATCTGACGGCACTCAAGATCATGGAGTCTCATATCAAACGGGTAGAGATGCTTGCCGCGGTAGGAGAAATGGCTGCCGGAATGGCCCATGAAATCAAGAATCCGCTCACGTCCATGACCGGTTCCATTCAAATGTTGGAAAAAGAGGTTACGCCAACAAAGGTCACGGCCAAGCTTATGAACATTGTTTTACGAGAAGCCGACAGACTCAATGGGCTGATCAACGACTTCCTCCTTTTCGCCCGTCCAAGCTCCGGCAAAGCAAATCCGGTGGATCTGGCTGCGATGCTGGGAGAGACCCTCGACCTCTTTGAGGCGGACGCAGCTTGTCGAGACCGTATCCTCGTTACCCGGAATTTGACTCCCGGGATATGGACGCGGATGGACCTCAAGCATATGAGGCAGATCCTGTGGAATCTACTTCGAAATGCAGCCCAGGCCATTGACCACCGTGGCGAAATCGACGTTACCCTGAGCGCCGAGAACGGCAGGGCGCAGGTTATGATCAGCGATAATGGTCGTGGCATGAGCGAAGACACCCAGAGAAATATCTTTGATCCGTTTTTCACCACCCGCAGCCAAGGGACGGGCCTCGGGCTTTCCATCGTTCACAGATTGCTGGAATCTTACGGGGGACAAATCGAGGTAAAAAGCCGACAGGGCCAGGGAACGTCTTTCACCCTGCACCTGGCCAAGATAGAAGATCCCCGTTTGCAGCCTGCTTTGGCCGCTTCGTCGGCGTAGCTCCTACACCATCTCTTTACCCCACAACATTCTGTAATCCTGATATATTTAAGCAGACACCCGGCCCGGCCAACGGCTTTGTTCCCGGCCCTTTTACCTTGACACACCTGAACAAATGGGTTAGCACACACAATTTAGCCACGCGGTTATCCGGAATGCTCGCGTTCATGCCCAAAGGAGCCCGGAAGGCGGACCCGCTGGCTTGAACCTTTTCCATAACCGCATGGAGCGATTTGTTTTTCCCTGGAGTTGCGAGACATGGAGGACCTGAACGAGGTCATACGCCTCAGACGAGAAAAAGCCGAACAGTTGAGAGAAAGCGGCGTATCCCTCTATCCAAACAGCTTCCGGCCTTCTCACCGGATCGAAGACATCCACCGCATCATCAAAGCCCGGAATGGATCCGAGGACATCGCGGAAATGTTCTCTGCTGCTGGGCGTATCGTCGGTCTCAGGTCCTTTGGAAAGGCGGCTTTCCTGCACATTCGGGACGGATCGGGGCGAATCCAAGTCTATGTGAAAAAGGATGAAGTGGGCGAGGAAAGCTATCGGATTTTTAAGAAGATAGAAGTGGGTGATTTTCTGGGGGTGGAAGGAACGCTGTTTCAAACCAAAACGGGGGAATGGACGTTATCGGCCAAGGATTTTCAGCTGTTGTGCAAAGCGATCCGGCCGTTACCCGAAAAGTTTCACGGCTTGAAGGACCCCGAAAAGCGGTATCGGCGACGATACCTGGACTTGATCATGAACGCCCATGTCAGGGACATCTTTCTGAAAAGGACCCAGATCATCGACGCTTTCAGACGGTTTCTCCTGGAGCGGGATTTTTTGGAGGTGGAAACGCCGATGATGCAGCCCATTCCCGGGGGGGCCGAGGCAACGCCCTTTAAGACGCACCACAATGCCCTGGGAGAAGACTTGTTCTTGAGAATCGCGCCCGAACTCTATCTGAAACGACTGATCATCGGAGGAATGGATCGGGTTTTCGAGATCAATCGGAATTTCAGGAACGAAGGAATCTCCACCCGACATAACCCGGAATTCACCATGCTTGAGTTCTATATGGCCTATAAAAATTACCAGGACCTGATGACGCTCACGGAACAGATGTTTCGGTTTGTCATTCAATCGGTCCTGGGGAAACTCCAGTTCAGCTATCAAGGTTTTCCCATCGATGTGGAGGCCCCTTGGCGGCGAGTTACACTGAAAAACGCCCTGATTGAACTGGGAGGCCTCGATCCATCCATCCTCAACGATCGATTACAGTTACTCAAGTTTGCCGAATCAAAAGGAATCCAGATTACCAAACAGAATAGCCTGGGAAAGATCTTGACGAAACTATTCGATGTCCTGGTTCAGCCGGAACTGATTTCCCCCACGTTTGTTCTCGATTATCCGTTGGAGATATCCCCGCTTGCACGGAAAACCGCATCGGACCCGGAAATAACGGAAAGGTTTGAACTGTTTATCGGGGGGAATGAAATCGCCAACGGCTTCTCGGAACTGAATGACCCGGTGGATCAGAAAGACCGGTTTTTGCAGCAGGCCCGTCAAAGGCAGGCGGGGGATGAGGAAGCCCATTTGATGGACGAAGACTACGTACAAGCCCTCGAATATGGCATGCCCCCCACAGCGGGTGAAGGAATTGGAATGGATCGATTCGTGATGTTGCTGACCGACGTACCCTCCATCCGCGAGGTTATCCTGTTTCCTCTGTTGAAAAGATCGGGCAATTCATAAACAAGTAAGATATTCTACGGCTCATACGTCCGTAGTTAGGAAGACAAGGCAGCACCATGTCATTTGAGCTCCTGGTCAGCCTCAGGTATCTTCGAGCCAAACGCAAGCAGGGCTTTATCTCCGTCAATACGGTCATATCCATTGGCGGGGTCATGCTGGGCGTGATGGCCATGATGGTAGTCCTCGCGGTCATGACCGGTTTTGGAGCGGACATCAAAAAGAAGATTTTGGGGATGAACGCCCACATTCGAATCATGAGCCGAACGGGCACGATGAGTGAACCTGCAGCCCTGTCGAAAAAGATTCAATCCATGGAGGGGGTGAAAGCGGCCACACCTTTTATTCACACCCAAATTATGTTTCGCAGCGGCAGTCGCGCTTCCGGCGCCATCCTGAAAGGCGTTGATCCGGAACAGGCCGACGAGGTACTTGATTTCAAGACATCCACCCGTTCCAACGGGTTTCAAGTTCTGGCGGAGCCATCCACCGAAACGGACACCCGCGCAGGGGTGATATTGGGCAAGGAACTGGCAAGCGCACTCGGTGTCAATCGGGGAGACAGCCTTTTTGCCGTGTCGGCCTTAGGCACCAGCTTGACCCCATTCGGAACTCGGGTTCCGCATATGAAACGTTTGACGGTCGTCGGTCTGTTTGATTCTGGAATGTACGATTATGACAGCTCTTTTGCCTTTGTCTCCATACGTTCCGCCCAGAAACTGTTACGGCTTGACCAGGCCGTCCACGGCATCGAAGTAAAAATCGAAGATATTTATCGCGCCGACGAGATTTCTGAGAAGGTACTGAACCTACTGGGATCCGGCTACTGGGCCCAGGACTGGATGCAAATGAACAAGAATTTCTTCTCGGCACTCAAGCTGGAAAAGGTTGTTATGTTTATCATCCTGGTTCTCATTGTCTTGGTCGCCGCATTCAATATTATCAGCACGCTGATTATGATGGTGATGGAAAAGCGCAAAGACATCGCCATTCTCAAATCCATGGGGGCCACGGCGAAGAGCATCATGCGGATATTTATGATGGAAGGCCTCATCATCGGGTTGATCGGTACCCTACTCGGCTTGGCAGGCGGGGGAATCATATGTTTTCTCCTTCAGAGATATGAATTTATAAAACTGCCCAGTGACGTTTACTACATATCCACCCTCCCGGTACGGGTTCAGGGGCTTGACGTCATCCTTGTGGCCCTGTCCGCCATCGCCATCAGTTTTCTGGCCACCCTTTATCCCTCGTACCGCGCATCGCGTTTGGAGCCGGTCTCGGCGATTCGGTATGAATAATTCCGCGCCCTTAATCCGTGTGATGGATCTCAACAAGGCCTTCAACACCACGGGCGATCGGCTCGAAGTGTTAAAGGGCGTCTCGTTGGACATTTGGCGTGGCGAAATGATCGCGATCGTCGGCGCTTCGGGGGTAGGAAAATCGACCCTGCTGCATATACTGGGAACATTGGAAAGGCCGGACTCGGGGCAGGTCATGTATGAAAACAATGATATTTTTGCCTATGATGACGATACCTTAGCCTCTTTCCGAAACCAATCGATCGGCTTTGTTTTCCAATTTCATCACCTTCTTCCCGAATTTGACGCGCTTGAAAACGTGATGATGCCCGCTTTGATTCGGGGGCTGAAGGCCAAGGAGGCCAAACGGCTGGCCCATGAGGTGCTGATCCGGGTGGGTCTTGAAAAGCGCAGCAACCACAAAACCGGAGAACTGTCGGGAGGAGAACAGCAGCGAGTGGCCGTGGCAAGGGCCCTGATTCTAAGACCCGCCATCTTGCTGGCGGACGAACCGACCGGCAATCTGGATCCGAGAACCAGCGAAACCGTACACGACCTCTTGCTGTCGCTCAATCGTGAAGACGGCATCACGGCCGTTATTGTCACCCATAACATGAAGCTTGCAGAGAAACTTTCTCGCCGGATCACCTTGATGGATGGCAAGGCCGTACCGGTGAGTTAAATTGGCTTGCGGAGTACAAGTGGAATGGACGTTTGCCCCTTTGAGATGAAACCGACCCTATCTAAACAGTTCGTTATTGCCGTTCTGTTGCTCGTCCTTGCGCCCCTGTCGGCCTTTGCCGAGGCAGATTCCAGAGCGCTGGTATTGCCCTTCCAGGTATACTCTCGGGGGGAAGTCGAAACGTTGACGGAACAAATCCAGAGCTTGCTATCGCAGGAATTGAGTGAAACGGGGATTTCCGTGGTACCTTCGGCCGATATGTCACCATCGGACATCCCTGCGTTGTCCGTCCAAGAGTTGCGCAACATCGGCAGGGAGGCCGGCGCCGATTTTGTTATATGGGGGAGCTTCACCCGCATTGGACGAGGCTACAGCGTGGACGCGCGGTTGTTGAATGCATACGAAGAGGAACCGGCTCTGCTCTTCTATGTGGAAGGACAAGGAGCCGAAAATATATTGGATTCAATCCAGCAGTTGGTGAAGGACATGAGTATGCGGATGTTGAAGCTGGAACGGATATCCCAGGTCGTCATTTCCGGCAATGATCGAATCGAAACCGAAGCCATAAAACGGGTAATTCAAACCAAGGAAGACGCCACCTATTCAGAGAAGAAGGTCCGGGAGGATATCAAAGCCATCTATGGCATGGGATATTTCGATGATGTCCGCGTTACGGCATCGGATACCGCGAAAGGGAAACGGGTTACTTTTCAAGTGGAAGAAAAGGAGACCGTCCGGCAGATCGGCATCCGCGGAAACAAACGATTTGACGATGAAGAGATTAAGGGGCTGCTCGGCACCCAGGTGGGCGCCATTGCCAGCGTCACCAAACTTCAGCAAGATCTTACAGAAATCGAGAGTTTCTATAAAAAGGAAGGTTATCACAATGTGGAGGTCGACTATGAGATCAACACGCTGGACGACAACCGGGCCGATGTTGATTTTGTCATCGAAGAAGGCGACAAGGCCTTTATTCGGCGCATTTCTTTTACCGGAAACACGGCGTACGACGACGATACACTGAAAGGGTTGATGAAAACCAGCGAAAAGGGTTTCTTTTCATGGCTAACTGCTTCAGGGGACCTGGATCCGCAAACACTGGAGCAAGACACTGCAAAGATCGCCGCTTTTTATCATAACCACGGATATATCCAGGCGCGGGTGGGCGCCCCGGAGATCACTTATGAAAAGGATGCCATTTACGTGGACATCAAAATAGAGGAAGGCCCCCAGTTCAGTGTCGGTGAAGTCGACATTGAGGGGGACCTGATTCAGCCCAAAGGGGATTTGCTCGAGGAGTTAAAGATCCGGAACGAGCAGATCTACAACCGAGAGGTGGTCCGGGAGGACCTTTTGAGCCTGGCAGATCTCTATTCAGACAACGGATACGCCTATGCAGACATTTCTCCCCGGATAAATAAAGACATGGAAAGCCATCGGGCGGATATTACCTACATGATCGACAAAGGCCCGTTGGTCTACTTTGAAAGAATCGTGATTACCGGAAACACCAAAACGCGGGACAAGGTGATACGGAGACAACTTAAGGTGTACGAACAGGAGCTGTTCAGTGGACAACGTTTAAAGCGGGGCACGCGAGATCTATATCGGCTGGACTATTTTGAAGACATCAAGGTCAATACCACGCAGGGCAGTGCCAAGGACAAAATGATTCTAAACATCGACGTCACCGAAAAACCTACCGGGGCATTCAGCTTCGGTGGCGGATACAGCAGCGTGGACAAGCTGTTTGCCATGGCTTCCATATCTCAGAGAAACCTTTTCGGCAGGGGGCAAACCTTGAACCTGAGAGCTCAGTTGGGAAACAGGACTTCAGCGTACACATTCAGTTTCACCGAACCGTGGCTTTTCGATATTCCTCTTTCCGCAGGAATCGATCTGTACAACACCAACACCGACTATGATACCTATGACAAGGACAGCTTCGGGGGAACACTGCGTTTCGGTTATCCCTTTTGGGACTATACCAAAATCTTTTTCTCTTACAACTATGACGATGCAGACATAAAAAATCTGACACCGGATGCCTCGTCCGCCATCCGGGAATTTGTGGGCAACAATGTCACACATACCCTCTCCGCCACTTTACAACGGGACACCCGGGACCGAATCTTCAATCCGACCGAAGGTTCCAACAACGCCGTCTATGTTGAACACGCGGGGACCCCTTTCGGCGGAGACGTGGGCTTCACAAAATATACGGGAGATTCCAAGTGGTACATTCCCCTGTTTTGGGACACCGTCGGGGCCATACGCGGGCGCATCGGCTTCATTCACGGGGACTCCGTCGGAAAGGTACCCACATGGGAGCGGTTCTATTTGGGAGGTATGGGATCTGTGCGCGGCTATGACTGGCGGGATATCAGTCCCCGGGATCCGGACACAGGCGACGAGATCGGGGGAAACAAGATGATGCAGTTCAACCTGGAGTTTTTGTTTCCTCTCATAAAAAAGTCAGGCCTCCGCGGTGTCCTCTTTGCCGATGCGGGAAACGCCTTTGACAACGGAGAAGAACTCCGTTTTGGGGAACTGAGACAGAGTATCGGATACGGCTTTCGCTGGTATTCCCCTGTCGGACCCATCCGTCTCGAATACGGCTATATTTTGGACGACAAAGAAGACCAGCAGGGTGAAGGGGGATGGGAGTTTTCGATGGGAATGGCCTTCTAAAAAACATTTGGTGAGAAACCGGAGGCGTTTGATGAAGCTTCATGTGGTTATCATGCAGATTGTCCTGTTGGTAGTTGTAAACCTTGGCGCTGTCGCTTACGGGGCGGACGTGGCAAAGATCGGTATTGTCGATCTGCAACGGGTCATCGACACGTCCAACGTCGGAAAGCGTGCGTCTGAGAGAATAAAGGAGCAGGGCCGGAGAATGGAGCAGACCCTAAAGGAAAAGGAAGCGGAACTGGAAGAATTGGAGCAAACCCTTGACCAAAAGGCCGTTGTTTTGAGTCAAGAAACCCTGAAGGAGAAGAAACGGGAACTGCGCAGCAAGACGAACGACTTTAATTCTCTGAGGAAGCGGTACGTAGAAAGACTGAAGGAAATGAACGTGAATCTGTCGAACCGAATCAGGGATGAGGTCTTTTCAATTGTTGAAGAAATCGGTAGGCGAGGGGGATATCAGCTTGTGCTGGAACGACAGATCGGCGGGGTAATCTACGCTCCCACAGCCATTGACATAACGGACAAAGTGATCGAACAATATAATGCCACAGCGGCAAGCGGGACCGATACGCGCAAAACGGATTGAGAATTTCCCCGCCCCTTCATTTCCCGGTGAACAATGTTCACTGCCGGGCCGTCATTCATCCGCATAAGCGATGGTCGAGGCTCCCGGAATAGGACGAACGAACGACGCTCATGGAAACCACGGTGGGACAACTTGCGCAACTGGTTTCCGGTACACTCGAAGGCAACGAAAACATGCCCGTAAAAGGGGTTTCCGCCTTTGACGCCGCCAATCCGGAGGAAATAACCTTTGCCAATTCTCCGGGATATCTGGACAGAATAGACGAAACCGAAGCATGTGCGGTAATCGTTCCCCGGACGGCACCGCAATCCGGGAACAAGGTACTGATCCGGGTGAACGACCCCTATCTTGCCCTGGCGAAGATCTCCGATTTCTTTTACGGCGGTCGTCGGGTGCCTCCCGGCATCCACCCGAATACCACCATTGGACCGAATTTCGTTTGGGGTGAGAACGTGTCCATATTTTCCGGTGTCGTCATCGGAAGGAATGTAACGCTGGGAGACAACGTGATTCTCCATGCCGGAGTGGTTGTGGGAGACGGGGTCCGGATCGGGGAGGATACGGTAGTTCATCCCAATGTATCCATCTTGGAAAATTGCCGAATCGGCGAACGGGTGATTATCCATGCGGGGTCGGTTATAGGAAGTGACGGGTTCGGCTTTGCCCGCGAGCAGGGGCGGTACCGCAAGATACCCCAAATCGGTATCGTTCGAATCGACGACGACGTTGAAATCGGGGCCTGCAACGCCATTGACCGGGCCACCTTCGGTCAGACATGGATCAAACGAGGTGTCAAAACGGATAATCTTGTTCATGTGGCTCATAATGTGGTGGTTGGCGAGAATACGGTACTTGTGGCCCAGGTAGGTATAGCGGGAAGTGTAACCATCGGAGACCAATGTATCCTTGCCGGGCAGGCCGGCGTGGGACAGCACCTGCACCTCGGAAACGGCGTTACCGTCGGCCCACAGGCCGGGGTGACCAAATCCGTTCCGGACGGAGAAGTCGTGTCCGGGACCCCGAGTATTCCCCACCGGCTTTGGTTACGGGTGTCGGGAATCATCTCAAAGCTGCCTGAAATGAAAAAGCAGCTCCGAGAACTCGAAAGGAAGATGGATCGTTTGGAAAAGTCGCAAGTTCCATCCAAGAACGAATGACGGCGTAGACGCCGGGATCCGCAGATACACGAAGAGCTTGGGAGATGGAGAGACGTCTGAAAACATAAAAACGAGTTTTGACATCAAAGGTGATTTATGGAAACATCGTATGACATCAACAGGATTTTGGAGTTTCTACCCCATCGGTATCCCTTCATCCTCGTGGATCGGATCACGGAAATACTTCCTGGAGAGCGCATCGTTGGACTCAAGAATGTAACCATTAACGAACCCTTCTTCCAGGGGCATTTCCCTCAGATGCCGGTAATGCCGGGAGTCCTGATTGTTGAAGCCATGGCCCAAGTGGGAGGCGTACTCGTGTACGATTCTCTGCCCGAATCGGAGAGAAAAGGGGTCGTATATTTCATGGGCATCGATAAAGCGCGTTTCAGAAAGCCGGTCGTTCCGGGAGACCAACTGATCATCGATGTTACGTGGACCAAAAAGCGGGCCAACGTCTCTAGAATGTCGGGAAAGGCCCTGGTGGACGGGGAACTCGTCACAGAGGCTGAGGTAATGGCAATGATAGGAGAAAAGTCGTGATTCATTCTACCGCAATCGTCGACCCGAAAGCTGAGCTCGATGCCAACGTTGAAATCGGGCCGTTTTGCATTATCGGCAAACGAGTGAGAATCGGCGCCGGAACGGTCATCGGTCCGCATGTCACCATTGACCAGGATACGACTGTCGGCAAGAATTGTAGAATTTTTCAATACGCGTCGGTCGGTGCGGATCCGCAGGCAATCAAGTACAAGGGCGAAAGGACATTTGCAAAGATCGGTAACGGTACCACCATTCGAGAGTTCGTCACCATTCACCGGGGAACGGAATTCGGGGGCGGGCAAACGGAGGTGGGGGAAGAAAACTTTTTAATGGCGTATACCCATATCGCCCACGACTGCTTCACAGGAAAACGCGTCATCTTTGCCAACGCCGCCAGCTTGGGCGGGCACATTCAGGTAGGAGACTATGCCACGCTCGGCGCCTTTGTAGCGGTTCATCAGTTTGTGCGTATCGGCAATTACGCCTTTATCGGCGCGGTGAGCGGCATTACGAAGGATATCCCACCGTATGTTCTGGCGTCCGGATCTCCCCGAGCAATATTACACGGATTGAACAGCGTCGGCCTGAAGCGTCACGACTTCGACCCGGAAACGATTCGAAATCTGAAACGGGCGTATCGCATCCTGTTTCGTCTTGGATTGACGCTCAATGAGGGAATTGAACGAGTCAAGGCGGAGGTGGAGCAGATACCGGAGGTCGTAAATTTCCTCGAATTCATTAAGTCTTCTCAACGGGGAGTGACGAGGTAACATCGGATTTCTTGTGTTGACCTTCATTTGCGGATCTTGTTACCATCCGGGGATAAACGCCACGCCGGCAACTCGATCTTCCCGTAATGGGGTACGGCTTACCACGCGACAGGAACGAGCCGTTCGCTCGTTCATCCTTACTTGAGAGACTTCGAACACATCATGAAAAAAATCGGTCTCATAGCGGGGAGCGGGCAGTTCCCCATTGTTTTTTCTAAAACCGCTCAGGCAAAGGGTATCGACGTCTTGGCCGTGGCCCATGTGAGCGAAACCGACTCCGCTCTCGAAGAGCATGTTCAGTCAATCAAGTGGATTAAACTGGGACAACTTGGAGCAATGATCAAGTTTTTCAAGAGCCATCATGTAGAAGACACCGTCATGGCCGGAGGCATTACCAAAACCAACATGTTCTTGAATGTGAAGCCGGACCTCAAGGCTTTGAAGGTCCTGGCTTCGATGAGACACACACAGGATGACGGCCTCTTGCGAAGCGTAGCCGGAGCGTTGGAAAGCGAAGGCATTACGGTGCGGGCACCAACCTTCTTGTTACCGGAACTTCTTGCGGAACCCGGATGTTGGACCCAGCGAAGCCCGACCCGATCCGAAATGGCCGATGTACGCTTCGGATGGCGGATCGTTAAAGAAATCGGGAGGCTGGATATCGGCCAGACCTTGGTGGTTCGAGGCGGCTCAGTTATGGCGGTTGAAGCCATCGACGGGACGGACGCCACAATCAGAAGGGGCGGCATGCTCGGAAAGAAGAACACCGTGGTGATCAAGGCAAGCAAGCCCACCCAGGATCTCAGATTCGATATGCCCGCGGTGGGCGTTCAGACCATCCGAACCATGGGTGATGTAGCAGCCGGCCTTCTGGTCATCGAGGCGGACAAGACTCTTGTGTTTGATAGAGAAGAGATGATCAAGCTGGCGAACAGGGAGGGCATTGCCATATTGGCGGTGCATGACATCGAATGAAACCGGTACGTGTCGGCGTAGTAGGCGTAGGTCATCTGGGTAAGTTTCATGCCGAGAAATATGCATTTATGCAGGATGTCGAACTCGTCGGTGTTGCCGATGTAGACTACGACAAGGCATGTGAAGTCGCCTCTCGATTGAAAACCCGGGCCTTTAAGAATTATCATGAGTTGGTGGGAAAATTGGACGCGGCCAGTATCGTTGTTCCCACGGACCGGCATTTTCACGTCAGCCTCGACTTTCTGGAAGCTGGGGTCGACCTGTTGATCGAAAAACCGATTACCGAGACACTCGAAGAAGCCGACCGATTGATTCATACGGCGGACACGAAGGGCCTGATCATCCAGGTAGGACACTTGGAGCGGTTCAACCCGGCCATCATTGCCTTGCGTGAAGTCATCGATCGCCCCCTATTCATTGAATCGGACCGTTTGAGCGGGTTCACCGAGCGGGGAACGGAAGTCAACGTGGTTCTGGATCTGATGATCCATGACATCGATATCATATTGAGTCTCGTCGGATCCAAAATCAAACAGATCCACGCCGTTGGGGTCCCGGTCGTTACGCCGGAGGTAGACATCGCCAATGCCCGCCTGATCTTTGAAAACGGTTGTGTGGCCAACGTTACAGCCAGTCGCATCTCTATGAAGAGCATGCGTAAGATTCGCTTTTTCCAAAAAGACACATATGTTTCCGTCGACTACGCCAATCACGACATTACCGTGGTCCGAAAAGACGATCGGGGCACCGGCTTACCCGTGCCCGGGATGTCCATGGATCAATCCAAGTTCGAGAAAGCCGATGCGCTCAAAACCGAAATCGAGTCATTCATCACCTCAGTCCGAACCCGAAGACAACCTGCAGCCTCCGGCGTTGATGGTCGAAAGGCGCTCCAGGTGGCCATTGACATTGTCGATCAAATCACCACGAGTTCACAAGCCGCGTTTTCCGATGATCTTCGAAATCAGCGGCACCGTCTTTAATCTCCCGACAAGACATTTGGAAAGATGAAACGGACAAAAAAAATTATGATCATCGCCGGAGAAACCTCCGGGGATAGTCATGGCGCCCACCTGGTCAGGGCCATGCGGAAGTTTACAGACGAGCTGAGTTTCTTTGGTATCGGCGGAAACGCCATGAAGGCCGCAGGCGTGCAAATCAGAGTTCACTATGCCACGATGGCGGTCGTCGGCTTGTCCGAGGCGGTCATCAAGCTTGGAAGTCTGTGGCGGGCGTTTCGAATTGCCAAGAGCGATTTGAGAAACTTGCGTCCCGATCTCTTAATCGTGATTGATTTTCCCGACTTTAACCTCCACGTGGCAACGGCGGCCAAGAAATTGGGGATCCCCGTACTCTATTATATCAGCCCCCAGATCTGGGCCTGGCGAATCGGGAGATTAAAGAGGATCCGCAAGGTTGTCGATCACATGGTCGTTATCTTCCCCTTTGAAGAGGTTTTCTATCGCCGGTACGGCGTCCCGGTAACGTTCGTGGGACACCCCTTACTCGACTACACCCCGCCCGAAATGGCCTCAAACCACGGCGGGGCGGAAACAGACGAATCTGTGATCGGCTGCTTGCCGGGGAGTAGAAACGAAGAGATCCGGCGGCTTCTTCCTCCCATGGTAAAGGCGTCAGAGATGATAGCCCGACAGGTATCCAATCCCCGTTTCGTGATTCCCCTCGCCCCCTCGGTGGATCGTACACTGGTGGAATCGATTCTCGCAACCGCTTCATCGCCGTTTCAGGTGGTATCGAACCGGCTGCACGAGGTGCTGAAACGATCCATCCTGCTGATCACGGCGTCCGGAACCGTGACCCTGGAGGCCGCCATGGCCGGAACCCCTATGATCATTGTGTACAAGGTTTCGAGTTTTAGTTACCGGATCGGCAAACACCTCATTCGTGTGAACCACATCGGCCTGCCGAATCTGATTGCCGGGAAATGCGTCGTTCCTGAACTTATCCAGCACGAGGCATCCGCCGAAAACATCGCCCGTTACGCATTGGCCTTGCTCCAAGACGAAAATGCCCGCCAGGAAATGCACCGTCAACTCATTCGCACCGCCCAGTCCCTCGGATCCCCTGGTGCTTCCGAGAGAGCGGCAAAGATCGCCCTGGCGATGCTTTCATTGACAAAATAAACCGATAGCGTATGATTTTTTGGGTAGATGGGCTGAAGGAAACGCTTGATCTTTTTCCAAATGTGCCAAAAAGAACGAAACCTGTTTAAGTCCACGGTGGATCCGGTATGGGTTTATTGGCAATCCATCGTCGAAACGGAAATGCGGGCCCCACCGCCATCATCGTGTACGTAAGCAATGAACGAGAAGAAAGACACGCCGGCCGAACGAAAATGGAACTTGGTGGGCTGGATAGGCAAATGGCTCATTGACGTCGTCTGCATGACCCTGCAAATCCGCGTAGTCGATTTTGACCGGGCGGCACGGGTGATTGAAACTGAAAAATATATCTTCGCATTTTGGCATTCCAGAATCGTCGTCATCAGTTATCTGTACAAGGGCCAAGGGACCGCCATACTGGTAAGCAGCTCCAAGGACGGTGAAATCATCGCTCGCATATTGCAGAAACAAGGGCATCGAACCATTCGTGGATCCACGTCCCGACATGGCGCGCGGGCTCTGGCCAGGCTGGTTAAAGTCATTCGCCTGGAAAATCGACCGGGCGTCGTGGTACCTGACGGCCCGAGAGGTCCGCGGTTTCAGGTGCAACCCGGAGTCATCGCATTGGCGAAAAAGACCGGCCGTGCCATCGTACCCATCACGTATAGCTGTAAAAAGGCAAAGGTCTTCTCGAGTTGGGACCGGTTCATTCTCCCCTGTCCGTTTTCGAAATGTATCGTCATGTACGGCACCCCCTTGTTTGTACCCGGGGATATCGAGGCAAACACGCAGGAGGTATACCGCAGGCGGCTGGAAGATGAACTCAACCGAATCACGAAAACGGTCGATGCATACTTCGATCGCACCGTCAACGGATCAACATAATGGACAGAAAGCATCGAGGGAAAGATTTACAGACCATAAAATTCCGCGTGTTACCGCTGGTCAAGCCTCACTGGCACCACTTGCTGATTGCCATGATTTGCATGATTCTGGTGGGCTCGCTCACCGCCGCCGCAGCGTACCTGGTTAAGCCGGTGCTGGATGAGATCTTCTTCAAGAAGGACATGGCCATGCTCAAAGTCCTCCCGGTGGCCATTATGCTGTTATACCTTTTAAAAGGTATCGCGTACTTCGGACAAGCCTATTTGATGAATTTCGTGGGGCACAAAATCATCAAACAGTTGCGCGATGACCTCTACAGTCACATCCAGCGACTGTCCATGTCTTTTTTCGATCGACACGAAACCGGCATGTTGATGGCAAGGATTACCAACGATGTAAACATCGTCAATGGTATGGTGACCAAGGGGGTGACAGGACTCATCCAGCATACATTTTCCATTATCGGACTCATTTTTGTCATCTTTTACCGGGATTGGAAGCTGGCGCTGATCGCCGCCGCCGTCTTTCCCTTGGCCACGATACCCATCGTCAAGTTCGGACGGCGTATGCGTCGACTGAGCACCAAAGCACAGGAGGCAATGGCCGACATCAACTCCTTTCTTTACGAAACGCTCAGCGGAATCAAGATCGTAAAGGCCTTTGGGATGGAGCGATACGAGGACAGTCATTTCTTTGAAAAGTCTCATCGCCTGTTCAAATACGAAATGAAAGCGGTGGTCGTTCGGGCCATGTCGTCTCCCATCATGGAGCTTCTCGGCGGTCTGGGCATCACCCTGATCATTTGGTACGGGGGATATAAAGTTATTGTGGGAACCTCCACCCCGGGAACGTTCTTCTCCTTTATGGCGGCACTCATCATGCTCTATGAGCCGGTGAAAAAACTCAGCCCGATCAACAACATGATCCAACACGGATTGGCAGCGGTTGTTCGGGTCTACGACATTCTAGACACCATGCCGGAGATTCGGGAACCGGAATCGCCCAAGACGCTCAAACCGGGAATACATTCGGTTCGTTTCAGGAACG
>Ga0207797_1001781_pt1 | contig 15417 bp, 8 predicted proteins | sample PRCRCaboRojoPR_6_FD_187275 | JGI IMG/M metagenome (GOLD analysis project Ga0207797, IMG submission 187275) | Marine sediment microbial community from Cabo Rojo, Puerto Rico - PR CR 10% Liquid 1 (SPAdes) | ecosystem: Environmental > Aquatic > Marine > Coastal > Sediment | place: Cabo Rojo, Puerto...
AGTCGCCGGTGGACAGCCGCCAGTGGATGTCGGAAACCGTACGTTCAGAGCCACTGAAATTTGCCATCACAACCACATCATTTTTGGAGGAATCCGGTGCCCGGTATCCGTAAATAATGACCCGCTGGTCCCCGCTCTTTTTCAGGGTCACATACTCCCCATCGCGGAGCGACGGGTTCTGCTTCCGGAGCTTCATCAACCTCTGGTAGAGATGAAAGTGGCTCTGTCCGCGATCCGTCTCCCGCAGCGCCCAGTTCATGGGCCGGTAGCTCAGCTTGTGCTCATCCCAGTTCCCGTCACCATCCTCGTCAAACCAACCGCTCTGCATCCCCAGCTCCTGTCCCTGCCAGATCATGGGAACCCCCTGAGCTGTAAATAACAGCATACTGTACATCTTATCCCGCCGGAGTGCGGTTTCAAGGGGGAGATCTTTAAATACGACCATTTCCTGGATAAAAGACTGCTCATCATGTGTCACGGTGGCCTTCACCGTGGCTGTCCGCCCCTGATAGGTATTCCCTTCATTCTGATATTCGTGCAGTCCCAGCACCTGCGCTTCCACCGTATTCATTGAAGGGCGCGGACCGTGGATATCATTCAGCAGCTGATCGTGGAAGCTGTCATTCCAGCCGGCATCCAGATCGCTGACATTAATGAGAACCGGATCGGCTGCCAGGTGTTCAGCGATTTGATAGACGTCCGGATGCGCCTCCCGGAGAGCGGTGCTCCATCCGAGAATCCCCCTGTCCCGCTGCCCGAGGGTCCATCCGATCCCTCTGGTGTAGTCAAAGCGAAAGCCGTCAATCCGATACTCCTCCACCCAGATCCGGTGCACCTGACGGACGAACCGCTGGGTTGATTCCGTGAAATGATCCAGGTCCAGCATGCCAAAATTATTGGTGGCTTCATTCTCATAATACCGGCCGGTCTTGAAATACGGGGTTTCCTCGTAATCCGGCTGGAGATTCCACAGCGGACCTGAGCTGTCCATATGGTTCCAGACGATGTCAAAAATCACGGCGATTCCCCGTTTGTGCGCTTCGTCCACCAGACGTTTAAAATCCTCCGGTGTGCCGTACGTCGCTTCCACCGCCGCAAAATGCGTGGGATTGTATCCCCAGGAGCGGTCACCCGGAAATTCGGTGACAGGCATCAGTTCGATGGCGTTGATCCCCAGGGAATCCAGGTAATCCAGGCGATCGATGACATGGGTGAACCGGCCATTTGACGATCCCTGAGCGGCAAAATCGTCCACATGCAGCTCGTAGATGATCAGGGTATCCATTGCCGGCCGGGTATACTCCCTGGACTCCCACTGGTAATCGTCCGCCGTGGTCACACCACCGGGACCGACTTCAATCACTGTCTTCCCGTTGCGGACTCGTCTGGATAGGGGATCGGAGATGCGGGTGCCGTCCAGCATCAGGTATTCGTATTCATACTGACCCTGCGGGAGGGTCAATTCCCGCCACCAGAGATCGCTTTCATCTGGGTCCAGAGCCATCATTACAGTGGTATCGATATTGGAAACGGAACCGGTCCCCTGAATATGCAGACGGACAGCGGATCTGCCCGGAGCGTGCAGGACAAATCCCGCACCGCCGTCCACAGCATTCGGACCGTGCCGGAATTCTTCCGGCACAGGTGCCTCGGTGACGATGATCGGCTCCTGATTCAGTGCCAGGTATTCCTCACCGCCGATGACCACCCTGATCTCGAACCCGGCATACCGGCTCCTGACCGTGTCAAACTCTGTGTAAAAGACCCCCTCGGCGTTCACCATTCCGGTGCCGTCAGACGTATCATTTCCTGCGATATACGTGACGGACTCAATGGTATCACTGGTGAAGATCCCCACACTCATGGCCCGGACACTGTTGTCACCGGTGAGATGCAGTGCCGGCTGGAAGAGTAACGGATCGGCAACTTCAATAACGGAATCGTTGAACTCGGTCCCGTCAGTCTCAGGATTTCGCGGATCAGAAATCCATTCTCTCTCCGTTCCTGTACTGTTATAATGCAGATGAAATTTATACTCATGAGTGGAACCGAGCTCCAGCGTATAGGTGCGGGTATACGCGGCGACGGCGGAATCATAACTCATCAGGGACGGAGCATCCGGGTCGATCCTTCCCCCGTCGTTCGGCCCCCAGTCCAGATTATCATCCGCCGGCATGGTGCCGGGCACGAAGATCCGGACAAACTCCTCTCCCGGATCGGGGACGTATCGGAAGGTCACATCCAGCGAATCCGCGGCAAATACACCCGCCGGATATATCAGGCATATCATCAGAAGCACCGAGAGCACACTCTCATTTATTTTCAGAAATCGTTTATTCATGAGTTTTACTTCACCTGTTCATTCGTTTTCAGGAGTTCCCTCTCATCAAGATATTTTTGAAAGTAGACATTTCCGCTGAGCCCGCCCCGGCCTCCGGAATCTTCAACCAGGATCGCGATGGAATTCTCCTGGCCGGATTCATATAAAGTCCTGATATCTGTGTAAAAGGCTCCACTCTGATCACTGCGATTGGTCAGCAGCGAGTCATTAAACCACACCCTGGCGCTATCCTCCACTTCCGTGATAACCAGTGCAATGCTCCGATCCGTCTTCGGTTCCGGCAGCCAGACGGATTGCCGGTACCATCCCCACCCATCATACTGCTCATCCCAGTAACTGCCCGCGGGAACCGTTCTCCAGTGTTCGTGATCCACAGGCCCGGTATACCACTCTTCTGCGATTCCCACCTGAGCGGAATCATACCGGAAATACCACGAATCGCGCAGTTGGTATCGCTCCGGGAGTCCACTTCCTCCGCAGGATTGCAGCAACAAAACCAATGCCGCGCTGATAATAGTCCGATAACTCATACCGATTCAGGAGCCGTTATTCACGACCGGTGTCTCACCCCTGGCATCTTTCTCCGCCAGCAGCTGATCCAGCTCCTTACCTCCCCCGTTCATCATTCTATTCAGGGTTTCATCGACGGAAATCTCGTATCGTTGAGCAAACAGGGTGATATCCAGCACGATATGATTCAACGCAATGGTGACAATGGCAGGATTGTGTGTCCATACCACCGACTTCGCCCCCTGTCTGCTGGCCTCTCCCATCAGAACTTCCTCCTTATCCACGATCAATACGATCTTCCTGCTCCAGATTTTTTCCAGTTCCTCTTCGGCCAGGCCGTAGGAAAAAATTGTCCCCACCTGAACCGGAACCGTGGTAAATGAGAAGGTCACAAGTTCCAGTTCCCGTCTGCCGGCATCTGACAGGGCTTCCTTCAACCGTTGCTGCTCAGTTGCCCAGACTGAAAGGTAGACTTCCCGTTCGGCGGACTGTATTAATTCTCCCGCCTTTCTGAGCATATTGTCATATCCCTGAATATGCCAGAGATCCGAGTATTCCGGTTCGGTATCGAACTCATCCAGACCAGCCCGGAGTGAATCGATGTTGTTTCGGAATTTTTCCTGCAGCATGGTCAATAACTGTTCGGGAGGCAGGGGGATGTACCGGCGGGGTTTCGCATGGACCGCATTGACAATTCCCGTGCTCTCCAGCCGCTTCAGCACATCATAGATTGCCGACCGCGGCACCTCTGATTTCGCACTGATCTCATATCCCGTCGCTGGATTATGCTGCAGCAATGTGACATAGGTCTTGGCCTCATACGCCGTAAATCCCATTTCCTGCATTTGGGTGATGATGGATTGTTTCATAGGTTCCCCATTTTACGAGATCACCGGAGACTAGTAAGTCAGACGTCAGATGTGAGACGTGTGACGAAAAGACAGGGCATTCTTACCATACGAGTCCCCGATATTTTTTATCATATTTAGTCTTTTTTATCAGCTCTCCACATATTCTCTGTGCTCTCTGTGACTCTGTGGCAACTCTTTTCTTCTGACTTCTTTTGTGTCTTCGTCTTAAGTTTCACATCTTACATCTGACGTCTCACATCCCACGTTCACCCTTTCACACTCCCCAGTGTCAGACCGGACACCAGCCACCTGCTGAGGGTGATGAAGAGTGCCACCACGGGAATGCTGACGATCAGTGCTCCCGCAGCGTAGAGCCCCCACTGGGTGTCGAAGTTCGACTGGAACTGTTTGAGTCCCAGAGGCAGAGTGAACAGGTTCTGGTCGCTCAACAGTACCGCAGCCACCAGATATTCAGACCAGGCGGTCATAAACGCAAACAGTGCCGTGATGACCAGCGCAGGGGCGGCCAGCGGGAAGATAATTCTGTAAAACGCCATAAATTCATTACAGCCGTCGATCCGGGCGGCCTCCTCCAGACTCACCGGAATGGTATCGTAATATCCCTTCATCTGCCATACAGTAAACGGCAGGGCGGTGGCAGTATATGCAATAACAAGCCCAATGAGCGTGTCGTAGATCTTCAGTTTCACCAGCATGATGAACAGGGGCAGAAGCAGCATGGTCAGCGGAAACATCTGTGTGGTAATCAATGTGATCAGGCCGGTTTCCCTCCCCTTGAATTTATAGCGTGAAAATCCGTAACCGGCGGTGGAGGCCAGTCCCACACCGAGAATCGTGGTGAACAGACTTACCAACGAGCTGTTGCGCATCCAGAGCAGAAAATCCTCCTGGGTAAACAGCTGAATGTAGTTCTGCAGGGTCCAGTTCTCAGGTATCAGGGCCAGAGAAGTCGAATGCAGCATATCGCCGGGACGGAGAGAGATGGTGAATACCCGAAGCACCGGATAGAGGGCGAAGAGCGTGAAGAGAATGACGATCAGGTATTGTACAATCGTCAGCCAGCGGGGATTACTTCGGGGGTCTGTTGAATTCGCCATCAGTAGGCCCCTTTCGTGGCTTTCGTCTTCCGGATGAAGTTAATCCCGAATATCAGCAGAATGAGAAAGATCACCACACTCAGCGCGGCGGAATACGCATATCGATAGTGGGTGAAAACCGCCTTGTAGACGTAGGACACCAGGATATGCGTGCTGTCCGATGGATTGCCGCCGTTGGTGACCAGCCAGATCACGTTAAAGTTGTTAAACGTCCAGATGACTCCCAGGGTGATTGCCGGGATCATTGCGGGTTTAATCAGCGGCACGGTGATAGTCCTGAACTTCTGGAAACGGGAAGCCCCGTCGATATCCGCCACCTCGTATAATTCCTGTGGAATCGACTGCAGTGCACCCAGAGCTACGATCATCATGAAGGGGAATCCCAGCCAGATGTTTGCTACAATGGCCGCCGTAAACGCTCCACCGGGGGTGGAGAGCCATTCGTATGGTGGCAATCCCATTTGAAAACCCACCAACGGATCAAGGAATTCGTTCACCTTTTCAATCACCGGATTCAGCTTCACCAGCCAGAGATTGACGGCGCCGTACCGGTAATTGAACATCCCGCGCCAGGTCAGTGCGGTGATGTACTGGGGAACCGCCCAGGGCAGGATCAGAAGCGTCCGGAACAGAGTGCGGCCTTTTAACGGATTGTTCAGAATAAGCGCCAGACCCACACCGAAGACCACATGGAACACCAGATTAACAATAGTCCAGAGGATATTTTTCCCCAGGACGCTGTAGAACATGGGATCGGTAAACACCTTCACGTACTGCCGGATCCCCACCAGCTCCCAGTCCAGAAAGTGAGAGAGGTTCATATTGGACAACGAGAGAATCAGGTTGTAGACAAACGGATACAGGACCACCAGCCCCATCACAAGAAATGCCGGCAGGATATAGTAATAAGCCAGGCGGTTCTGCTTTGCCTGTGCCCAGAAATCGCGGAAGGTGTACGTTACGCTAGACATAATCACTGTACCGCAAATGGACACGTTCACTATAAGGCAAATGCAACACATACACAGAGGACACAGAGAAAAATAAAATCATCATGTGAATTGTTGATCCTGTCAAATCTGTCCTTCTTTCACTTGCGGTTCAAAAACCTATTCCCGCATCTCCTGAATTTTCGCAATCGCCTCCCGCTGCATCTGTTCCGCTGCTTCTTCCGGAGTGAGAGAACCGTTAAGGATCGATTGCCAGGCCGGCCGCATGGCATCCCAGATCGCCCGCATCTCAGGCACCTCAGGCATAGGTCTGGCTACCTCCAGCTGATATCGGGAGGCCCGGACAATGGGATTCTCCGACAAAATTTCCGCCTTCAAAGCTTCCGTATGCGATGGGATCGTATTCATCCGGTTAGTAAACCGGAGCTGGCTCTCCGGCGCCAGCGCTTTCTTCAAAAGCGCTTTCACATGCTTGAGCCGGTCACCCTCCACATTGGGATTGACTGAATACCCCAGTGCGGAGTACATGGGGGTGGACCACTGTCCGGTTTCGGAAACCCGGGGAATTCTAGTCAGGCCCACTTCAAAATCCGAATCGTAATACGCGCCCCAGGACCAGGGACCGTTAATAATCATCGCCGCATCGCCGGTTTTAAAAATCGTATTGGCGATATCGTAATCCGCTTCCCTGGGGATAACATTTTTCTCCCTGAGCGTGAGGATAAATCGATATGCGTTAATGGCGGCTTCAGTATTCAGCGTTGGTTCGGCCTGATCGTTCATCACCCATCCCCCGAACCCCCCGAGGAACGGTACGAAGAAATAGGGCTCGATGAAGTTGAAGACCAGGGTGTACTGGTCGTACAGACCATCACCATCCCGGTCCACGGTCAGGGAATCTGCCAGCGCAATTAACTCATCAGTCGTCTCCGGCGGTTCAGGAAGGATATCTTTATTGTAGACGAGTGCCAGGTGATTCCCCACCCGGTCGCCGATCAGGTAGAGATGTCCGCTTAACCGGATCAGCGCCTCTTCCCGGAATTGACGCAGATATTCTTCAGAGAACAGCTCCTCAAGAGGTTTCAACACCCCCATCACATGGAATGGACCCACTGCATCCGCGGGGCCGAAAATGATGTCGGGACCGCTTCCCCCCAGCGCGGAGATCTGATAGTTCGACCGGAGCTCTTCGGTTTCATAGTACAGTTGTGTAACCGACACGGAGTCCTTGCCGCCGCTGAAATAGCCTTCCTGCGCCAGCTGTGCATTGTAGTCCCGTTCGAACTCATCCAGCAATTCCCGGAGTATCTCACGACCAACCGGCCGGGCCTGGGTCCAGATGACCAGTTCGTTCTCACCCCGGCCGCCACAACTGACAAGGAGTAGCGTGATTCCGGCAAGGAAAAGCTTCAGTACGCTGCGAGTTAACACGGATATGCTCTGCCCGGTCTTAGAGGTTTAGTGTCACAGAGATCAGATGAGACGGATGCGAGTGAATCTGAACGGAGAAATTTTCTGGGAGACACGCATCATCCGGGAAGTTCAGAAAAAAGCGAGGCAGAAGGAAAGTGCACTTCCACCCCGCTTTTTCGTAATCAGCTTCACCCTTCCTCTACCCGATTACTTCATCAGAACCATCTTCTTCGTCTCCATAAAGTCACCGGCTTTCACCCGGTAGAAATAGACACCCGAGGTCACCTGCAGGCCGTTCTGATTTATACCGTCCCAGGTGAAGGTATGACTTCCGGCATGTACCTGATCAATTGTTCTGGAATACACTTCCTGTCCCAGGATATTGAAAATCGAAATGGAGACAGGTGTCTCCTTCGGAATAGTATACCGGAAAGTGGTGCTGGGGTTGAACGGATTGGGATAGTTCTGGCTGAGTGAAAATGCAGCCGGGACATCCGGATCGCCTTCAGTTGCCGTAGTCGGAGTTCTCTTCTCCTCCACGATCAACGGAGGATCCACGGTGAATGTGTCTATCGGAGTTGTATAGGACCCCGGCCATGCCCATCCTTCCAATGGCTGGATATACCGTGTCCGGTATCGTCCGAATCCGAATCCGCCGCCTTCGGCCTGGGCATTGCCAGCCTCAGTAACATATTCCGTGGTGTACGTTAGTGCATAGTAGGTAGGACCTTCGACATTTAATGTGGCCGTCCAGATTCCGTCAGCATCATCATCCGAATAAGCAATAGCGTGTTCTGTAGGCGTAATATCCTGAGTTTCAGCAAAGATCGGATCCTGGATCACCAGGAACAGGGAGTCGGTATCCGGATTAAACGCCGGTTCGAAATCCTGCATGTGGTCCATATACATCCGGAAAGTCACTTCGACCGATTCACCCTCCTCAATCACACCATCCGGAGGAACTGTCTGGTAGTATCCGCCACTCACTTCCTGCTGGCCGCCCTGCCAGACGAAGGTCCGGTTTCCACCGCCGGTTTCCGATGGTACTTCCCACCCATACCAGTCCTCAAAACCCGAATGCACCGTGGTATCATAGGTCACAAAGAACTTGTACTCCACTTCGGTGTCCGCGAAGTTCTCATAATCTATGAGGAGTTGGTATTGCGATGTGCCCGGAACCCGGTCCATCACCGTTTCCGGATCAGAGTTATCGAAGCCCTGGAACGTACCGACAGCCCGGAGGGTATCTGTATTTCTGTCAAACATACCGATCTCTTCCCAGGCTCCCATATCGACCTGAAAGAGCAGCTGACCGCTGACCACGCCACCTCCTGTGGGAGGGCTGTCATCAAAGTACTTGAAGGCCAGGGAAGTATCCTGGTTCAGCACAAATGTCCGGTTGCTGATGTTATTCTCCCAATTCGGATCCGGTCCCCACACGAACTTGTATTCCACCAGCGAATCTCTGAGCGAATTGCTGAAAGAGATCCGGCCTGAGTAATACGCGGTTTCACCTTCCTGGGAAAGTTCGGTGGTTGCTCCCCAGTCGAGAGGAGGTCTGCTGCCGCGGACCCCGACGACTTCACCATCAAATGCACTGACACCACTCATGTTGACGCGGAAAAAGACATCGATACTGTCGGTTGCCGTATAAGCAGGATTATTGTTCCACCAGTGGGAGAGGGTGGTATCTGAACTGACAGTGGCGCTGCGATCCTGGATGCTCTCCCAGGATTCGTCATCGGAAGAAGCCCCATGATAGAAGAACTTATAATCGAACGAAACCCCATTGCTGGATCCCACCACTGGAATGGTCCTTCGGGCATACGCGCCATCAATGGTTAATGTATCATTGTAATGAGTCCATCCGTCGTAGCTCCCCGAAACGAATGCAGCGGTAATCGTCGAATCCGTGAAATTCCGCAAGGTAGAGGTATTCACCTCAAACGTCACCTGAAACGTATCGACGGAGGCTGCCGGCGGTTCGTTATTCCAGTATTTATAGGCGAGAGTGGTATCCGAACCAAGTACAAACGTCCGGTTATCAATCGATTCCCAGTCCGGGCCACTGCCCTTGACGAACTTGTATTCCACCGTATCCCCGGCCAGAGGCTGATCAAAGGAGACAGTACCCGACCAGTAATCGGATTCCGCACCTTCTCTGGTGAGCTCAGTGGTGGCGCCCCAGTCCAGCGGTGCCGTATTCCCCCGGACTCCGATGGTTTCGCCTTCGTAACCGATAATCCCGGCAGTATTCAACCGGAAATAAACATCGATACTGTCAGTAACGGCATAGGGTGGTGTGTCTCCGCTGCTGAAGTATTCCACAGCGAGCGTCGAATCACCGGAAGGAATCGTTATCGTCCGGTTGTCTCCGTCCTCCCACACTTCATTATCTGTCTGATTATCGATATAGGCGTATTTATACTGAACTTCGCTGCCAATGTCGGAATCGAGAAAGTCGACTTCAATCAACCAGTAGTCCCCATGGTTCCCGGCGTAATTCACTGATGAACGGTCCCAGGTGAGCGGTTCTGTGTCCCCCCGTACCTGCATGGTCGCTGTGGAGTCCGTCACTCCATCAACGGTAGCGGTATTCACCTGAAAGGTGACCGTTACGTCCGCCTGTGCACTGACCCCAAGGGTCAATACAGCAAGCAGAAATATGAATAGAGCGGATTTACGCATCATAGCGTCTCCTCCTTGTGTTATGGTGAGTAAATATTGTCACAGGAGCAATCCCAGCGAATACTTCTGGATGGCCCCCAGATATTTATGTGTTTCATAGACGTAGTCCAGCTGCAGTTCCATCTGTCCGAGAATGGGGTATCGCAATCCACCTCCGAGTGCAAATTCGGTCTGGCGATCCGCCTTGGCGAGCGATCTCAGGCCACCCCGCAGTAGTACAGTCTCCTTCCACAGTGCCAGCTCCCCGCCGATATTCAGACTTTCGGTATTGTCATTGGGATGTAATGCGTCCGCTGCCAGAGTCAGGCGCATGGTTCCGGTATCAATAATGTTCGAAGCAACACCGATCCGCATGAGCAGTGGCAGGTCAAACTGATCGGTTTCAAGCATAGCCGTCAGGTTTTCGTTATTTCCGGCAATCTGGGGAGCGAGATCCACATTTGACAGCAGATCCTCTCCGCGCATCTGCAGTTTCTGTCCGAAATTCGAGATAGAGAATCCCAGGATGATATTTCTGAATGGCGTCTCATACGTCACGCCGACATCCAGAGCCAGGGCGGAAGCACTGGAATGCCAGATTTGCTCCCGGATGTATTTACCGTTGAACCCGATGGCGAAATTCTCGGTGAGTTGTCGCGCATAGGTTAACCCGAACGCATAGCTTCCGGCCGAGAAATACTCGCCGGTTCCCTCCTGCTCGGCCACCGTGGTGACTTCCATCTCACCGGTGGTAAATCCCTGAACATTGAGCCCCACCGTGCCGTATCTTCCCATGGGATAGACCCCTCCGGCATATTCAAACTGCACACCTTCAAACCAGGTGGTATGATCGAGTGATACTCCTGCGGATTGCATTCTGGTGATACCGGCGGGATTCCAGTACATGGCGGTCGGATCGTCTGTCACCGCCACATAGGCCCCTCCCATCCCAATCCCCCGGGCTCCGGCGGGGACCGCCAGGAACTTCCCCGCTGTGGTCCCCACTTTAGTCACATCCTGCGCCAGAATACCCGCTGGAAGCATAAAACTGATTAGAGTAAACCAGAGTGTTATACGAATACGCATTGCCTTGTATCCCGCTTATTTGATGATTGCAAATTTTCCTGTTTGGGTGGCGCCATTCTCCGTTTCCACATGGTAGAAATACACCCCGTATGAAATCTTCAACTCATCTTTCTGCAGCAGATCCCACTCCGCGGTGCCATCGGCTTCCGCATTATTCACATGGATCACATCCACTAACTCACCAGCGATATTGAAGATGCGGATGGTGCAATGCTTCGGAACGTGATTAAAATGAATAGCGCGCGGCCCTCTGCCGGTATTGTATGGATTCCTCGGTTCCCAGGAAGCCCCGGCCACATACGGATTCGGGACGACTTTTATTTTTGAGATATCCTGATCAAGGGTATCCGCGTTAATGCTGTCTCCATACGTGGTAAACCGGTAGGTGTCTCTGCTCAGGAACGGCTTCTCCACCCGGATGAATGCCACGTCACCTTCCGCAGGCTGTGCCGCAGTAGAATCCCAGAGAAGTGAAAACTGCCAGGTTACTTTGGCCGAATCGGTTTCCGTGGAATCAATAAAGATTATTCGGTCGGATTCCTCTTCGTTGACAGTAATTCTCCCCGGTCCGCCGGTTGTGTCCAACTCCCAGAAAGCAAAGTCGATATACCGGCCCTGCGATAGATTTTTCACCCGGAAGTTGACCGGTTTCGCCGGAAGCGTTGTGCCAACATCAAACGATCCCACCGCCTCAGATGTATCAATGCCAACTTCCCCGATTTCGATCTCATAATCACTGGGATACGGTTCCCCCAGACTGAAGCCCAGCTGATGCACCCGCATGCTGAATCCAACCTTTACCTCATTGGTCTCCCGCCATTCCGATTCTGTCCCCGAAAACCGGACCCGATCCTCATTACTGAATTGAAGCTGGAATCCGTCAGTCAAAGGAACTTCGTCCTCGGCGGAAAAGTTTGGGTTCTGCCATAATACCGTATCGGTATCGGCAGCCGTAACGTTGAACAGATTGAACCATTTGGTTCGGAGGGTATCGGGTCTGGTGGTCGAACCGGATTCATATACCGTATCTGCGAACGTGATCAGGTAAGTGTTCCGGTCCTTTACTGTAGCCGGATCAACCACATCGATGGAAATATCGCCGGTGGCACTGCCGCTGATATGGTCAAACGCACTCACCTCCGCCGGCAGATATCCCGCAGGTTCCGGGGAGGGAGTTACTTTAACGACATTCGAGCCGAGATCGGCAGATCCGTCCGGCCGGATGGAAATGGCGATTGGCGTTTCCGACGGTGCGATCCCTTCGCCGGCGGGGCCTCCAAAATCATAGGCGGTAACAGCATAGTAATAGGTCTGCCCGTTGGTCACATCGGTATCGGTGTAGACATGTCTTAATCCCGTATCCTCACCCAGGTCAAAGTGGACACCATTCACATCCACGGGATGCAGCCCCGTGACGCCATCCTCTTTGTCGAACTGTGCGATCGGTTCATAATACGTCAGATTGCCGTAGGCGTTGGTAATGGTATACGCATCCTCAAACGCTGGGTCCGTGGCCCGGTAGATCCGGTATCCCTCAAAGTCGAACCCGCTGAGTCCGCGGTCCGCCATAAACCGGTCAAAGGATTCCTCGGCAATATCATCCCAGTACAGCCGGACCATTCCGTCTTTGGCCACAGCATTGACTGTGGGACTCAGCGGTGCCTTTGCAAACTGATAGTCTGCCTCGTACGCTTCAAGAGCTGCTTCACGGTTACTTAGCGCATCATCTTCGTCCTCTCCCAGCGCAATGGCCATGGATATCCGCTCGGTCTGGCCCGCCTCCAGGGGGAAATACCCTGCATTCACGAAGAGATCGGCATCCGCAGGGAGCTGTTCCATGGGATCGAAAAACTCACCCGGGGAAAGTGTCAACCGCCACAGACGGCTGTCGGCAATACTCTCAAAGTTAATTTCCCCCGCACCGATGTACGAGGCCCCGGTCAGTCCGATCTGATCGGATTCGGCGATATCGGTTTTATCGATGTTGGGTTCCCCGGGAAGTTCCGTCCCGGCACCGGAAGTCGGCTCCCCGTCACCCTCTCCCTGATCCCCTGATTCCGGGTCACCGTCAAACCCGACATCATCCAGTAAGGCTCTCCAATCCCGGTCGTTATCGACTCCGTCATTCCGGGCTTCGTCGATCATCGGTGCCACCGTCTGTTGGGTATGGGTGATGTCAGTTCCCGGGATAAGCAGACCTCTCTGCAGGGTTGTCCCGACCGGGAAAGCGGTATAATTGATATACCGGACCGGTTCGGTCGTTCCGTCACGCTTTACGCGGTTGAGATGCAGAGATGCCTGTTCATCAATCAATCCATCCAGATCGTTATCAATAAGATCGTGCGTCTCCTCAAAAGACACTTCTGAAAGCAATCTTCCGCCGGCAGGCAGAGTGAACGCACGGCCCATCGAGTACACCACCGTGTCAGTATTCGGATATTGAATGACTGTGCGTGAGTATGTATCCGGATCTATCAGGACAAGCGTTGCACCAGGGGCCTTGTATTGTGCCTCAAAATCCGCCTCCACAAATTTCGGCACCAGTTCCTGGTCCCATTCACTGAGAAGCATCGGGTACTCGTCCGCATCCCCGTCGTTATCAATCCCGTCCACAGCATTCCCCGGTGTTTCAAGAAATGTGGTGGCCGCCACACCCACCGGTTCATCACCAAAAGCGTCATTGCCGATTCCATCACCATCTTTGGACCAGGCCACATCATTCACCTGATCGAAGGATGGCTCATCATCTCCCGAATCCCCGTCTCCACCAACCAGATCCGCCAGCCAGAGCGCAAAGGACGTCTTTTCAATATCTCTAGTCCCGTCGTTGGTGATTTCGTGCAGAATATAGACTACATCATTCACCAGAATCTGCGACCACGCCATTACCCGTACGTCAATCAGCAATCCCAATCCCCGCCGGGACTGATCCGTCGAATCGGGATAATACTGATGCCGGTCGTAGAGATCATCCGAGGCACGGTAATAGAGTTCCTGATCGGCACTGAATTGATCTTTTCCAAAGAAGCCGTTCCAGGACCCCCGCCAGCCGGGATCATTGGGATCATCCAATTTATCAGGCCAATAATCCGGCCACGATTCAGGAACGGTGCTTTTGGCAATCATGTTGGTATCTTCACTGGTGTATTCGGGTACCGGCTCCAGATTCCAGGTGTCTCCCTGCGGATTTGTGCGATAGTTGGGGACATCTACGATCTTTATGGTATCTCCCTGCACATTCACCACCTCTCCTCCAACGAAGAGCCCGGTCAACGCTATATAATGTTGCTGTGTGTTCTTGGGCCACTCGTAGGGTATCTCACCCGGCGCGTTGGCTTCAGTCCTGCCGGTTTGGCCGTAATTAAAAATGGTAGTGCGTACCTGATTTCCGTCGATATTCGTTTTTCTTCGTTCTGTTGGATCACCCCGCAGTTCTGAGGGTTCATGACCGTTCTCCTGTCCAAACACCAGGGCGGCACAGAAGGGGACCAAAAGTCCGAGGGCAATCGACAGTCTGATGTGCCTATTCGTCATAATGTGCATAATGTTCTTCACGTTTTCTCTCGGTTAAAAATTGTACTCAATCCCCCACTGGATTTCCCGGGGGGCGCTGTAAAATGTTGGATTTTGCAGATACTCCCGGACTGTGTTGTTTCGTTCCGGATCCGGATTGACATTCTCAGCAGTAGTGGTGTAATCCGGCTCCCCTGTATCCGAATAGACATTGGTGGCATTCCGGAGGTCCAGGAGATTAAATACCCGCAGGAACAGGGAGAGCTGATTCCCGCCAATATCGAAATTCTTGCTGGCCCGCATATCCAGGTTATAGGTATCCGGTTTTCTCCGGCTGTTGTCCGGAAGCTGCGTAGCAACATTCCGTCCTGATCTGGTGGCAACGTTGATATACGGCGTATACGGATACCCCGATCCGTACTGCCCAAGCAGGGAGAGAGTCCAGCCCGGACCGCCAAACAGCAGACTGACATTCAGGGTATGCCTCTGATCCCAGTTCAGCGGTGTGATATTCTGGACCGGTGACTCGTTATTCTGTAGTGCATAATATTCTGCCAGAGGATCTGAATTCGTCCCCTCGGCGATCTGTAATGTGTAGTCAATATTGAAACCAATATGATTCTGGATACGTCGGTTCACCACAACCGACACTCCCCGGACATTTGCGTAATCCCTGTTTACATACTCAGTCCATGAAACCCCTGCCAGATAAGTGGTCTTGGGCGGGCCTACGCTTACCCAGTCCCGGATATCCCGGTAGTATCCGGTAATATCGAAGTTCAGGTAATTGGTAAGTTGCTGCTGTAAACCAATTTCGTACATTACTGTTTTTTGCGAGTTCAGCCCCGGATTTCCAAATGGCCCCTGAATCCCGCTGCTGGTGGAGACTTTCCACCCCGGATTGCTGTACAAATACTGGAACGACGGTATTTGCAGGAAATGACCATAGGAGAAATGAATCACACCCC
>Ga0207797_1001782_pt1 | contig 15415 bp, 15 predicted proteins | sample PRCRCaboRojoPR_6_FD_187275 | JGI IMG/M metagenome (GOLD analysis project Ga0207797, IMG submission 187275) | Marine sediment microbial community from Cabo Rojo, Puerto Rico - PR CR 10% Liquid 1 (SPAdes) | ecosystem: Environmental > Aquatic > Marine > Coastal > Sediment | place: Cabo Rojo, Puerto...
CCGGCTCGCCGGCCCGGAGCTCGCGGTCGGTGGTGGCCGTCTGGACCACCGCCGTCCGCGGCCCGGAGGTGACCACGCCCGAGCCGATTCCGTCCGCGTCGCTCTCCAGCATCTGGCACTCAACGTACCACTCTATTCCGCGCTCGGTCACCCCCGGCTCCAGCCACTCGATGGTCGCCCCGAGCACGTCGTCCGTTATCCGCCCGGCCTCGCGGAACAGCGCCCGCTCGCGCTCGTCCTTGCCGGCCCGGAGCGCGGCGAGGTCGGCGCTCGCGTCCCGGTACGTCCGCGGGTCGCCCGGCAGCAGCCTCGCCTCCCGGAGCCGCAGGGAGGTCGGGTCGGTCGCCGCACCCTCTAGGTCGACCGCCGCCGCGAGCGCCGCGGCCGCCGCCTCCGGGCTGTCGTCGTAGGTGAACAGCTCGCAGGGGAGGGCCGCGGCGTTGTCCGCCTCCAGTTCGGGCAGGACGGCCCCGCCGCCGTCGGGAGTGAGCGCGACGACCACCGGCGGCGCCTCGCCCCAGGCTGCCCGGTCGAACGTGTAGCCGGTGAGATAGCGCAGCGACGGCCCCGGACCGAGGAGGAGACACCCCTCCGGGAGCCGGTCGAACAGCGCCGCCCTGCGGTCGGCGTGGACGGTCATCGGCGGAGTCCCCGCGGGGTCACGGCGTCCTCCCGGCTCTTGCGTGGCATGCGCCGGGGGTCGGCTGACGGCCTCCTAAAAGCTCGGGTGGGTACCCCTGGCACTGTCCGGACGGGCCCATACCGGCGTCCGGCTCCGCTACGGGCACGTCGAAAGCACTCGGCTCGGTTCCGGCCGGTCGAGGTACGGGTCGACGAACAGCGCCGCCGCGCGAGCGAGGTGTCGGGCGAAAAGAGCCGCTGTCTCAGGTGTCCCGGGTGGACTGGCCGAACAGCCCGTCCGGGCGCCACAGCAGGATGCCGATGAACACGACGAACGCGACCGCTATCTTGTAGTTGGTCGGGATGCCGAGCGCGACACTCATCTCCCGGATGAACCCCATCAGGTAGCCGCCGCCGACCGCGCCGGTGGGGCTGCCGATGCCGCCGGCGATGACGGCCCCGAAGATGAGGATGATGGCGAAGAAGCCCATCACCGGCCGCACCTGGGCGTTGATCCCCAGCAGCACGCCCGACAAGCCGGCGATGGCGCCCCCGATGATCCAGACGTACACCACCAGCCGCTCGGTGTCGATACCGCGCAGGCGCACCAGGTCCAGGTCGTCCGAGGCCGCCCGCATCGCGATGCCGACGTCCGTGCGCCGCAACACGAGGAACGTCACCGCGAGCGCAACCAGGCTGGCGACGATGATGATCGGCTGGGACGGCTGGATGAACACGCCGCCGACCTCAATGGACTCCGTGACGCCCGCGCCGGTGCGACGGATCGCCCGCGAGCGGGTGCCCCAGATGATCCGGATGACGTTCCGGAGGATGAACGCGATGCCGATCGAGACGATTAGCAGCGTCACCCGGTCGCGGTCGTCGGCCCGGAAGTACTGGAACACGGTCTTGTCGAGGAGATACGAGATGGCGGCGACCCCGATCATCGCTATCATCACGGCCACGAAAATGGGGATGCCGAAGTCGACGTATGCCACCCACGCGAAGTACGCCCCGAGGGTGAGATACTCGCCGTAGCACACCAGAATGAAGTCCAGTACACCGAAGATCAGCGTCAGTCCCAGCGCCGCGATGGCGAAGATGCTGCCGATGACCAGCCCGTTCCAGACGAACTGCGGGTCGAGGTTGACCTGCAGCGCCAGCTCCAGCATCACTCACCACCCCCCGTGGTTCCGGCAGACAGCCGCTCCTTGTCCCCGAGGATGCCGTGGGGGCGGAAGTACAGCACCGCGATCAGGAGCGCGCCGATCAGTATCAGCCGCAGGAACTGGACGTCGTCGCTCAGGCCGAACGGCAACTCCGGCAGCAGCCGCGTGGCCTCCCGCAGGAACACGATGACAAACGTTCCCAACAGCGCGCCGTAGTGGCTGCCGATGCCGCCGAGGATGATGCCGGTCCAGATGAGGAACGTGATATTCGGGTTGAACTGGAACGGGGTGAGCGCGTACGACCAGTGGGCCCACAGCCCGCCCGCGAGCCCCGCGAGGCCGGCCGCGATGCCGAACGACTTGATCTTCGCGAGGTAGGTGTTCTTCCCCAGCGCCTTGGGCACCTGCTCGTCCTCGCGGACGGCGTGGAGTATCCGTCCGAACGGGCTCTCTGTGAGTCTTGTCAACACGAACAGCGAGCCGATCATCACCGCGACGATCAGCCCGAGGTAGAAGATGTTGTAGTCGAAGGTGATGCTGCTGGACAGCGGGCGGGGGATGTTGTTCAGCCCCTTCACGCCGGCTGTGAGCCACTTCTCGTTGGTGAGGATGAACCGGCTGATCTCCGCCAGCGACAGCGTGACGATGGCGAAGTAGTCGCCGTCAAGCTGTGCGCTCGGGAGCGCGAACAGCACGCCCGCAAGCGCCGCGACGAGCATCGCCGCGATCATGCCGACGACGATGGGCAGGTCGAACCCGACCACGCGGTCGGCCAGCGACCCCGTCGGTGGCGGGACGGTGAGTATCGCCGAGGTGTAGGCTCCGATGCCGAAAAAGCCCACGTGGGCGAAGTTCAACAGCCCCGTGTCGCCGTAGTTCAGGTTCAACCCCAGCCCCAGCAGCCCCCAGATGCCCATGATGATGGCGACCGTCAGGAGCAGGCTGTGGAAGCTCATCCGGCCACCTCACGACTGGACGGGCGAGGCGCTCGATACCGGTGCGTGTCGTGTGCTCTCATGTTGCTTCGAGTTCGGCAAAAATTCACTGGCTATTAATTCCTCCGGAGGGCGTCCGGGTTCAGTACCCTTCCGGCGGGCTGACGTCGTCGGCGGACACCGTGCTGATGGTCGTCCACTCGCCGTCCTGGACGCTCTGGATGTTCGTCGCGCCGATGACGTTGTTGAGTTCGGTGAAGTTCATGTTCGTCCCGGCACCCTGGTAGTTGACCTCGTTGCCGGCGTCCAGCTCCTCCTTGCCCTCGGTGAACGTGGACACCTCGGTGCCGTCAGGGTTGCACACCGCCTTCAGGTTGTCAGCCAGGGCACCCCGGCTCACCTCGCCGGCGCGGTGCAGCGACAGCGCGAACGCGATGGCGGTGTCGTAGGCGTTCTGGGTGAACGCGGAGGGTGCCTCCCCGTGCAGCGACTCGTACTGCTCGGCGAACGTGTCGAACGCCGGGCCGACACCGGGCGTCGGGCCGAAGAACCCCTGGGCGGCATCGGCGCCGACCCGCGAGATGAAGTCGGCGTTGACGACGTCGTTGCCGACCAGCACCGGGATGTCGACGTTGCGCTCGGCCCAGTTCTGGGCGAACAGGCCGCCGACCTCCAGGCCCGCGGTCATCTGGACGATGTCCGGCTCGGCGGCGGTGATCTGCTCGATTTCGGAGCGGTACGACTGGGCCTGCGGCGCCAGCGCCGTCTCTCCGACGATCTCGCCGCCGTTGGCCTCGAAGTACTCCGCGACGGACACCGAGAACCCCTGCGAGCCCTTGTCGTCCTTGAACGTGACGTACATCGTCTCGTACCCCTCGTCCAGGGCGTACTGGGCCAGCGCCGGGCCGACGATGGAGTCGCCCGCGACCGACCGGTAGATCCAGCGGCCGTTGGCCGAGTCCACCTGCGGCGTGCCGGCGTACGGCGTGCAGTAGACGATCCCCGTGTTCTTGATCGGCTCGAACAGGTTCGGGGTGACCGTACTGGACGCGCCGACGATGCCGACCACGCCGTCGGCGACCAGGTTCTCGAACCCTGTCAGCGCCGAAGAGGGGAGTGTCTCCGTGTCCTGGGTGGTGAACTCGAAGTCCAGGCCGGCGTCGGTAATGCCGCCCGCGTCGTTTATCTGCTTCTGGGCGACCTCCATACCAGTGCGGCCCCGCGGGCCGATCCATGCCAGGCCACCGGAGAAGCCGGCCAGCAGCCCGACGAACACGCGATCGGCGCCGCCGTCGCCGCCGTCGCCGCCGTCGCCGCTTCCACCGTCGCCGCCGTCACCGCCGTCGCTCCCTCCGTCGCCACCGTCACCGCCGTCGCCGCCGCCGTCACCGCCGTCACCGCCGGTACAACCGGCGAGACCGACCAGTCCCGCGGCGCCCAGACCTTTCATCACTTTCCGTCTGTCAACCGAACCCGTGTCATCAGACTGCATACGGAGCTTTCGTTAGACCGTCGGCATAAATAGCTTCCCCTCCGTACAATTCTCGTTTCAGTCACGTCCGGCGGTCCGGTCGGCGACCCCCTGGGGGTTTTATGACGAGGCCTCCCGACCCCGGCCCATGGCCAGGTCGGTCGAGTTCGGCTACCACGTCCCGCGGTACGACCGCTACGAGGCCCCCGAGGCCTGGGAGCGGCTGGCGCGAACCGCGGAGTCGGCGGGGTTCGACACCCTGTGGCGCGACGACCACGTCAGCCTCCAGGCGGAGATCGACTACGCCGGCTACCCGTTCGGCGAGCCCGACTGGGCGGCGATCGACACCCCGTACTGCGACGTGATGCAGGTGCTGTCGTACCTCGCGGCGGTGACCGACGACATCGCGGTGGGGTCGAACATCTGCCTGGCGGCGCTGCGCCACCCCGTGTTGATGACAAAGCAGGCGCTCACGCTGGACGCGCTGTCGGGCGGGCGCTTTGAGTTCGGCGTCGGCACCGGCTGGCTCGCCTCCGAGTTCGACACCCTGGACGTCCCCTTCGAGGAGCGGGGCTCGCGTACCGACGAGTTCCTGGAGATCTTCGAGCGGGCCTGCGAGGAGGGGGAGTTCGCCTTCGACGGGTCACACCACTCCTTCGCGCGCACGGGGTTCTACCCCGGGCCGACTGGGGACGGCCCCCGCACCTGGATCGGGGGGAAGTCGGGCGCGGCGTTCCGCCGGGTCGCGGAGTACGGCGACGGCTGGACCATCGTCAACGACAGCCCGGACGACATCGCGGCCGCCCGCGAGCGCATCGCCCGCGCGTGGGGAGACTACGACTGCGACGGCGAGCCCGACATCGCTGTCAGGCGCACCGTCTCCCTCGGCGAGGGGGGCCCGGAGGGCGCCATCACCGGCGAGCCGGCGGCGGTGGCCGACGTCGTCGACGCGTACGCGGAGGCCGGCACAACCCACCTGGCGCTGGCGGTCGCCGCCGACAGCCTGGAGGGTGAACTCGACCAGCTGGAGCAGCTCGGGGACGACCTCCTCGGCCGGTTCTGAGCCGGTCCCCGGGGATTTATGTCCCGCCCCCCGGCGCGAAGCGTATGAGTGACCTGTTGACAGACCGGGTGGCAGTGGTCACCGGGGGCGCCAGCGGCAACGGCCGGGCCATCGCCCACACGTTTGCCGAGCACGGCGCCGACGTGGTGGTGGCCGACATCCGCGAGGAGCCACGCGGGGACGGCCAGCCGACCCACGAGCGCATCGAGCGGGACACGGACCGCTCGGCAACGTACGTCGAGTGTGACGTCACGTCGGTGGCCGACCTGGAGGCGGCCGTGGAGGCGGCCGAGGCGTTCGGCGGCGTGAACGTCATGATGAACAACGCCGGACTCACCCACTCCGACGACTTTTTCGAGACGACCGAGGAGCAGTACCACCGGCTCATGGACGTGAACGTGAAGGGGCCGTTCTTCGGCGCCCAGATCGCCGCCGAGCGGATGATCGCCAACGGTGACGAGGGGTCGGTGATCAACGTCTCCAGCATCTCCGGGCTCCGGGCACGGGCCGACGGGGTGCGCTACTGCACCTCGAAGGGGGCGGTGACGCTGATGACCTACGCGCTGGCGGCCGCGCTCGGGCCGGAGGGGATCAGGAGCAACGCCATCCACCCCGGTGTCGTCGAGACCCGGATGACCGTTGAGGACGTCCCAATCGTCGGCACGGACCGCGCCGAGGGCACCCGCGAGGGCAACCCGCTGGGGCGGCTCGGCGATCCCGAGGACGTCGCCGACGCGGCGGTGTACCTGGCGAGCGACCTCGCGGACTACGTCAACGGGGAGTCGCTGGTGGTCGACGGCGGGCAGGTGTCGACGTGGTGATATCAGGCGCGGTCGGGCGGCCGAATCCGGCCGCCGTGGCAGAGGTGAGCAAGGTTTTTAATACCTGTAGTGGATGGTCCAGGGTACAGAAGCGGACCACGGGTTGACACAGCATGAGTACTTCAATCACTGAATCAGAACGAGAGATGGACGCTGACACCACGTTGCTCGAGGTACGGAACCTGTCGAAGAGCTTCTCCGGAATCGTCGCTGTCGATGACGTATCCTTCGACATCACCCGTGGTGAGATAGTGGGGCTGATCGGCCCCAACGGGGCGGGCAAGAGCACGACCTTCGACCTGCTGTCGGGGTTCGTCCAGCCGGACGACGGGGAGATTCGATTCAAGAGCGAGGACATCGGCGACCTAGAGCCCCACGAGCGCTCGCTCAAGGGGATGACCCGCACGTTCCAAATCACCCGGGAGCTGGTGGGGATGTCCGTCATGGAGAACATGCTGCTGGCCGGCCAGCAACACCCCGGCGAGACCGCCATCGGGGCGCTGTTGAACACGCAGTCGGTGCGCAGCCGCGAGGCGGAGGTCCGGGAGAACGCCGAGCGCTACCTGAAACAGCTCGACCTCTGGCCGGTGCGCGACGAGTACGCCGGCAACCTCTCGGGGGGCCAGCGGAAACTGCTGGAGATTGGCCGGGCGCTGATGACCGAGCCGGACCTGATGATGTTCGACGAGCCGGTCGCGGGGGTGAACCCGGAGCTCACCGACCGTATCCTCGAGCAGATTATCGACCTGAAAGAGGAGATGGGGATGACGTTCCTCATCGTCGAACATGACATGAAGGTGATAATGTCGGTTAGCGACAAGATAGTCGGGATGCACAACGGGGAGGTCATCTCTGAGGGGCCGCCCTCCGTCGTCCAGAAGGACGACGACCTCATCGACGCCTACCTTGGGGGGGTCTGAATGCTGCTGGACGTCCAGGACGTGGTCAGCGGCTACGGCGACGCCATCATCATCCAGGGGGCGGACCTGCAGGTTGACGACGGGGAGATGGTCACCATCATCGGCCCGAACGGCGCCGGCAAGTCCACGCTAATGAAGACGATCGTCGGCTTCCTGCGCTGTCGCGAGGGGTCGATTTCTTTCGACGGCCAGGACATCACGAACATGGCCCCGGACGACACCATCGACTACGGGCTGTGTTACGTGCCCCAGAACGACAACGTGTTCCCGAACCTCACGGTGCGGGAGAACCTCCGGATGGGCGCCTGGACCCTCGAGAGCGAGGACACCTTCGACCGGCGGGTCCAGAAGGTGTACGACCGGTTCCCGGTGCTGGAGGAGCGCACCGGTCAGCTGGTCGGGTCGATGTCCGGCGGCCAACAGCAGATGGTCGCCATGGGGGCGGCGCTGATGCTTGACCCGGACCTGCTGTTGCTGGACGAGCCCTCGGCGGGGCTGGCGCCACAGCTCATCGACGAGACGTTCGACCGCATCGCCCGCATCAACGACGAGGGGACGGCCATCCTGATGGTCGAGCAGAACGCCCGCCGGGCGCTGCGCGAGTCCGACCGCGGTGTCGTGCTCGACCAGGGGGTCGACCGCTTCGAGGGCACCGGCGAGGACCTGCTCAACGACGAGGAGGTGATCGACCTCTACCTCGGTGTCGCCGGCGAGGAGGTCGAAACCGCCGACGCGGAGTAGCTACCCGTACGACGAGGGGTCCGCGGCGAACTCCTCGGCAACCGTGGACATCCGCTTGAACGCGACGTCCTCCCTGCTCGCGGCGTGTTCGAGGAACCCCTCGTACGCCTGCAGTATCGGTATCTGTCCGGACACCTGCGGGTGGAGGATCGGCATGAACAGCCCGTTGTCCATGTGCTCGTACATCCAGTCGAAGCTCTGTCTCCAGCGCCGGAAGAACGCCTGCTCGTCGCCGTACCCCACCCGGTAGGGGTCCGACCAGATATGCGTGAAGTAGGTGAACTCCGTGTACAGCCACTTGAACGGTATCTCGACCATCCCCGTCGGCTCGCCGCGCTCGAACGGCTCGTCCACCGGGGCGGTGCCGAAACTGTCCTCCCGGAGGAAGTACGGCTCGAAGTCCCGGCCCAGCAGGCTGGAGTCGAACTCGAACCCCAGTTCCCGCAGGATGTCGAACGTCCACTCCGAGAAGTCCCCCGTCGGCGAGCGGTAGCCGGTCGGGCGCTCGCCGGCCAGCGCCTCGACGGCCGAAAGCGCCCGCTCGATGTCCGCGCGCTCGGCCTCGCGGGAGTCGAACTCCAGCGCGGACTGGTGTTTCCAGCCGTGACACTGGATCTCGTGGCCGCGGTCGATTATCTCGCCCGTCTCCTCGGGGAAGCTCTCGACGGTGTACCCCGGGGTGAAGAACGTGCCCGGGACGTCCAGCCGGTCGTGGAGGTCGAGTATCCGCGGCAGGCCGACGTCGACGCCGAACAGCCCCCGGGAGATCCGGCTGGGCTTGTCCGGCGAGTCGAAGCCGTGGATCCACGTGGCGACGGTGTCGAACCCGTAGTTCAACGCGACAGTGGCCTCTGGCATCGTCCCGTCGGGAGACAGTCCGCCGTGACATAACGCTTGGGCCGGTGCCACAGGAGGCCGGGACGGGAAAGCTATATCCCGCGCGGTGGAGAGCCGACGAACTGGTGGCAACCATGCACGAGGACACAGCGGGGCGAGGACAGTGACGACCGTCGGGTTCATCGGCCTGGGCCGGATGGGGCTGCCGATGGCGGAGAACCTCGTGGCGGCCGGCCACGAGGTCCACGGGTTCGACCTCGCGGACGACCGGCTGGAATCGCTCGCCGAGTCGGGCGGCCACGCTGCCGAGAGCGCGGCCGAGGCGGTCGCCGGCCGGGAGGTCGTCGTCACCGTGCTCCGGACGCCGGCGCAGGTGGAGGCGGTCGCCGAGGAGATACTGCCGGCCATCGACGAGGGCGCGGTGTACGTGGACATGAGCAGCATCGACCCCGTGACGGCGCGGTCGCTGGCCGAGCGGGCCGAGGAGCGCGGGGTCCGGGCGGTCGACGCCCCCGTCAGCGGCGGGACGACCGGCGCCGCCGACGGGACGCTGTCGATCATGATCGGCGGCGCCGACGACGACGTCGCGCGCGTCGAGCCGCTGTTCGAGGCGATGGGCGCAAACCTGTTCCACGTCGGCGGCACCGGCACCGGCCAGGCGGCGAAGCTCGCCAACCAGATGTCCGTCGGCGTCCAGTGCGTGCTGATCAGCGAGGTGTTCCAGTTCGGCGACGAGGTCGGCATCGACCGCGAGACCCTGTACGACCTGCTCGTCGAGAGCCTCGGCCGGACGGGCATCCTCGAGGCGAAGGGCGAGCGGCTGCTCACCGGCGACTTCGAGCCCGGCTTCGACATCGAACTGCAGACCAAGGACCTCCGGCTCGCGACGGAGGCCGCCGAGGAGTTCGACGTCCCGGTGCAGGTCGTCGGGGCCGCCCTCCAGGAGTTCGTCCGCGCCCGGCGCCAGGGGCTGGGCGACCGGGACCACCTCGGCGTCCACGAGCTGATGGAGCGGTGACCGGTCACCCCCGGAGTTAAACCACAGCCCGTCGCAGCAACAGGGGTGTTCGAGCGCATCCACCACGTCGCGTTCGTCGTACGCGACATCGAGCAGTCGATGGAACAGTTCGAGACGAACTTCGGGATGGAGCTGGAGAGCCGCGACCAGATGTCCGGCGCGTTCGCGATGGACGTGGCGCTGTACCGCGCCGGCGACAACATCGTGGAGCTGATCGAGCCCCTCTCGGAGGACAGCTGGACGGCCCGCGTCCTCGAGGAGCAGGGCGAGGGGTTCTTCCACATCGCCTACGAGGTCGACGACATCGAGAAGCGGGTCGCCGAACTGGAGGAGAAGGGCATCCGCTGCAAGGACGACGAGCCCCAGGAGGGGTACGACTGGTGGGTCGTCACCCTCAACGAGGAGGACACGCTCGTCCCGATGCAGCTCGTCGAGACGTACGACTAGGCGGTACTACTAACCCCCCGTCGGCGGTTCTTCGCGCCATGCAGGTCACGGAGCTGACGGTCCACACCCTGTCGGTGCCGGAGGGCGAGCGCGACCGGGCGGACACCACCTCGGACATGTGCGTCGTCGAGGTCGAGACCGACGACGGCCCGACCGGCATCGGCGAGGCCGAGTCCTCTCCGGAGGTGACGGCGGCCATCGTCCACGCCCCCCGCTCGCACAGTCTCGTCACCGGGCTGGCGGACGTCGTGGTCGGGAACGACCCCTTCGACGTGGAGGCGATTTGGGAGGAGATGTTCGAGCGGACCTACTACTACGGCCGCAAGGGTGCGGTGCTCGCGGCGATGAGCGCCGTCGACATGGCGCTGTGGGACATCGTCGGAAAGGCGACCGACCAGCCGGTCCACCGGCTCCTCGGCGGGAGACACCGCGACAGCGTACGGGCGTACATGAGCACCCTGTTCCCGCAGGACCCGACCGACACCGAGCACATGCGCTCGGAGGCCCGGGCCGCGATGGAGGCGGGGTACACCGCTATCAAGTTCGGCTGGGGCGGGTTCGGCCAGGACCGCGAACACGACCTCGCGCTCGTGGGGGCCGCCCGCGACGAACTGGGCGAGGGGTTCGACATCATGCTCGACGCGGGGATGGCCTTCGACGGGGACGTCAAGCGCGCGGTGAAGGGGGTACGCGAGATCGACGACGCCCACGACGTCTTCTGGATCGAGGAGCCGTTCCGCGCGGACGACTTCGAGGGGTACCGCACCCTCGCAGAGCGGTGTGACACCCGCGTCGTCGGCGGGGAGGAGGAGTACACCGTGTACGGCTTCCGGAACCTCGTCGACTACGGCGGGGTGGACGGCGTCCAGCCGGATGTCGCCCGCTGTGGCGGCATCACCCAGATGCAGAAGGTCGCCACGCTGGCGGACGCCGAGGGGCTGCCGCTGTACGTCCACGGCTGGTCCAGCGAGATACTGACGGCGGCGAACCTGCAGGTGATCGCCGCCAACCGCAACATGCCGCTCATCGAGCACTCCCGCCGGGCGTCGCCGCTGCGGTTCGGCGTCGTCGAGGAGGAGTTCCCCCTGGAGAACGGCCACATCGCGGTGCCGGACCGCCCCGGTCTCGGCATCACCCTGGACCGGGACACCCTGGAGCAGTACGGGTGACCGGCTACTCCTCGGGGCGCAGTTCCACGAGTTCGATGGGGATGCCCGGCACCGCCGCGGGGTCGAGAAACGCCCGGACGTACGGGCCGAGCCCGCCGACCGGCTCCTCGTCGAACATCGGGTAGCCGGCCTCCTCGAAGGCGGCCGCGGTCGCGGCGATGTCCTCGACCACGTACGCGAGGTGGTAGTCCGACACCGCGCGGTGGGCGTCGAGCAGTTCGTCGAGGTAGGTGCCCCGCTCGGTGCGGGCGATCAGCTCCACCGCGGTGCCGCCGACCTCGACGAACGCGACCTCGACCTTCCCGTCGACGTCGCCGGTCGCGGTCACCCTGCCCCCGAGCACCTCCTCGTAGAACTCCGTCGCCCTGTCGATGTCCTCGACCAGCTGACCGACGTGGTGGACCGTCTCGAACACGGTGGCCGGTCGCCCCCGGGGGTCTTGGTCGTTCCCCCTACTCCAGTTCGGCCTCCAGCTCCGCCCGGGAAATCTTCCCCACGTCCGTCTGGGGGAGCGCCTCCCGGAACCGGTACTCCCGGGGGGCCTTGTACTCGGCGAGTTTGTTCTCACACAGCGCCCGTAGCTCCGCCGCCAGGTCGTCGGTGGCGACACCCGCCTCCGGCTCCACGAACGCGGTCACCCGCTCGCCGAGGTAGTCGTCCGGGACGCCGACCACGGCGGCCTCGCTGACGGCGTCGGCGCCGTACAGCACCGCCTCCACCTCGGCGGGGTAGACGTTGTGCCCCCCGGAGACGATCATGTCGTCCATCCGGTCGACGTAGTAGAAGAACCAGTCCTCGTCACGGTAGCCCAGGTCCGCGGTGTGGATCCAGCCGTCCCGGACGGTGCGGGCGGTCTCCTCGGGGTCGTCGTAGTACTCCGTCATCGTGTGGTCGTCCACCTCGACGACGAACTCGCCGACCTCGCCCGCCGGGAGCCGCTCGCCGGTGTCGACGTCGGCCACGTCGATGGTCACCCCGGGGATGGGGAGCCCACACGAGCCCTCCCGGCGGTTGGAGAGGGGTTCGGCGGTCGTCCAGGAGGTCTCGGTCTGGCCGTACAGCTCGAAGATGCCCGCGCCGGTGAGCGACTCGAACCGGCGCTTCTTCCCGGTCGGCACCGGCGCGCTCGCGGCGGCGACGTGGCGCAGGCTGGAGAAGTCCGTCTCCTCGCTGCGGGGGGGTTCGAGCATCGCCGTCAGCATTGTCGGCACGGTGTGCATGTGGGTCACCCCGTAGCGCTCGATGTCCCGCAGCACCCGGTCCGGCTCGAAGTCGGAGTACAGGACGACGGTCGCGCCGTTGAACACGCCGTAGAGGTTCGCCGTCCAGTTGCCGTTGAGGTGGAACATCGGCATCAGCCCGGTCATCACCTGTTCGCCACGCTCGACCGTACCGTCCTCGCGGTACGCACACAGGTCGACGAACTCCCCCTGGGCGGTCGTCAGCGTCCAGTAGCGGTGGGTCACCGGCACGGACTTCGGGAACCCGGTGGTGCCGCCGGTGTGCAGCAGGGAGGCGACGTCGTCCATCCCGGGGCGCACCGGCGGCGGGTCCCGCGCGGCCTCGGTGGCGTCGGCGAACCACTCCCAGCCCCGCTCGGCGACGACATCCGTGTTGGCGGGCTTCTCGTCGCCCGGAACGGCCACCAGCACCCGCTCGATGCCCGTCTCGTCGACGGCGCCCGCGAGCGCCCCGGCCTGTTCGTGACCGACGATTGCGGTGCGTGCGTCCGTCCGGTCGAGCACGCGGTCCATCTCCCGCTCGGTGTACATGTGGGAGGTGTGGACCACCGCCGCCCCGAGCCACTGGACGGCGTAGAAGCAGGTCGTGAACTGCGGGCAGTTGGGCATGCACAGGGCGACGTGTTCGCCCGCCTCGACGCCGAGCGCGTCCAGCGCCGTCGCGGTCCGCTCGACGGCCGCCAGCAGGTCCGCGTAGGTGAGTTCCTCGCCACGGAAGACGATCGCAGCCCGGTCGGCGAACGTCTCGGCGCGCCGGCGCAGTATCTCCGGGACCGGTATCTCCGGGTACTCGGGGTCCCGCGGCCACCAGTCGGGGTACTGCTCGACCCACGGCGGCGGCTCCGGCTCCTCGGTCATCGCTCAGTCGCTCGCCGGGGGAGCTATTAAAACCGCAGTCTCCCCGTCGTTCGCCAGCGCCGAACTGCCCTCTTGCGGTTTTCGACGGGGGTACACTTATCACACGGCGGGGTCACCCCTAACGGGAGTCGCCACCATGTACAAGGACAACCTCGTCGTGGACGCGACGGTCCACACGTACAACCACAGCGAGGACAACTACAGGAACGAGGTGGCGCGGGAGTTCGACCAGACCGCCTACGGCCTCGTCGAGAACCTCACGCCGCCGGGCTACGAGATACCCCCGGAGAAGTACTACAAGAACCAGACCGCCGAGGAGCTGGAGGAGCTGATTTTCCTGGAGAGCGACATCGACTACGCGGTGTACCACTCCACGGCGATCACGGACTACTTCTACGACGGCTACTCCTCGCTGGAGAGCGGCCTGAAGCTCCGCGAGCGCAACCCCGACCGCGTGCAGGTGATGGGGAGTGTGAACCCGCTCGCGGACGACTGCCTCGAGGAGATGGAACACCAGGTGAAGGAGCTCGGCGTCCGGGGAATCAAGCTCTACCCGGTGCGGTACCGCAACGGCCAGAGCCTCTCGCTGGCGCTGGACGACCCGAACGTCGGCATCCCGCTGCTCCAGAAGGCCGACGACCTCGGCGTCGAGCACATGAGCGTCCACAAGGCCGTCCCCATCGGCCGGACGGCGTTCAAGTACTACGGCGTCGACGACTTCCACGACGCCGCCGGCATGTTCCCGGACATCGACTTCGAGATCGTCCACGCGGGCTTCTCCTTCCTCGAGGAGACGAAGTTCCTGCTCGGGCGCTACCCGAACGTGTGGGCGAACTTCGAGGTGACCGCGAGCCTGATGATCGCCCAGCCGCGGGACTTCGCGAAGATACTCGGCGAGCTGCTCATGTGGGCCGGCCCCGACCAGATCATGTTCGCCACCGGCGCGACGCTGGTCCACCCGCAGCCGCTGATCGAGCGGTTCTGGGACGAGTTCCAGATCCCCCGCGAGATGCGCGAGCAGTACGGCTACCCGGAGCTCACCGACGAGATCAAGCGCAAGATCCTCGGGGAGAACGCCCTCCGGTTCCTCGGGGTGGACCCGGACGACCTGCGCGACACCGTCGCCAACGACGAGTGGGCCGAGCGCAGGGCCGAACTGGACGGCCGGCCGGAGCCGTGGTCGTCGCTGGACGCCACCGGATCGCCGCCCGCGGCGGCTGACTGACCATGTCGGTGTCAGAGTCCCGTGTCCGGGCGGAACTGGAGGAGGTGCTCGACCCCTGCAGCACGTTCACGGACAACCCCGTCAGCATCGTCGACCTCGGCCTGGTCGACGAGCTGGCTGTCGAGGACGGAACCGTCAGCGTGCGCCTGCTCCCGACCAACCAGATGTGCATGTACATGATGAACATGAGCGACGAGATACAGGAGCGGGTCGGCGACCTGGAGGGCGTCGAGAGCGTCGAGGTGACCCAGGAGACGGCGAAGATCTGGACCCCCGTGCGGATGTCCGAGGACGCCCGCGAGGAGCGCAGAGAGGTGTTCCGCGAGCGCGCCGAGAAACACGGCCTGACGCCGTACTACGACGACGGCGAGGCCGACGCCGACGCGGACTGAGGCCGAGGCCCCCCACCGGCACCGCGAGTCCCGTCACACGGAGTCGGTGCGCCGGCGTCGCCGGGCAAGCCTAAAGCCGCTGGCCCCTGCACGTCGGGAGCGATGGAGCCCGACGTAACGGTCCGGCCGGCGACGGCGGTGGCGTACCTCCGCGAGCGGGGGCTCGACCCCGGGGAGGGGGCGACCGCCGAGAACCTGGGCGGCGGGGTGTCGAACCGCGTGGTCTGCGTGCGGGGTGAGCGGTCGTTCGTGCTGAAACAGCCCCTCCCGAACCTCGCCGTCGAGGACGACTGGCCCGCCGACGTCGAGCGGGTCCACAACGAGGCGGCCGCCGCGCGGGCCTACGCCGACGTGGTGACGACGGCCGGCCTCGACGACGTCCGCGTGCCGGCGGTGCTCGACGAGAACCTCGCGGACCACGTGGTCGTGTTCTCCTGCGCGCCCGACGACGCGGTGATGTGGAAGCAACAGCTGCTCGCGGGGCGGG
>Ga0207797_1001783_pt1 | contig 15408 bp, 15 predicted proteins | sample PRCRCaboRojoPR_6_FD_187275 | JGI IMG/M metagenome (GOLD analysis project Ga0207797, IMG submission 187275) | Marine sediment microbial community from Cabo Rojo, Puerto Rico - PR CR 10% Liquid 1 (SPAdes) | ecosystem: Environmental > Aquatic > Marine > Coastal > Sediment | place: Cabo Rojo, Puerto...
GACCGTGTTCCGCCTGAGCGCCGTAGGAATCCCCGTCCTTCAGGGCGGAGAGGATGTCAAGGATCCGCAGTCCCGGAACGCGGTCGTAGGAAGAGGTGCACATGAGCAAGCCGCTGGATCGTCAGCACGATTGGGAGAGCCGTTATCAGTCGGGTAGCACCGGTTGGGACCGGGGGCAGATCAGCCCTGCCCTGGCACACTGGCTGGAGGCGGGCGCCCTGCAGCCCTGCCGCATCCTGGTACCTGGCTGCGGCCACGGGCACGAGGTCATCGCCCTGGCACGCGCCGGCTTCGAGGTCACTGCGGTCGACATCGCCCCGTCAGCGGTCCAGGCGCTCAAGGAGCAGCTACAGCAGGTGGAGGTCGGGGCCCATGTCATTCAGACCGACCTGCTGCACTGGGACCCCGGCGAGCCCTTCGACGCCGTCTACGAGCAGACCTTCCTGTGCGCCCTCTCTCCCGAGGATTGGCAACCCTATGCCGTCTGGCTGGACCACTGGCTGAAGCAGGGCGGGCGTCTGTTCGCCCTGTTCATGCAGACCGGTTGCGAGGGAGGGCCACCCTACCACTGTGACCTGGATGCGATGCGCCGGCTCTTTCCATCGTCCCGCTGGGCCTGGTCGCAGGGCGTGCCCCTGCATGTCCCCCATCCCAGCGGCTTTACGGAGTACGGCTTCGTCCTGGAGCACCGGACGGGCCCCCAGGGCTGAGGACGTCGGTGGGACGTCGTGGGCAAGGGCCTATCCCACGTGATCGGCTTCGACGACGCGCCCTTCGCGCGCGAGCACCGCGGCGATGTCACCGTGATCGGTGCGGTCTTCTGCGGCATCCGTCTAGAGGGCGTGCTGGCGGGGCAGGTCCGCCGCGATGGCGCCAACGCGACGCAGGTCTTGAGCGCAATGGTGCAGGGCTCGCGCTTCTATGGCCATCTCCAGTGTGTGCTCTTGCAGGGGATCGCCCTGGCAGGCTTCAACGTCGTGGACTGTCTTGCCCTGCACCGGGCACTGGCGGTGCCAGTGATGGTCGTCGTCCGTAAGCGCCCGGACATGGACGCCGTGCGCGAGGCCCTGCTCGGGCGAGTCCCTGGTGGCCATCGCAAGTGGCGTCTGATCGAGGCACTGGGGCCCATGCAGCCCCTGGCGGGGCTCTACGTCCAGCGTGTCGGCCTGTCGACCGCCGAGGCCGAGGATCTGATCCGGCGGCTTGCGGTCCACAGCCGGCTGCCGGAGCCACTGCGCACGGCGCACCTGATTGCCACCGGCATTGCAGGTGGCCAGTCGCGTCAGCGGGCGTGACCGAGGGTTCTGCTATGCTCCCGACAGCCGCGCCCCGAGGTGCGGGATCGATAACTCACAGAGGCAATGAGACGGGAGGTAGCGCATGAGCCTGACACTGACATCGCCGGCATTCGGCCACGAGGGCCAGATACCGACACGCTACACCTGCGACGGCGAGGACATCGCCCCTGAGCTGCGCTGGTCGGGGCTGCCCGAGGGCACGCGCAGCCTCGCCCTGATCGTCGATGATCCCGATGCCCCGGACCCTGCCGCGCCAAAGATGACCTTCGTGCACTGGGTCCTTTATAACCTGCCGGCGGATAGCGGCGGCCTGCCCGAGGCGGTGACCAGTGCCGAGCTGCCGTCAGGGGCACGCGAGGGCGTCAACAACTGGGAGCGCACGGGCTACGGGGGGCCATGCCCGCCCATTGGCCGGCACCGCTACTTCCACAAGCTGTTCGCCCTGGATACCGTCCTGCCGGACCTGGGAAGGCCGACCTCACAGGCCCTGCAAGAGGCAATGCAGGGCCATGTGTTGGCACGGACGGAGCTGATGGGGACCTATCAGCGTGACTGATGAGGTACCAGCGCGGCGCACGGCGGGTGCCGCGCGCCGCGCTGGCATGGGAGGAGCGTCGCCCGAGCGGCGCTAGCTGAAGGCCGCTCCCGGCCGGCTGCCCAAGAGCTTGAGGATCCGGGCGAGCGGGCAGAAGCCGGTGAAGGCCGACTGCAGCAGGTTCAGACCGACGAAGGCGGTGAACAGCAGCCAGTACTCGCTGTGGTAGTGGGCGAGCAGGACGCTCAGCACGATGAAGCTGCCAGCCACTGCGAGGACGATACGATCGATGGTCATCCCTAAGACCCCTCCACGGGTATTTAAGCCGATGCAACTATGAATATTAGCATAAACTTATATGTGTGGCCAGGGATCTGTCAAGCCCGCTCGTCGATGGGCACGTACTCCCGGGCCTTGTAGCCGTCGTAGACCTGGCGAGGCCGCCCGATACGGGACTCCGGGTCGGTCATCATCTCGTTCCAGTGGGAGATCCAGCCGACGGTGCGGGCTAGGGCGAAGATCACCGTGAACATGTTCAGGGGGATGCCCATGGCCCGCAGGATGATCCCCGAGTAGAAATCCACGTTGGGATAGAGCCTGCGTTCCTTGAAGTAGTCATCCTCCATGGCGATCCGCTCCAGCTCCCTGGCGGTGTCGAACAGGGCGTGCTTGCCACCGCCGATCTCCTCCAAGACCTGGTGGGTGACGTCGCGGATGATCAGGGCTCGCGGGTCGTAGTTCTTGTAGATGCGGTGGCCGAAGCCGTAGAGGCGGAAGCGGTCGTTCTTGTCCTTGGCACGGTTCACGTAGTGCTGGACGTTGCCCGACTTGGCGATCTCCTCGAGCATCCGTACGACGGCCTCATTGGCGCCGCCGTGGGCCGGCCCCCACAGGGACGCGATGCCTGCCGAGATGGCGGCGAAGGGGTTGGCGTCCGAGCTGCCGGTGAGGCGGACAGTGGAGGTGGAGGCATTCTGCTCGTGGTCCGCGTGCAGGATCAGGAGCAGGTCCAGGGCCCGAACGAAGGTGGGATTGGGCTCGAACTCCTCGGTCGGCACCGCCCACATCATGCGCAGGAAGTTCTCCACGTAGCCGAGCTTGTTGTCGGGGTACATGAAGGGCTGACCCGTGAAGTACTTGTAGCACCAGGCGGCGATGGTCGGCATCTTGGCGATGAGCCGGTGCGCCGAGATCTCCCGATCGCGCGGGTTATGGACGTCCGTGTTGTCGTGATAGAAGGAGGAGAGGGCACCGACGACACCCACCATGATGGCCATGGGGTGGGCATCGTGGCGGAAGCCGCTGTAGAAGCGCCTCAGGGCCTCCTGGAGCATGGTGTGCTCCTTGATGATCCCCTGAAAGGCGTCGAGCTCGCGTCGATTGGGGAGCTCTCCGTAGAGCAGGAGGTAGCATACCTCCAGGTAGGTGCTGTGATGCGCCAGCTGCTCGATGGGATAGCCCCGGTACATCAGCACACCCTCGTCGCCGTCAATGAAGGTGATGGCGCTGCGGGCGCTGGCCGTGGCCATGAACCCCGGGTCATAGGTAAAGTAGCCCAGCTTCTGATACAGACCACGCAGGTCGATTGCGGCGGGACCTTCGGAGCCCCTAACGACGGGGAGCTCGATCTGCTCACCGGTTGCGTTGTCGGTCAGGGTCACCGTGTCCTTGCTCATAACCGCCTCCTCTGGTTGGGCGCTTGAAGGATGGCAGGCGGACGCTATGCGCGGGGCCGGGGACCACCGCCAGGATCCCGGATTATAAGCCAGCGCGCACGGCCGTGCGGTCCATGAGCTAGCTCGAGTGCACGGCAAGGCGATTGCGCCCGCCGGCCTTGGCCCGACGGAGTCCCTGATCGGCGGCCTGCAGGACGCTCTCTGGGGCCTTCCCTGTTGCCTCGCCAAGATAGGCGGCGCCCACACTGATGGTGATCCTTACGGGCCCGGCCGAGGTCTCGAAGGGCGACCCGGCCACAGCGCGGCGCATGCGCTCGCCCGCCGCCTCCAGGCCCGGCGGCTCGGCTGGCCACACGAGGGTGGCGAACTCCTCGCCGCCCCACCGGTAGAGGCCATCGGAGCTGCGCAGGGCGGCCACCAGCCTTTCCGCGAGCTGGCGCAGGACCTCGTCGCCGACCGCATGCCCGTAGTGATCGTTGACCGCCTTGAAGTAATCGATGTCGATGAACAGAAGCCCCAGTCGGTAGCCGGTACGCTCACACAGGGCCGCCTTGCGGGCCAGATCCCGTTCGAAGAGGCGGCGATTGCCGAGCTCGGTGAGACTGTCCTGGCGCACCAGCTGATCGAGGCGGCTCGTGATGGCCTCGCGCAGGATGTCGGCGATCTCCTCCGAGGCGGCCTCTACATCCACCAGATACTCGGTTACCGCCTGCGGCCGGCCCTGCTCGGCGTCCTCGACGGCCATGGCCATCAGCCGGTGGAGGCGCTCGTGGGCGCTCAGCAAGGGCTGGCGCTCACCCTCCTGTACCAGGTCGAGGCCCCCGGCGCCGAGCCAGCGCCCGAGGGCGCATTCGTCCGTGGACAGGGGCAGCGGATCTTCGCTGGCCGGCTCGCCCAGGGCCAGCCGGTAGGCCCGGAGCTTCCATCGGAAATGCTCGACGTAGGCGTGGACCAGGCCTTCCCCATCGTGCTGCAGCAGGTGCTCGCAGCTATGCTCTACTCGCCTGAGCTCGCGCTGGCTCTTGGTCTGTAGATCCTCTAGCGTATGATCCAGATGATGGACCACCGACTGGATGGCCTGGGCCAGGTCGACGGTGCGGCACAGGGCCTGGGCCAGGTCCGCCGAGTGGGTCTGCGTGCCCAGCTCGACGAAGCGTGTCCTCAGCTTGCTCAGCAATGCCAGGGTCAGGCCCAGCGCCAGGCCCTGACGCCGCCAGGAGACGGCCTGGCGATATTGGGTCGCGTAGAACGCGTGCTGGTACTCACCGGAGAAGAAGCTGGCGACGAAGCCCTGGTGGATCCGTGCCTGGCGTGCCGCCCGGTCCTCGCCCGTCTGCAGCCACGCCTCCAGCTCGCGCTCCAGCCCCGGCGCCTGCTCCGTGAGCTGCTGGCGCTGATTGGCGATCAGCGCCTCGTCGGCCGCTGTGATCCCGACAAGCCGCCGCAGCTTGCTGACCTCGTCCATGCATCGACTCTAGCATATACACCCGCAGCTGCCGCCGCGCCACGGCACCTGCCGGTCGAACGGGGCATCGAGAGGTACCATGCAAGGGCTAGCTGGTGTCGGCCCCGTGGCCGGAGGACCGGCTATTGATCCCCCGTGCCCCCAGACTGAGGCTGCTGCTGTTGCTCTTGGGAGGGCTGACCGCGGTGTCCGGGGTCGCCGTCGAGCGCTTGGGCCTCGAGATCCAGCGCGGCTCCGTGGGGCCGTGGCACGTGGACGGGCTCCGCTTGCGGCTTGCCCCCAAGGACGATGGTGCGCTCGGCCTGAAGGCCGAGGCGGCCGTCGTGGACGCGCCTTTCGGCACTCTGCAGGACGTGGAGCTGGCTTGCCCCAGGCTATCGGCCGCCGATCAGCGCTGGCGCTGTCCAGGTGGTGATCTGCGCGCGAGCCACCCCGAGCTGGGCCATCTCCGTGGCCAGTTCGAGCTGGATTACGCCGGCCCGGGGCGCTTGCAGCTGGTCATGTCTGAGGCCCGGGTGCTCGGCGCCGCGGGCCAGGGTCGGCTGCGCCTGTCAGAAGGCGACTGGTCGGTGGAGCTGAGCGCCAGGGGGCTGGCACTGGCCCGGCTGGCGGGGGGCCTCGGCTACGGGGGCGAGCTTGCCGAGGCCGTGTCCAAGGGTCAGGCGGAGCTGTCGCTCCAGGCCGGCGGCTCCGGCGTGAAGCCGCGACAGCTGGAGGTGGACATCCAGGTCAAGGGCCTGGATCTGGCCAACACCGCTAGCACCCGCGTGGGCCAGGGGCTCGATCTGAGTGCGCACCTGGAGGCCCGCCGCACGGATGGCCGCTGGGGCTTCGACGGGCGGATCGGGATAACGGCCGGGCAGGCCTATGCCGAGCCGGTCTTCCTAGAGGTGCCTTCGGGCAAGGGGCTCACGGCAGAGGTGGAGGGGACGTGGCAGCCCGGCCAGCGGCTGGTGCTGGAGCGCCTGCAGCTCGTCCATCCGGACGTTGCGTCGCTGCAAGCCAGCGGCGAGCTCGAGCTGGCCCCGAGCCTCGCCGTGGAGCGCGCGCAGGCTCGCCTGAAAGGGGTTTCCCTACCCGCGGCCTATCGGATCTACGCACAGCCCTTCCTGATCGGCACTGCCCTCGACGAGCTGCAGACGAGCGGTCGCCTGAAGGGGGCCGTGCGCTACGCGGGCGGCGAGCTCCAGCAGCTCTCCGTGGGCCTGGATGATGTCCACGCCGAGGACCGGGGCGGGCTCTTTGCTGCCTACGGCCTCGCCGGTGAGCTCGCGTGGCGGCGCGCCGGCGAGGCGGCCTCGTCACGCCTGCGCATGGAAGGGGGATACCTCTATGGCCTGCCCCTCGGCGAGGCGGAGGTCCATATCCAGGCCCTCGGGGGTCACCTGGGCCTCAGCCAGCCGGCCATCGTCCCGATCTTCGACGGGGCGCTCGAGATCCGCTCCCTGCAGGCCTCCGGCCTGGGCAGCGAGGATCTGCGCTGGCAGTTCGACGCCCTGCTCACGCCTGTCTCCTTGAGCCAGGTGAGCCATACCCTGGGCTGGCCGCTCATGTCCGGCAAGCTCTCCGGGATGATCCCGAACGTGCGGTACGTCGACGAGGTGCTGGAGGTGGGCGGCAAGCTCCTGGTGCGGGTGTTCGATGGCCGCGTCGTCATCGCCGATCTGAGGCTCGCGGAGCCCCTGGGGAGGCTGCCCCGTCTTACAGCGAACGTCACAGTGGACCGCCTGGATCTCGCCAGGCTAACCCGAACCTTCGACTTCGGGCGCATCCAGGGCCAGCTGAGCGGACATGTAAGCGACCTGCGCCTGGTGGCCTGGGAGCCGGTACACTTCGACGCCGAGCTCATGACCCCGCCCGACGATCCGACGCGTCATCGCATCAGCCAGCGGGCCGTCGACAATCTGACGCGCCTCGGCAATGCGGGCATCGCGGGTGCCCTCTCCGGTACCTTCCTCCAGTTCTTCGAGCAGTTCCCCTATGATCGCCTGGGGCTGACCTGTCGGCTTCGCCAGCGGATCTGCCACATGGGGGGTGTGGCGCCAGCCGATGGCGGATACTATATCGTCAAGGGCGGTGGCATCCCGCGCATCGATGTCATCGGCCATACCCGCAAGGTGGATTGGAAGGTGCTGGTCAAGCGCCTGCGCAACATCCGCCTGGAGGGCGAGCCCGTCATACGTTAGCTACTGGCGAATGGACAAGACCATGAAGATGACCAAGCTGTCTCTCCTCTCTCCTGCGTTCCTGGTGCTCCTTCTGGCCTCCTGTGTGACCGTCAATATCTACTTTCCGGCCGCTGCGGCCGAGGACGCCGCCCGCACGATCGTGCGCGATGTCATGGGCGAAAAGGCCCAGGATACAGGCGAGCAGGAAGGGGCTGCCCCCGAGAAGGACCAGGGCCAGGGCGATGGGACCGGATCAGGGGCGATGCTCGATGGGGTCCCGGCCGAGGAGTCCACCTGGCTCGCCGGCGTTGTCGATTGGCTGTTCCCGAGCGCCCATGCCCAGACGCGCGAAGACCTCAAGATCGATACCCCGGCGATCAATCGCCTGCGCAGCTCCATGCGCAGCCGCCAGGATCGGCTTCGTCCCTATTTTCGCAGTGGGGCCATCGGGCTGACCCAGGAGGGGCTGGTCCAGATCCGCGACCGCAGCGCCATCCCATTGGCGGAACGCAACAAGGTACGCAAGCTGGTCGCCGAGGAGAACGAGGATCGCAACGCCCTGTACAAGGAGATCGCGCGAGCCAATGGCCATCCCGAGTGGACCTCCAGGATCCGCGCGATCTTCGCCGATGTGTGGGTGGAGGAGGCCCCCCGCAGCTACTGGTATCAGAACGATCAGGGCCAGTGGGTCCAGAGGTAATGGGCCCCGCGTCCTAGTCTCCGGGCACTGCCCTGGCCGGGCGGTGATGGCATCGCCGCCCGGACCTCAATGCTGTGCAAAGGGCTCGACACCCTCCAGTGAGTCGAGCTCCGCCTCCTGCACGGGCATGGGGTAGAAGACGCCGTCCTGGATCCGTTCCACGAGCCGGACCCGATAGGGTGGCTCGTGGTTGAGCAGATAGCCGTGATAGCGCTTGCCCTGGTAGTCCAGCTTCACAGGGCGCTCCTGCTGGTAGAGCGAATGGCTGTAGCTGACGCCCTTGTAGTAGAAGAGTGCCTCGGTTCGATTCACGGCTCACCTCACTCGCTTGGATGTTCGGCCACAGTACAGGACTCGCATTGTACCTGCCCTTGCCGTGCTGCGTACCTGCCCTTGCCGTGCTGCCCCACGCCTCATAGCTGGGCCTGTCCTTCGTCGAGTCGGCGCAGCCCGGCCCATGCGACCATCAGCGCCAGCGCCGCGGCCAGGGCCCCCAGGATATAGGTCCCGCCGCCACCCAGCGCCTCCCAGAGGTAGCCACTCGCCAGGCTGCCCACGGCACCGCCTAGGCCGAAGCTCAGGCTGGAGTACAGGGCCTGGCCGCGGCCCTGCAGAGGACCCCGAAATAGCCGGTGCACCAGATGGATGGCGGCGGCGTGATAGAGCCCGAAGCTGGCCGCGTGCATGCCCTGGGCGAGCAACAGGGCAACCAGGCTCATGGGCATGGTGCCGATGATTACCCAGCGTGCTGCGGTGACGCCGATGGCCGTCAGCAGCAGCCGACGCGCACCGTAGCGGGGGAGCCAGCGGTGCATCAGGAGGAAGACCCCGATCTCGGCGGCTACCCCCAGGGCCCAGAGCTGGCCGATGAGTGTCCGCGAGTAGCCGTAGCCCTCGAGGTAGATGGTGAAGAAGGCATAGTAGGGTCCGTGGCTGGCCTGCATCAGGAAGCAGGCCGCCAGCAGGCCCAGCACCGGCGGCTGCATCAGGGTTGCCCCCAGGGAATACTGGCCGGCGCCGTGGCTTGCGTGGGGGCTCGCGGGCACCGTCAGGGTATTGATGGCCATGGCCAGGAGCAGAGCGGTGACCAGATAGGGCAGCCAGAGTGCGCCATAGGCGTCCAAGGCCGGTGCCAACCCCGCGACGCTGAGGATGAAGCCGACGGATCCCCACAGGCGGATGCGGCTATAGCGGTGGAGGCCCGCCTCGCCCAGGTGGTTCATGGTCAGTGCCTCGAACTGGGGCAGGGCCCCGTTCCAGAAGAAGCTGAAGCCGGCGAGGCTCAGGGCGAGCCACCAGAATCCGGGGTCTAGGGTGATCGTCGCGAAGACGGTGGCGGCGGCCATGGCTGTGACCCGCACGATGGGCAGCCGCTGGCCGCTATGGTCGGCTAGCCAGCCCCATAGGTTGGGCGCCACCACCTTCATGGCCATCACCACGGCCATCAGCTCGCCGATCTGCGCGGAGGCGAAGCCGCGGTCCTTCAGGTAGAGCCCCCAGTAGGGGAGGAAGGCGCCCAGGCTTGCGAAATAGAACAGGTAGAATCCGGACAGCCGCAGATAGGGGATCCCCGGGGCTGCGACCACGGCCATGGCTAGTCGCGGGACGCGGGGATGTCCGGCAGGTCGGTGCGCACGTCGGCGTTCTGGGCGCGGTGGCGTAGCATGTGGTCCATCAGCACGATGGCCAGCATGGCCTCCGCGATGGGCGTCGCCCGTATGCCGACACAGGGGTCGTGACGCCCGGTGGTCACGATCTCCACTGGCTCGCCTCGGAGATCGACGGTCCGCCCGCTCAGCCGGATGCTTGAGGTGGGCTTGAGGGCGATGCTGACGCAGATATCCTGGCCGCTGGAGATGCCCCCCAGGGTGCCGCCGGCATGGTTGCTCAGGAAGCCTTGGGGGGTGATCTCGTCGCGATGCTCCGTGCCCTTCTGGGCCACCGCCTCGAAGCCTGCGCCGATCTCGACACCCTTGACCGCATTGATGCTCATCATGGCGTGGGCGATGTCGGCGTCCAGACGATCGAAGACGGGCTCTCCCCAGCCCGATGGGACCCCGCTGGCAACGACGTTGATCCGCGCACCAACAGAATCCCCGGACTTGCGCAGGGCATCCATGTAGGCCTCGAGCTCGGGGACGATTTCGGGGTTGGGCGAGAAGAAGGGATTATCGTCCACCTGCGTCCAGTCAAAGGGCCCGTCCAGGGTCGATAGCGTGCCCAGCTGGGCCAGGTAGCCCCTGATCGCCACGCCGTAGCGCTCGTACAGGTACTTCTTGGCGATGGCGCCGGCGGCCACGCGCATGGCCGTCTCTCGGGCCGATGACCGTCCGCCCCCGCGATGGTCGCGCAGTCCGTACTTGCGGTAGTAGGTATAGTCCGCATGGCCCGGCCGGAACCGGTCCATGATCTTGGCATAGTCCTTGGAGCGCTGGTCCTGGTTGTAGATGACCAGGGCGATGGGCGTGCCGGTGGTGCGGCCCTCGAAGGTCCCCGACAGGATCTGGACCTCGTCGGCCTCGCGGCGCTGGGTGGTGTGTCGGCTCTTGCCCGGGCGTCGGCGCTCCAGGTCTGCCTGTAGATCCGCCTCGCTCAGGGCCATGCCGGGCGGGCAGCCGTCGACGACACAGCCGATCGCGGGCCCGTGGCTCTCGCCGAAGCTGGTGATCGAGAAGAGCTTGCCGAGGGTGTTGCCAGCCATAATGTCGCATTCTACCAGGTCCGCAACGCCCGGGCCCCTGGCGGCCCGTCGGGCCGAGGCAGCTAGATCACCCTGGAGAACCGCTGTCGGGGCTGCTCGGCGAGATAGCGATCGAAGACCATGCAGATGTTGCGGATCAGCAGGCGCCCCGCGGATGTGACCACGAGGCCGCGGCCATCAAGCTCCAGCAGGCCGTCGCCCGCCATCGTCTCCAGGACCTGGAGCTCCGGCGCGAAGTAGCGATGGAACTGGATCCCGTAGGTCTCCTCGACCTCCGCGAACGCCAACTGGAAGTGGCATATAAGCCGGGTGATCACCGCACGGCGCAGGCGATCGTCCGCATTGAGCTCCACGCCTCGGAAGATGGGCAAGCGACCGCTATCGATGCGAGCCTGGTAGGCCTCAAGGTCGCGGACGTTCTGGCTGTAGCTGCCGCCGACCTTGCCGATCGCTGTGGCTCCGAGCCCGATCAGATCGCAGTGGGCGTGGGTGGAATAGCCCTGGAAGTTGCGGTAGAGGGTGCCGTCACGCTGCGCGACGGCCAGCTCGTCTTCGGGGCGGGCGAAATGGTCCATGCCGATATAGACATAGCCCGCGGCGCTCAGCTGCCCGACCGTCTGCCCGAGCATCATCAGCTTCTCGTGCGGGTCCGGCAGCTCTGAGGCGCGGATCTGTCGCTGTGGCTTGAAGCGCTCCGGCAGGTGGGCGTAGTTGAAGACCGAGATCCGGTCAGGGCCCGTCTCGGCGATCTGCGCCACGGTGCGAGCGAAGGACGCCGCAGACTGCCGCGGCAGCCCATAGATCAGGTCGATGCTGGCGGTATGGAAGCCCTCGGCCCGTGCCCTTGCCAGCACCTCCAGGCTCCACGCAGGGTCCTGGAGGCGGTTGACCGCAGCCTGTACCGAGGGGTCCAGGTCCTGGATGCCCAGGCTGATGCGGTTAAAGCCGAGCTCGCGCAGCGTCTCCAGGGTCTCGTCACCCACCTCGCGAGGGTCGATCTCGATGGAGTAGTCGGCTTGTGCCTCCGGTAGCAGCTGGAAGTGCTCGCCGAGCGCCGACATTAACGCGCGCATCTGGTCCAGGCTGATGAAGGTGGGCGTACCGCCGCCCCAGTGCAGCTGCTCCACCGCGCGGTCGCGGCCCAAGAGCGTCGCCTGCATGGCGATCTCCCGGTGCAGGCGATCCAGGTAGGGCTGTGCCCGGGCCCGATTCCGGGTGATCACCTTGTTGCAGGCGCAGTAGTAGCAGACCGTGTCGCAGAAGGGGATGTGCACATAGAGGGATAGTCCGCGTCCGCTGTCGTGGCTGCGCTGGGCGAGCTCGCCGTAGCGCGTGTCGTCGAACGCTTCGTGGAATTGTACCGCCGTGGGATACGAGGTGTAGCGCGGGCCTGCGGTGTCGTAGCGGGCGATCAGGTTGGCGTCGAAGCGGGTCTGCTGTGTAGGGGTGTGCATCTATGCCGGGCTTGTGCTGTGGCCAGGGTGCCTACGGTAGGTAGCGCCCTGCCGGTGCGCCATGACCTCGGTCAAGCGGTATCCCCGTGCTGCCGCGCGACGGCCACAAAGGCCCGCGCAGCGTTGGACAGGGTGCGACCCCGGTGGTGAACCAGGCCCAGCTGCCTCTCGAGGCCCAGGCGCATGCCGGGCAGGCAGACCAGGTCGTCGCCGAGCATCGTGCGGGGCAGGGCGCTCCACCCCAGGCCGACTGCGACCATCATCCGGATGGTCTCCAGATAGCCGGTCTCCATGGCGACCCGCGCCCGGACCTCGTACTGGGCGAGGGCGCGATCGACCAGGCGGCGGGTAAAGGTCACCGGTGGCGGCAGGATGGCTGGATAGCTGGCCATCTCGGCGGGTGTCACGTGCCGGCGTGCCGCCAGCGGATGCCCTGTGCTGGCCACGATCTCCAGGGGGTCGGACCACAGCGCGATGGGGATCAGGCCCGGACCGGGGCTGGCCGGCAGCGTTACCACGGCGAGCTCGAGTTCGCCCCGCTCCACCCTGCTACAGGCGGTCTCGGAATCCAGAAAGCGCAGATCCAGCTCGACCCCCGCATGACGAGCCGTATAGGCACGCAGCACAGGCGGCAGCCGGTGCAGACCGATGTGATGGCTGGTCGCCATGCTCAGCCGCCCCTTGACCGTGCCCGCCAGGTCGGCGATAGCGCGCCGTGCCTGCTCCGTCTCGTCGAGGATGCGTCGCGCCCTGGGCAGCAGGGCCTGGCCCGCCTCGGTGAGGGTTACCCGGCGGCCGACGCGGTCGAGCAGGCGGGCATCGAGCTCCGACTCCAGTGCCGCAATGCGCTTGCTAACGGCAGGCTGACTCAGGTGCAGGGCCTGGGCCGCTACGGAGAATGAGCCATGCTCGGCAACACTCGCAAAGGCCTGCAATCCGGCGATCTCCATATTTCGATTCTATAAGGGAATGTGATGTATGAAAAAGATAGATTTGAGTTATTCAGGCTTCGCCCCTACTATCTTGGTATATCCGTGACAGGGCCGAGGCCATGGCTGGAAAGACGCTCTATGACAAGCTCTGGGATGCCCACGTCGTGCGTACCGAGCCAGACGGGGCGACGCTGCTCTATATCGACCGCCACCTGGTTCACGAGGTGACCTCCCCACAGGCCTTCGAAGGGCTGCGGCTTGCGGGACGGCAGCCCTGGCGAACGGACAGTGTCCTGGCCGTGCCCGATCACAACGTGCCGACCACCGACCGCTCCCACGGTATTGCGGATCCGGTCTCGCGGGAGCAGGTCCGGACGCTGGATGAGAACTGCGAGAGCTATGGCCTCGCCGAGTTCGGGATGGCGGATCCGCGGCAGGGGATCGTCCATGTGATCGGCCCGGAGCAGGGGGCAACCCTGCCCGGTATGACCGTGGTCTGCGGCGACTCCCATACCTCCACGCACGGGGCCTTCGGGGCCCTGGCCTTCGGGATCGGGACCTCGGAGGTGGAGCATGTGCTCGCGACGCAGTGCCTGTGGCAGACCAAGTCCAAGAACATGCTGGTACAGGTGGATGGCACCCTGGGGACCGGCGTGACCGCCAAGGATGTGGCCCTGCATGTCATCGGTGAGATCGGTACAGCGGGGGGCACGGGCTACGCCATCGAGTTCGCCGGCGAGGCCGTGCGTTCTCTGTCCATGGAGGGACGGATGACGCTGTGCAACATGACCATCGAGGCCGGTGCGCGGGCGGGCATGGTGGCCGTGGACGAGGCGACGATCCAGTATCTGAGCGAGCGACCCTTCAGCCCCCAAGGCGAGCTCTGGGAGCAGGCCGTTGCCGCCTGGCGTGAGCTGCACTCCGATGTCGATGCCCGCTTCGACCGCGTGGTGCGCATCGATGCAGCCGAGATACAGCCGCAGGTGACCTGGGGGACCTCGCCCGAGATGGTGGTTCCGATCGGCGGGCGGGTGCCTGATCCGCGGGTCCAGCCCGACCCGGTACGGGCGGAAGGCTGGCGCCGTGCCCTGGCGTACATGGACCTGGAGGTCGGCACACCCATCGAGGCCATCGGCCTCGACAAGGTCTTCATCGGCTCCTGCACCAACGCCCGCATCGAGGACCTGCGGGCGGCAGCCGCCGTGGTGCGCGGACGGCGCGTAGCGACAGGGATCCGGCTGGCGATGGTGGTCCCCGGCTCGGGGCTGGTAAAGCGCCAGGCGGAGGCCGAGGGGCTGGATGAGGTCTTCCGCGAGGCGGGCTTCGAGTGGCGCGAGCCGGGCTGCTCCATGTGCCTGGCCATGAACGCCGACCGTCTGGAGCCCGGGGAGCGCTGCGCTGCCACCTCCAACCGCAACTTCGAAGGTCGCCAGGGCAAGGGCGGGCGCACGCACCTGGTGAGCCCCGCCATGGCTGCGGCAGCGGCGATCGCGGGGCATTTCGTGGACGTGCGCCAGTGGTCGACGCAGGTGCCTGACGAGGCGCCGGTTCCGACGACATCCCCCGCGCGTGCAGGAGGCGAGTGATGGAGCCCTTTACCGTGGTCGATGGTCTCGTGGCGCCGTTGGACCGCGCCAATGTGGATACCGACGCCATCATCCCGAAGCAGTACCTGAAGTCGGTCCATCGCACCGGCTTCGGCCCGAACCTGTTCGATGACTGGCGCTACCTGGACCCGGGTGAGCCGGGCATGGACCACAGTCAGAGACGGCTGAATCCGGACTTCGTGCTCAACGATCCGCGCTTCAAGGGCGCGGAGATCCTGCTGGCACGCGAGAACTTCGGCTGCGGCTCATCGCGTGAGCACGCAGTGTGGGCGCTGATGGACTATGGCTTCCGAGCCGTGATCGCGCCCAGCTTCGCGGACATCTTCTATAGCAATAGCTTCAAGAACGGTCTGCTACCCATCGTCTTCGAGCAGGCCATTGTGGCTCGCCTATTCCAGGCCGTCTTCGGCAATCCCGGCGGTTATCGCCTGCGCATCGATCTGCCGGCGCAGACGGTCATGACGCCTGACGGGGACGCCCTCACGTTCGAGATCGATGCGTTCCGCAAGCACTGCCTGGTCCATGGCCTCGACGACATCGACCTGACCCTGCAGCACGCCGACGAGATCCGTGCCTACGAGGCGCGCCGGCGCCGGCAGGCGCCTTGGCTGTTCGAGCGCTCGCCGTTATGAGCCGGCGTGTCCTGATCCTGCCAGGAGACGGCATCGGCCCGGAGATCGTGGCCGAGGCGCGCAAGGTAATGGGGGTCCTGCGTGAGGCCTTCGGTCTCGCCGTCGAGCTTGAAGAGGCCGCGGTCGGCGGCGCCGCCTATGATGTCTACGGCCATCCCCTGCCGGAGCAGACCCTGGGCCTGGCCCGCGAGGCGGATGCTCTGCTCCTGGGTGCTGTCGGCGGGTCCCGCTACGAGGCCC
>Ga0207797_1001784_pt1 | contig 15404 bp, 9 predicted proteins | sample PRCRCaboRojoPR_6_FD_187275 | JGI IMG/M metagenome (GOLD analysis project Ga0207797, IMG submission 187275) | Marine sediment microbial community from Cabo Rojo, Puerto Rico - PR CR 10% Liquid 1 (SPAdes) | ecosystem: Environmental > Aquatic > Marine > Coastal > Sediment | place: Cabo Rojo, Puerto...
TAATAGTAGGCCAGGGTCTTCAGGTTCACAACGAAGTAGTTGCTGCCCTGAAAGGCCTGCTGATATCCATCGGCTTCCTGGAAGAAAAGAGATCTTTTCCTTTGTGAGTCCGGGGCAATCAGCCATTGCCGAAGAAGGACCGAATCAGCGAAGCGTTGAGCCAGGGCCAGCTCCCTGCTGATCGGCTCCTTGATCTTCTGGGCTTTGAGCAAGGTGTAGTTTTCGGCATAGGCCCGGCCAAAATGAGCCTTGCCCCTTTCCAGAAGATGCCAGCCAATGAGGATAGTCGGGACCAAGGCTACGAGGCAGGCCATCACCAGGGCCAGCATCGATTTGGTCCGTAACCTGAAGTTCAAAAGTCCCATTCCCTTTTCCTGCCTGGAGTGGTTCTGTTCAGCCTGGTCATTGAGCGCTCGGCCCTCAAGCCCTGGGACAGGGCTTGAGGATGGGCCTCCTGGTCAGCAGAGACATAAGACCTCTCGGCCAGACGGTCATCGAGGTCAGAGTTTTTTTCGAGCCTTGTCAAAAATACTCAGCCGGTCCAGAGACTCGCTCAGCTGAGGTTCTCCTCTCGGCGAGGATGACGATTCGTGGGCTGTCTGCCGTCCGAATATGTCGAAAAGGGTGGTGCAGCGGGTTGAGCCTGGCCGCCTTGGCTCAGTGCTGCTGATCGATGATGGAGGATTCCATGCTGGCCCGGTGGCTCCCAGACGATCAGGAAGGTCGCGGGCCGTAGGTCTTGCCGGAGATGCCTGAACGATGGAGGCTGTGCACGATAGAGCGGATCCTGGGCTGTTCAGGTCGATCAAAAGCGTGAGCCCGCGCTCGACTGTGAGCCTGACACTCGGAGTCAACAGGGTGACGAGATTTCACCTCTGCCTTCATGCCCTGGCAGCACGAAAAGTCATCTGCCGCCCTGGCAGCTCTGCTGCGGAATGAGTGCTCGACGGAACTATTTAGAAATATAATACAAAAAATATGCCATTGAGGTTCAAGGAAACCGTTCGGTAAGGCGGGCACTTGAGGCTGGATAGTCATCGGAGTTCAGCAAGGCGGATTGCCGAATGGCTCTACCATGTGGGTCTGAGCGGTCGCGGTCGGAGCCGATGCCCGTCCGAGCTTCTGGGGCTTCAGCCGCTCGAACGGGTCAGCGGAGTTTTCAGGTCTGTACCGTGTCCTTCGGGGCCTTATAGAGCGGCGACATGGCCCGCAGGGTGTCCACGATATTCTTCAAGACCTCCAGGAAGCTGTAGATATCGTCCTTGGTGTTATTCAGTCCGACGGAGATGACCAGGGTGCCCTGGGCGTCGGCATGGCTCAGGCCGAGGGAAAGCAGAACGTGCGAGGCTCGAAGTGATCCGGTGGCACAGGCCGACTTGGTCGCCACGGCGATATCTTCCTCACTGAGCATGAGCATGACGCTTTCGCCTTCGATGTATTTCAAAGAGATGTTCAATACATAGGGGAGGCTGTGCTCCAGGTTGGTGTTGACGATGTACTCGTCGATGAAGTTTGGCAGCTCCTTGATCAGGAGGTTCCGCAAGCTGTTCAGATGCTCCAGCCGGCTGTCCATGTCCCTGATGGCCAGCTCAGCCGCCTTGCCGAGCCCGATGATGCCGATCAGGTTTTCCCGCCCGGCCCGTTTGTTGTTCTCCTGGACTCCGCCGTCCAGGAGCGGAAAGATCTTGGTGCCCTTTCGAATGTACAAGCCGCCTACACCGGCCGGGCCGGAGAAGGTGTTAGAGGCAAAGCTGAGCAGATCCACCTGCAGGCGCTGCACATCCAGTGGCAGAATGCCGATCGAGTCGACGGCATCGGTGTGAAAGAGGATGTTTCTCTTCTTGACGATCTTGCCGATCTCTTCGATGGGTTGGATCGTTCCGGTTTCGTTATTGCTGTGCATGATCGAGACCAGAATTGTCTCCTCGGTGATGGCCTTCTCCACCTCACTAGGGTCCACCCGGCCGGCTTCGTCCACTGGCAGCGAGGTCACTTTGAAGCCCTGGGACGACAGGCGTTTCAGACTGCGGATCACCGCGTTGTGCTCAATATTGGAGGTGACAATATGTTTGCCTTTATCCTGGTTGGCCAGGGCGGCTCCCTTGATGGCGTGGTTGATGGACTCTGTGCCGCAGGAGGTGAAGACGATCTCCTTGGGGTCCTTGGCCCCGAGCAGGCTGGCGGTGGCCTCCCGGGCTTGTTCCAGCCGTTCGGCGGCTTCCTCGCCGGCTTTGTGCTGGCTGGACGGGTTGTGGAGATCGGCCTGGATGGCCTCGATCATGGCCTCCTTGACTTCCGGCAGCATAGGGTTGGCCGATATATGGTCCAGGTTGATCATGGTCATATCTGTGCTCCTTAAAAAGCGGTTTTTCCCCGAAAGCAGGCAGCCGCTTCCGGCAGGGGGTCGAGCGGGTCATGGCCCTGTCTGGACGGCCGTCTCCGGAAGCAATGGCCCTGCCAGCCTTCGGGTCTCTGTATCCGGAGCTACTCGTGCTCCTCGGTCAGCTCGCGCTGACAGGCCTGGCAAAACGTGGGCGAATCGGCACCGATCTCCACATCGCAGTAGGGACAGAAACATGACTCATCTGCGGCGTGCTCGTGCCTCTCTTTGCGTTTCGGTTCAGACCTGGTCACGTTGTCCCGCCGGTCCTCGTAGTCTTGTATGGCCATGTGCAGCGCGTCCGCACCCAGGTTGGAGCAGTGCATCTTGTTCTTGGGCAGGCCCTCCAGGGCTTCGGCGACATCCTTGTTGGAGAGCTGCTTGGCTTCCTCGAGGGTCATGCCTTTGGCCATCTCGGTCATCATGCTGGAAACGGCTATGGCCGAGCCGCAGCCGAAGGTCTTGAACTTGATGTCCTCGATGCGGTCGTCCTTGATTTTCAGGTAGATGCTCATCATGTCGCCGCATAAGGGGTTGCCGACTTCGCCGACTCCATCGGCATCCTCTATCTCGCCGACATTTCGAGGGTTCTTGAAGTGGTCCATGACTACCTTGTTATACATAATCAATTCTCCTTGATCTTAGCAGCTTGCATTTAAAGGGTTTTCAACACTCTATTAGGGTGTCAAAAGTCTACTTTTATAGTAGTAATTGTGCCGTGATCTGGCAAGGGCAATGGCATGGTTCCCCGAATTTTCCCCGATGGCTGTCCCTGCAGTCTGAGCGCATTATCAAGCTGGGTAAGCTGACCAAGAAGAGGGGTCAGGAACCGGCTGGCTTCTTGACGATCGGCTGAAATACCCGCTTAGCCAGCTTCCCTTCTGGCCGCTTCCCTTGGCAAGGGGAGCTGTCCGAAGGACTGAGGGCTTGTCTTTTGTCAGGCTTTTTATTTATGTAACGTGAACGGTTTAAGTCCGGTTCGCAATCCTTCCAGGCCGGGGTTGTCCAGACCCTCGATTTGTTTTAGGAAAAAGCATGTCCGCTGACAGCATACCTGACTCCAGTCAGGATTTCCTCCTTCAGCTCCGCCACGTTTTGTCCCGGTTCCCGCAGGGACTGGCTCTTGAGCCGATTCACCTGGCAGTCCTGGGCTGGCTCAGGCAATGGGAGGAAACCACCTCCCGTCAAACCATCTCTGACCGGGAGCTGGTCATACAAATATCCAAGGCCGTGGAGTCCCTGGGATTAGGCCAAGAGGCTCCGGGATCAAAGGTCATTATCGAGCGGCTGATGCACTTTCGGTTGTTGCGGAATGCCATCAGTCAGAGCTCACGGCATGAGTACTGTCTGACCAGGCTTGGCCGAAACTTGGCCCGGGACCTCCTGGAAGAGGTGCAGTACGGGACTGAAGACCTCTGCGCCCTGATCAACTATGCATTCGCCGGGCTTCAGGATATTGTGCACAGGGGCGATCCGGATGAGCTGGCCAGCTTTTTGAGCTATCAGCTGCTCGGCGCCAACCGCGAAGCCATCGAGTACAAACTTCAGGGAATTGAGGAGGGGATCCTCAGCCTGGAAAAGAGAATCAAGGAGCTGGTCGGAGGCAGCGACCAGGATGCCCTTGATCAGGCCATCCAGGCCATCCAGGCAAACCGGGCCTATGTTGAAGAGCTGGTCACCTCCATTCAAGAGGGCTCCTCCTTCTCGCCCCTGCAGCAGCTTTTGATCAGCTCCAGGGAAGAGCACCTGCACCATCCCCAGCTCTTGAAGCTCCTGGATAAGTCCCTGGACTTTCTGCACGGAATGAACGAGAGCGTTGATCAGCTCCTGGTGCATGTTGTCGACTTCATCCATCAATGCTTGAGCTACCAGTCGTTTGTGGGCTCATTGTCAACTCGGGACCGATTGTGTTCCCTGCAGCAGGCATTCCTGAAGCAGGCCTTGACTCAGCCTGTTCAGATGCCGGTCGTGCAGCGCCCTCGGCTGCGCTCTCTGTCCATGAACTGGACCAGGGACGAGCAAGCCCGAGCCCATTATGCGGATCAGGAGGCTCTGCAGGCATTGCAGGAGTTCATTCCGGACGAAGTCCAGAGCGTTGAGGCACCGTGGAAAGAGGATTTTCTGGCAGAGGCCAGGCGGCAATGGACAAGGCTGGATCCGGAGGGCCTGCTCCTGGGGGACTGGCTTCAGGAATTGGCAGAGGCGGTTCCGGAGGTGGGCCAGGCACCGCTGACAGGCCTGTGGTATCTGCTCCAGGATTGGCCGAGCTGGGAGCCTGCGGTGGCTGCCCGCCTGGAAAGCGGGCCCTGGTCCAAGCTGCCGGACAAGAGCCTCCTGGCCCCGGTTCGAATACACAAGCAGGCTGGCCGTGGCGGGCCCCTGGACGGCCCGGGCAGGCACCTGGCGGATGTCAGTCAGGAAAGGTCATGATGCAGAACATAGATCCGGAGACGATGAACGACGGCGAATCTGGAGCCTACCCGGTCGAAACCATCGACCAGCTCCTGGAGCATGACGAGGCCCTGGCCAGGTCCATTGTGCACCGGCTTCAGGCCGGAGCTTGTCTGGATGCCTATCTCGGCAGCGAGTTCCGCTACCTGGAAATGCACCTGGAGCTGTGGCACAAGCTTTTCAGGCTGTTGGGGTACAGCCTGAAGCAGAACGAGCTCGGCGGCGAGACCTTCTACTACCTGGAGACCAGGGCAGCCACTGTCCCTTCGGCCCAATTGAGCCGCGGGGAGACGTTTTTGGGACTCTATCTGGCCTGGCATTTCATGAGTCAGGGCATGGAGGCCATGGACACAGTGGCGGCCAGGGAGCTTGGCGAGGCTTTGTTGGCCAGCTTTGACTTCAACATGCTTCTGGCTGTGTTCAATCCGGTGCAAAAGGGCAGGAAACGCCAGCGCCAGGAGACCCTGAAGCAGCATGAGCAGCTCAAGACCTGGCTCCGTCGATGTCTGAACGAGCTCCATCGGCTCCGCTTTGTCCAGCTGGGGCCGAACATGCGGGCGGGCTGGGACGAGCTGAAGATTTATCGTTTGCCCGGGCTGCAGCGTTTCTGGGATTTAGCCCGGGATGCATTGGCCCTGGATCAGTCTCCGGAGCAGGTCGATCTGGCTGCGACCGTGTCCAGGGTTTGGGAACGCGTAGAACCAGACGAAGGAGAGGAAGCCAGCTATGAGCAGGCCTGAGGACTTCTTTGCCCTGAACGAGATAACCGGTCGCAGGCTCCTCTTGGTCGGCTACCGTCTGTTCCCAGCCACAGATTTGCTCCTCCATCCGCGGATGACAGTCTTGTCCGGCAACAACGCAGTCGGCAAGACCACCATTCTGGATGCAATCCAAACCATCTTCATCTGCCATCTCGGACACATCAACCTGAACGTGGCCTCAGGCCACAGCGATCGCAATCTTTCCGGGCAGCTGGCCGGACACCTGGCCTGGGCCTGCCTCGAAGTGACCGGGCATGAGCGGACAACCGGCATTGGGATCAGGCTCCGTAAGAAACCTGGCTCCGAAGGGGTCGAGCTGAGCCCCTTCGTTCTCCAGGGCGCGACGCCTGAGCTCAGCTTTTTCCTCGATCCCGACAGCGGTCGCATCACCCAGGACCTCCAGCACCTCGGCCAGCAGCTTCTGCAAACAAGAGCCACAGCCAAGGTCCTACCTTTCGATTCGGTGGATAAATATCATGGCCATCTGCATGAAGAAGGCCTGTTCCCAATCGATCTCAGCGGGTCGGGGAAACGGCTCTTCTCCAACCTGTGGCGCCAGGTCAGCCAGCCTCGTTTAGACCGGTTGCAGCGTTTCCTGGAAGACATGCTCTGCCCCCGCAGCCAGGTCAGAAAGCTCGGCTTCGAGGAGGTCGACCGCCTGATCAAGGACCGTCGGAACATTGAGCAGCGCTTGAAGCGTTTGGAAGAGTTCCGGGAGCTGCGCTCCGAGCTGGAAGAGAAGGTTGACAGGCTGGAACGGAACCGTCAGGCCTCCCTCGGGCTGAGCCTGGCCCTGGCCAGGCAGCGGGTCCGCAGCCTGCAGGAGCGGCAGAGGAAGGACCAGGTTCGAGAGAGCGAGCTGTGGCAGAAGCTGCAGAGCCTGGATCAGGACCTGGCCCAGTTGAATACGGAGCTGGAAACCAAGCGCAAGGAGCGCGACAAGTGCCTCGGCCGGCAGACCGACCTGACAGCCAAACGGCGGCATTATCAAGAGTATCAACAGGCCCAGGCCGAAATCCCCGACCTAAAGGTTCGAATGAGCGAGGCCGCCGACAATCTGAATCGGCATCTGGAGGAGGTCGAGGCTGCACGATCAGAGCAGGAAGGATTGACCGGGACCATGGCTGGCCTGGAAAAGGACCTGGCCGTGGGGAGAGAAAGGGAAAAGACGCTTTACCGTGATTTGAAGCAATGGAAGGCCATGCGGGAGCTGGCCGAGCAGTGCGGAGAGCTCTTTCAAACCAGCCTCGAGTCCAAGGAGGCCTTTCAGGCCCTCTGGCGGGACTTTCAAGGCGAGTGGCAGGCCTTTCGTTCCCTGGAGTCCAAAAAGCGCGAGCTGGCTGGCCTTGAAAAGCGGAAAAAGAACCATCAGGCAGCCCTGAAGCTCCGGCAGGGCTTGAGTGACTGTGCCCCTGAGCTCGAAGACAGTCAGCTCCAGCCGGAGGTTCTGCAGCAGTCAATCAAATCCTGGAAGCAGCGCATGCAGGACCTCTGGGAGGAGCAACGCAGCACCAGGCATCGAATTGAAGCGCTCCGGAAGGTCAGGGAGCAGCTGGCCAAGGGGCGTCCACCTTTGCCCGACGGCGCCGAGCAGCTTGTCGAGGCAGGGCTGGCCAAGCCTTTTGCCGCTCGTTTCGAGCACCTCGATCTGGAAGAGGCCGCGCGCTGGCAAGCACGAATAGGTCCCTTTGCCAAGGCCCTGGAGCCGGCCGAAGGCACCGAGGCCAGCGCCCTGGCGCAGCATCAGGATCCCTACCTGGTCGTGACCAAAGGCGCGCCTCAGAATGACTCTGACTGGGAGGTTCTGGCCCAGACCGAGCACGGGGTTCTGGCCGGCCGTGCCGGCCTGGCCTGGTACTCCCCGCAGGGACCGGTCTGGCTCGGGGTTCAGGCCAGGTCCAGGCAGATGGGTGCCATGAAGGAGGAGCTGCAGGAGCTGGAAGGACGCCTGACAGCAATTCACGAGGAGGAGGAAGCCCTCCGGGCTAAGGAGTCCAAGGCTGGAGAACTCCTCAGCTTCTGGGAGGCCTTGTTGGACACCCGGGCGCCGGGTGAGCATGAGACCCTGGCCCGGGAGATCAGCCGTCTGGAAGAGCAGGGGCCGGTGATTCAGAAAAAGAACCGTCTCTTGAACAGGCTCCTGCAGCACGTCCAAGCCTTCGAGCTGAGCGGTGTGCAGGAGGAGCTGGAGGCTCTGCGCCAGGAGCTGCAGGAGAAGGAACATGGCCTTCAGGAGACCCGGAAACGTTTGGAAGACTGCAGCACCCGTTTACAGGAGCTGCGTGCTCAAGAGAAGGACAGGCGTTCAGCCTGGGAAGCCCTCCGGCAGGAGCTGTCCAGGCGTGAAGACAGATGCGAGGTGCTGCGGCAGGAGGAGCCCCTTGAGGTCCTGGAAGGCCGTGTCGATTTCGGTCGGGAGGCTGAGCTGCTCGAGCAGTTGGAGATGTTGGGCAGGGAATGCTCCAAACTGGAAGGCTCCCGGGATGAGCTGCGGGAATCCCGGGGCGGCCTGAAGAACGAGCTGGCCGGGCTGGCCGACAGCCTGGCCGAGACCGGTCGGGAGCTGGAACGGGCCACACATGAGGCGGACCGGGCCGAGCAGGATTTCCGGGCTCAGTATCCTGAACGGGAGCTCCCGGTCTACACCAAGCCGTCGGAGTCGGACCGGCAGAAGGCTTTGGCAGGCTGGGAGCAGATACGCAATGATTTACGAAGCCGCTTGGACGCCTTGTCCCGGAAGTTCGAGCTGCCTCTGCCCAGGGACGCGGAGCCGGACCGTTCGGTTGCCTATATCCTGGAAAGCTTGTTGCCGCCCCAGGTCGACCTGGACAACCAGGAAGAGAAGCTCCGGGAGCTTCGAGCCGAGCTGGCTGAAGTGGAAAAACAGATCAGGGCCTATGTCGAGCAGATCCGCAAAAGCGTGGATCAAGAGATTCACCGTTTGGACCGCAGAGTCTACAAGGTCAACAGGATCTTAGAGACGATGAGCTTCGGCAAGATCAGCCGGATCAACCTGAAGCGCGAGCTTCTGCCGGCCTATGAAGGCCTCAAGAATCTGAGCGGAACCAGGTTGACCCTGCTCCAGCTGGGCCAAGAGATTTCCCTTCAAGATTTTGTCCGGCAGATCCGTGAAACCATTGTCCGCTATGGTCGAACGACCCTGGATGAAGATGAGATCCTGGACTACCGCAGCTATATCCGCTTGTCCTGGAGCATTGAGGACGAGGACGGCAATCAGCGGCACAGCGGATTCTCCGGGGGTGAAGGCCTGGGCGTCAACCTGGCCATCTGCCTGAGCCTGCTGTTCTATTTTGGCCAGGATCAGGGCATCGGCCAGGGGCAGGGGGTGTTGGTCATGGCCCTGGACGAGGCGGAACGGTTGGACGACAAGTCCTTGACCACGATTCGGCACCTTCTGGATCAGGTCTGCTGCCAGCTCGTGGTGGCCCTGCCCAGGACGATCCACATTCCTTCCTCCATCTGCCATATGCTGACCCCGCTGTCCCAAGGGGTGACGCACATCTCGGTCTATCACCAGGAGGCGGAAGCATCCGGAGCCCAGCCATGAGCCGGGACAGCCTGCCCCTATGTCTGGCCTGGCAGCGTCTTCTGGATGAGAAAAGCGCTCCCTATCACTCGACCTATGATGCCTTGATTCAGGCCGGGCATGCCCATCGACGGGGCAGGAAGGTGATTCTGCAGCATCCTGAGGCCTTGGCCGAGCTTCTTGGCAGGCACTGCCCGCAGGTCTTTCAGGTCCAGCAGGAGGCTGAAAAGGCCATAGCCAGGCTCGGATTGAACGTCGGCATAGACTCCCGGGCAGAGGAGTGCCTTGCCTTGCTCAAAGCGCTCGAAGAACGGCAGGAGTGGTCCGACCCGGGGAGCCGGCAGCAGGTCAGCGCAGACGTCTTCGGCGACTCCAAGCACCTGGGCAAGACCTCCATCCTGAAGCGGATCTGGGCAGCCTGGCTGAAGACCAGGCCGGCCAGGGGCGACCTGCGCCTGAAGGCCTTCTCGCCGCTGATTCATACCTCAACAGGCCTGGATCTTTCCACCATCACGGAAGCCTTTGGCTCCGTCCTGCTCGAGCCCTGTGCCGCCCGCCACCCGGAGGGCTTTTCCCTCGCCGCCATCGACCGGGTGGTGACCTGTGAGAACCTGGCCCCGTTCAAACAGCTGCGTCTTGACCAGGGGCTGCTCATCTATTCGCAGGGATATGCCTCGCGCAGCCTTGGCCACTGGCTGGCAGCTCTGCCGGGCAGCTGTACCTGGCAGCATTTCGGAGACCTGGATGCGGACGGGCTGTCCATCTTTGAGGACCTGATGCACAAAAGCGGCAGGGAAGGGCGCTTTGTTCCCGACGCAGCAATGATTCAAGCGCTTGTGGCTGCGAACGGATCCTGGCAGGGCAAAAGGGGCTTGCATCCGGAAAGATATGGCAGCCGGATTGTCCGGGACCTGGCCCGTCAGGCGGCAGGGATGGGGATCGAGATCGAGCAGGAGACCCTGCTGGCTGCCTGCTTGCGAAACCAAGCCCCGCTTTCGGCCATAGGTTTGGCCGGCGCAGAGCTTCAATCGGCAACGCAGCCAGATCAAGAAGGATGAGGGGGAGGCTGAAACGGTCTAAGGGCCGGGAAGCGGGCCCTTCTGTTTCTGTGGCCCCGTTTCCCTTGGCAAGGGGAGCTGTCCGCAGGACTGAGGGGTTCTCCTGTCTTCATTTTGGTCATGCTTCACACAATAAGACCTGATCCCCAGGCTTGGACTGAAACTGGCTCACAAGGGGATTGTCGCCTCGATAACCCCAAGCTCCCGGCGTATGCTCACATTGGGCAGCTTTTGGATAAGAGAGAGCATCCTCTCATTGCCGGGCAGGATGTCGGCTTTCAGGCCGCGGAGGTTCCGTCTGCGGGCATAGTTCGCCGTGCATTGCTGCAAGGCTGACCCCAGGCCCTTGCCCTGAAAGTCCGGCCGGATCATGTAGGCCACCTCGCCCATGTTGTCGACCGGGTCGAGACAGTAACCGGACATCCCAACGACGATCTCGTCCTCAGGTCCCCCGAGAACAGCTACAAAGGCCATTTCCTGCTCGTAGTCCACGTTGCAGAGCTGCTGGGCCATGGATCCCGGCAGGCTGGACAGCTTGTAAAAGAATCTGGTGTACACATCCTCAGGGGAAAGGCTGTAAAAGAGGTCCTGTACTCCAATGACGTCGCTGGCCCTGGCCGGCCGGATGACGACCTTCTGCCCTCCCTTGAGCCTCTGGGTCTGTTCATGAGAGCTCGGATAGGCCCCGGTGGACTGGAGGGTCATATTCCGGGCAACGAGGCCCATCCGCTTCGCTTCGGCCAACAGCCGGGAACGATGCGCAGGATGGGCGATCTCGATAAGGGCGAGGGCCCTGTCCTGGAGCGTTTTTCCGAACAGATAGGCGTAGCCGTACTCCGTGACCACAAAATGCACCTCCGAACGAGGAATGGCCACACCCTCAGCTTCCAAAAGACGCGGTCGAATGCGAGACTCCTGTTCGTCCGAGGTGGTGGAGCAGAGGCAGACGATGGCCTTGCCCCCTGGAGCCCGCGGGGCATAGCGATGAAACTCCAGCTGCGTGGATACACCGCTGTAGAGCTCACCCTTGAACTGGTCGGCGCAGACCTGACCGGTCAGATCGACGGACCAGGCCTGGGTGACGGAAACCATTCGATGGTTGGCCATGATCGCTGAGGGGTTGCAGACAGCCTCGATGGGCAGAAAGCAAAACAAGGGGTTGTTGTCCACCATGCGGTAGAGCCTGTCAGTCCCCATGCAGTAGCTGGTCACGATCTTTCCCTGATGCAGGGTCTTGGCCTTTCCGGTGACAACACCCTCGTCGATGAGATCCAGGACGGAGTCGGTGATCAGATCTGAATGGATGCCCAGGTTCCTCCGTTTTTTCAAGTGCTTGAGCATTTCGTTCGGGACCCGTCCCAACCCGATCTGAAGGGTGGAGTGATCCTCGATGATGCTGGAGACATAGCGGGCGATGCTGCTGGAAATACGGTCCTCCAGGCTGTGCATGTACTCGATAACCGGCCGGCTCTCAATGACCAGAGCATCGAGAGCCCGAATGGGGATGGTGGATTCCCCGTAGGTGAAGGGCATATTTGGGTTGACCTCGGCTATGACTGAAGCGGCATGTTTCACGGCAGCCAGGGTGGTGTCCACGGAAACGCCCAGGCTCACCTGGCCTTGCTTGTCCGGAGGGCTGACCTGAACCAGAGCCGCATCGAGGGCCAGGGTGCCCCTTGAGATCAGCTCGGGCAGGTGAGCCAGAGAGATCGGCGCATACTGGGCCCGGCCGTTTTTGAGGAGCTCTTGGTGATCGGAGTCGGCAAAGAAGACGACGTGCCTGCAGCGAGCCTCCGAGGTTGGCTGCCAGTCGGAGAAGGCGCCCGAGGTAAGGAAGCTTAGGACCTGGACATCGTGCAATCGCTGGCTCAGCTGGCCGAGGGACTCCAGAAGCAGCCGGGGCGTCGCACAGGCCGTGCCCACGAAGACCCGGTCTCCCGAGCTGATGCCGCTCAGGGCCTGCTCTGGAGAGACGGGCTTCATGCCGAAGCCTTTTACGGCTCTTTCAACATCCCAGCGAGAGGGACGCTTCCCATCCATGGCCTTGCCTGTGTGGAGGAGCTCCAATGCCGGTGATTTTTTGGCAGGTATGCCCTGCCCCGGAATACAGAGCTTCGAGGACCGCCAGCGACGCTTCAATGTTTTCGGCTGATCGGTGTGTGCTCCTTTCCGCTGCGGTCTTCAGGCCTTGACAGAGAGGACCGGGCAGGTGGACTTCAGAATGACATACTGGGCAGTGGACCCCAGGAGCAGCTTGCCCACCTTGGACTGCTTTTTGACTCCGACGATAATCCTGTCGATGCCGTTTTCCTTGGCGTACTGGACAATGTCTTCCCCAGGGGCCAAGCCGCGGATGAGCAGATGGGTGGAGCACGAGATGCCCTCCTTCTCGAACATGGCTTGGGCTTGGTTGAGTCCCTGCTCGGCTGCTTCGATATTCGGGAGCTCTTTTTCGCTTTTGGTCCTGTCGGCCGAGGTGATGGCATGGACGTTGGCCTTGAAGGTCCGCGCCTCCTCGAGGGCCAGATAAAGGCCCTTCTCTGCGGCAGCTGATGTGTCGTAGGCAACCAGTATTTTCATGGCCAGCACCTCCTCACGGTGTGCCCGGGATTTCGGATCGAAATCGATCCATGCCTGAAGCAGAGACACCCAGCCCTTTTCTGAACAATACAGTAGATATACTCTGAAGAGGAGGAAAAAAGCAAGCTGGGCTGAGACATCAGGCTTCACTTTTTCTGGCAGATCCCATGTGTCAGGCTTGATGCCGTCTGCGGCAGGCCGCCTGTCTGGTTTGAAGGCTGAATCTCCAATCGAGCAAACCATGACTTTCGGAAGGGGGCAATAAGCCAGAAATGCCCTTTGTTGCAAAGCATGAGCCGGCAGGCTTCTTGTCTGCCCGCTCCCCTTGGCAAGGGAGCTGTCCGCAGGACTGAAGGGTTCTCCTGTCTTTAGTATCTCTCATTTTCCACAAAGCAGGATACGGGCCCCATGAGTTGGCAGGCAGTTGGAACCTATGGACATATCCTCGTCGATGGGGGAAGGTATTGATTTAGATCAAAGAAAAAAGCGGGCTCGGCAGATAGCTTTGCCACACGAAGCCCGTCAGGCATCAAAGCGAGCCGGGCCAGACGATTGATGAACAGCGCGCCCACATTCCTGACAGGCAGCGCGTGATCGGGGTATCCCCGATCCTTGAGAAGGAGCTTGCTCATGCGAGGTAGTGTCCGTTTTGGCCTCAGTCTGCTGGTGCTCTTGGCCCTTCTAGCCGGGGGGGTTCTACTGGTCCAGAACAAGCGGCAGGAGCTCGCCCGGGCCCCGAAATACGGCCACGACCCCAGACCGGTGACCATAACCGAAGCCGAGAAGGGCGACTTGCGCATTACCAGGGACTACCTGGCCGTGGTGGAGCCGCAGGTCGAAGCGGATATCGCCCCCCGGGTCCGAGCCGAGGTGGAGGAGGTCCGGGTGGACGAAGGAGACCGGGTCAGCCCGGGGGATGTGCTCCTTCGTCTGGATGCCGCGGAAACGAAGCATCGCCTGGAAGAGGTGCGCGCCCGCATCCGCGAGGCCCGGGCCGAGCTTGCCGGAAATCGGGCCACGATCCGGGCCCTGGAGGAGTCCTGGCAGTTCTGGCGCTCCGAGCGCGAGCGGGCCAGGAGCCTGGTGGAGAAAAACTCCCTTTCCGTCTCGGAAGCGGAGAACACCGCCCAGAAGGCGGCCGAGGTCCGCGGCAATCTGGTCAGCGCGCGGGAGCAGTCCACGGCCATCCAGAGCCGCATCCGGTCCCTGGAGCAGCAACAGAAGGCGGTGGAGGCCCAGCTGGGCTACTACAGGCTCAAAAGCCCCATGTCCGGGGTGGTGGCCGAGCGCCGGGTGGATCCCGGTGATCTGGCCTCGGCCTCGCAGGTCCTGCTTCGGGTTCAGAGCGCGGACCAGCTCAGGCTGGCCTTTGATGTGCCCCAGCAGGACCTGCCCCGAGTTCAGCAGGGTCAGCGCTGTCTCTTCAGCCTGGCCGGCCGGCAGCGGAGCGCGCCGATCAGCCTGCTGCATCCCTCGCTGAACAAGGCCCGGATGATGCGGGCCGAGGTTCGTTTGCGGGATGGCACCGGTCAGGGCTTGAAGCCGGGCGCCTACCTGCCCCTGTCGGTGGTCCTGGACACTCTGCGCGGCGTGACCCTGGTGCCGCGATCCAGCCTGATTCCGTCACCGGACGGGCAAAAGCACGTCTTCGCCGTGGAAAAAGGGCAGCTTGAGCCCCGTCCGGTTGAGGTGCTCGGCGCCTCAGGCGGCCGGATCGCTGTGGCCGGGATCGATCCGGGGGTGCGCCTGGTGGAGAACACCTTTCTGGGCTGGGCCCGCCTATCCTCCGGAGAAAAGGTGGAGGCGGTGCGATGAACCCGGCCGGTTTCTCCCTGCGGCATCCCTACACGGTGGCGGCCCTGGTGCTGGCCGTGGCAGCCCTCGGCCTGATCGGGTTCGCGCGCACGCCGGTCGATCTCTTTCCGGACACCTCGCCGCCGCAGGTGGTGGTCATCACAGAGCAGCCCGGAGCGAGCGCCACGGACATCCAGGACAAGATCACCGAGATCGTGGAGAAGGAGCTGAATACTTTAAGCGGGCTGGAGAACATCCGCAGCACCAGCCGGGACCAGGTCTCCTCGGTCACGGCTGAGTTCGCCTACAGCAAGGACCCGGGCCAGGCCATCGTGGACGTGCAGAATGCCATGGCCCGCATTCAGGCCGATCTCCCCGAGGGAGCCAAGGCCCCGGGCATTTACCGTCTCAGCGAATCCACCTCCAGGCCTCTGCTGACCCTGGCCCTTGCCCCAGGGGACGGGAGCCTCAAGGATCTCGCGGACATCCGCCTGCTGGCCGAGAACCAGATCAACGAGAGCCTGCTGCGCCTGGACGGGGTGGCGGACGTGGACGTCTTCGGCGGTCACAAGCCCGAGGTTCGGGTGCGGGTGAGCCGCGACAAGCTGGCCGCCCACGGGATGGGCCCGGGGGAGGTGATCGCCGTCCTGGCCCGGCAGAACATCTCCGCCCCGGCCGGCATCATCTACACCCGGGACAGCGAGTATCTGGTCCGCCTGGGGGGCGAGTTCGCCGATTTGAGCCAGATCCGCCAGCTGCCCCTGCGCAGGTCCGGCCGCGGCCTGCTCCGGATTGAGGATGTGGCCACGGTGGAGCTCGCGGAGCAGGAGCCG
>Ga0207797_1001786_pt1 | contig 15393 bp, 10 predicted proteins | sample PRCRCaboRojoPR_6_FD_187275 | JGI IMG/M metagenome (GOLD analysis project Ga0207797, IMG submission 187275) | Marine sediment microbial community from Cabo Rojo, Puerto Rico - PR CR 10% Liquid 1 (SPAdes) | ecosystem: Environmental > Aquatic > Marine > Coastal > Sediment | place: Cabo Rojo, Puerto...
ATAGTGAAAAAGTCTGCAGGATGACTCATATCATGTTGAGTCTGGATCCTGATTTTGGCAATCCTGAACTGGCTTCTGCCCAATTTGCCCCGAAAGGTCAAAAAGTGGGCAGAACACCAGATGTTCATGAATTGTCAACTGCACGCCTTTATAATTTCTGCGAATACAATCAATGACCATTTCCCCTCCCGCGCCCTTTGATTCCCTAAAGGGCCCTCCCGCACCAGATTCCAGGTTGGCAAATGAATAGACTTCCTCTTTTTTTAGTAAAACAAATGGATTTTCTTTACTATTCCGGGCTTAACGAAGGCTCGGGCTTTTCTGAGAACACAACAAATGACCATCAATGACAACCGAATTACCATAAATGACTATTAGACGTCTCTAAAAACTTCTATAATTTCTGCGAATACAACCAATGACAATCAATGACCACCCAATGACCATAAATGACAATTATTTTCCACTGCCAGCTCCAGATCTCACGTTTTGCCAACTGCCAACTATCTTCTGCGAATGCGAGCAATGACTGCATCATCCTCCAAATACCAGATATACCACCGCTGCCACGGCTGCTCCTGCAAGCGGACCAAATATCGGTACCCATGAGTATCCCCAGTCGGAGCCCTGCTTTCCTTTTATGGGCAAAATGGCATGCATGATACGCGGACCCAAATCCCGTGCCGGGTTGATGGCATAACCGGTGGGTCCGCCCAGCGACATACCAATGACGGCTACCAAAAGCCCTACGGGCAGTGCCCCGATCGAACCCAGGCCAATCTCCACATCACGCAAATCAGGCGATTCCAACGTAGGCCCGGCAAACAGAAACACGGCATAAACCAAAACAAACGTACCGATCAACTCAGTTAAAAAATTCTTTTTCTTATTGCGAATTTCAGGAACTGTGGAAAAAACACCCAGCTTGGCACCAGGATCATCTGTTGCCTTAAAATGATCGTGATAGCTTAGCCAGACCAGGAATGATCCCAGCGCTGCACCAATCATTTGTGCCGTAAGATAGGTTCCCACCTTGGCCCAGGGAAAGGCACCACCCAGTGCCAGTCCAACGGTAACGGCCGGGTTGATGTGCGCACCGGATATGGGACCTACAGTAGCTACGGCAATGAATACCGCAAGGCCCCAACCCCAGGTGATCAAAATCCAACCTCCCCCATTTCCTTTGGTTTTGTTCAGCACTACATTGGCTACAACGCCATCGCCTAGTAAAAGAAGCAACATGGTTCCAATAATCTCTGCAACAAATTCGCTCATGTAACATAGAATTTTTATGGATTAACTACTTGATTGTCTTCCAGAAAATATCCTCGCGCAATGCTGTTGAACCGGTCTACCTGCTCCTGCTGCCACTGCTCATCCTTACCAAGCTCAAGGGCAAGGATCCGGGCCACCTCGGGTGCCATGTCCACAGCCGCACGGGCATCCATTGACAGTGCCCTGACACGCCGCGCCAGCACGTCATCCACATTGCGCGCCATCTCATTCCTGGCAGCCCAAACTACTTCTGCTTTTGTAAAATCCAGGCGCTCGTCGAGCCGTTTGGCAAGCTCCGGCTCCTCTTCCATCAGCTTCTCAATGGCCTCCCGGTCCGAACCATATACGTAGAGATGGTTGTTCCTGTCAACTTCTTCCAGGTATCCATGAATGGGCAGGTTTTTGGTTCTGGAAGGCTTCCTTTCCAGCCCGTTTACCTTGATGGTCCTGTCGATGGTATCTTCACCCATCTTCCGGTAGGTGGTCCACTTGCCTCCTGTTAAAGTGACCAGGCCGGAGGATGAAACCATCACCTTGTGGCCCCTGGATATCTCTTTGGTACTTTTCCCAACCCCCTTCGGAGCTGCAAGTGGGCGAAGGCCTGCAAAAATACTCTTCACATCGCTTCTTTTTGGCGCTTTATCCAGGTATTCCCCTGCAGTATTCAGTACAAATTCAATCTCCTCTTCCAGCGCCCTTGGCTCCAGTGTGGGTTGGTTCACCTTCGTATCCGTGGTGCCCACCACCACCTTTCCACGCCAGGGTACCGCGAAAAGCACACGCCCGTCACTGGTTTTCGGAATCATGATGGCATAATCGCTCTGCAGGAACTCCTGGTCCAAAACGATATGAATCCCCTGGCTTGGCATGATGCGGCGGGGTGCATCCGGCTCGTCCATTTTCAGGATATCATCTGCAAAGACACCGGTGGCATTCACTACCGATTTTGCATGAATGGTATATTCCTCACCGCTTTCCACATCGGTAGCCTTCACACCACTTACCTTACCCCGATTGTCTTTCAGCAAATCGGTAACCTTGCAATAGTTCAGCACAACGCTTCCGTGATCTACAATGGTTTGAGCCATGTTCACCGCCAGCCTGGAATCGTCAAACTGGCCGTCGTGATAAACCACTCCACCGCACAAACCATCCTTTTTGATGTTGGGCAGGTATTCCAGCGTTTTTTTCCTGGAAATATGTACCGACGAACCCAGGCTCAGCCTTCCGGCCATCAGGTCATATAATTTTAGGCCGATTGTATAGAACGGACCGCCCCACCATTCATAGTTGGGTATTACAAAAGACTGGTTTTTTACCAGGTGCGGTGCATTTTTTCTAAGCAATCCCCGTTCACGAAGCGCTTCCAAAACGAGAAAAACGTCCCCCTGGGCAAGGTAACGAACGCCGCCATGTACCAGCTTGGTGCTCCGGCTTGATGTACCCTTTGAAAAATCGGCCATCTCAAGCAAAACCGTTCTATATCCCCTTGTTGCTGCCTCCAGCGCAGTGCCCAGACCTGAAGCACCGCCTCCTGCGACGACCACATCCCAGGGCTGTTGGTTATCCTTTATCTGATTTACCAGGTTATCTCTGTTCATAAACCGTGTGTTTTTATTATTAATAGATTCATTAGGCTATTCATCATCCTCGTCGATCCAGTCTTTTGCTTTCTGAACAGCTTTGTGCCACTTTCTCCGGTATTTACTGATCTCTTTCTCATCCATGGCAGGCTCAAATATCTTATCGCGCTGCCATTGTTCGTTTAGTTCATCCATATCCTGCCAGTAGCCTACGGCCAGCCCTGCCAGGTATGCAGCTCCCAGGGCTGTTGTCTCCACTTGTTTGGGTCTGACTACGGGGCAACCTATGGCCTCGGACTGAAACTGCATAAGCAGGCCATTGGCAGAAGCTCCTCCATCCACGTGCAATTCCTTAATCTTAATGCCGGAATCAGCTTCCATGGCGTTGATCACATCCATCGTCTGGAAAGCAATGCCTTCCAGGGCGGCACGTCCCAGGTGGCCTTTATTAACACCGCGTGTAAGTCCAACAATGGCTCCACGTGCATACTGGTCCCAGTGTGGGGCTCCCAACCCGGCCAGGGCAGGAACAAAGTAAACCCCACCGTTATCTTCTACCGTGTTGGCAAGGCTTTCCACCTCAGGTGCGGATTGAATGATGCCCAGCTCATCACGCAACCATTGTATGGCAGCCCCCGCAATAAATATGCTGCCTTCAAGGGCGTAATTCACTTTATCCCCGATTTTCCAACCTATGGTGGTTAGCAGGTTGTTGTTGGATTGGATGGGTTGCTCCCCGGTGTTCATCAGCAGGAAACAACCGGTGCCATAAGTGTTCTTGGCCATACCCTGTGCCGTACATTGCTGCCCGAAAAGGGCTGCCTGCTGGTCGCCTGCAATACCCCCAATAGGTATGGAATGGGCAAAGATGGTGGTTCGGGTGGTCCCAAGATCTCCGCTGGAAGCAGTTACTTCAGGAAGCATGCTTTTGGGGATGCCCATCAGCCCTAATAGCTCATCATCCCACTTCATCTCACGGATGTTATAAAGCATGGTGCGGCTGGCATTGCTTACATCCGTAATATGCTGGTCGCCGCGGGTAAGGTTCCAGATCAGCCAGCTATCGACGGTACCAAAAGCCAGCTTGCCGGCTTCTGCCTTTTCCCGGGCACCCTCTACATTGTCCAGGATCCACTTTACCTTGGTACCGGAGAAATAGGCATCAATGATCAGCCCGGTTTTTTCCTGGATCTTCTCCACCCAGCCTTTATTTTTCAGCTCCTCGCAATAGCGCGAAGTTCTGCGGTCCTGCCAAACAATGGCATTGTAAATGGGTTTTCCGGTTTCCCTGTCCCACACAATGGTTGTTTCCCTTTGATTGGCTATCCCGATAGCGGCCAGGTTTTTCCCGTTGATCCCGATTTTGGTAATGGCCTCGGCCACAACGGAAGCCTGGGAGGACCAGATTTCAGAGGCATCATGTTCCACCCATCCGGGCCTGGGATAATGTTGTTTAAACTCCTTCTGGGCAACCGAAGCGATTTCTCCATTGTGATTAAAAATGATTGCCCTGGAACTGGTGGTTCCCTGGTCTAAAGAGAGGATATACTTTTCTTTCATAAGACAAAAATTACATGATTAATAAATTATATAGCGGCTCATATATGAAGTATTGACTGAACTCAAATATCATGTCAAATCTTTATATCCCAGCAAATAATAAGTAAATCCTTCCCTTCAGAATCATCATAAATCTAAATAAAATACATGGCAACACTAGTGAAAAATTTTAATTTCTTTTTATATCAATTCATTAATCCCTATCAACCAACCCTCTATTGCTATCTAAAATAATATTTTTCATTTATTTTACTCAAAGCGCATTATATCTCAAAATTTATTCTATCTTTATAGGTTGTTTTTATTTCAAAAAAGGACGAACAAATCGGATTTTTCTTAAATCATCAGGTAATAATGATCACAATCAACCAGCATTTATCTCCGGCGGCCGTAGCGTCCAAACTTTAAGCAAAAACTGCAATAAAGCTTGTATTTTCGAGTTTAAATGAATGATCACAACCTTATTCCAGTTTCTTTGAAATAATCAAACAGGGCTTATTAATTCAAATTGTAAAACCGAAAAATCGGGTAACCATGAACATCTATATTGGAAATCTCAATTTTACCGTCGATGAAGACAAATTAAAAAAGATCTTCGAAAAGTACGGAGAAGTGTCATCGGTCAGGATCATCAAGGATAAAGAAACCGGTGAGAACAAAGGCTACGGCTTTATTGAAATGAAAAATGACGATGAAGCCAAAAAAGCCATCCAGGGAATGAACAGCCAGGAAATTGACGGGCGACACGTGAAAGTCAACATTGCCAAACCCCGGAAAAGAAATTACAGAAGATAACGAAATTACACCCTCATAAACAAAATTATGAAACAACTAGTTATATCCAAACAGGTTACTGACCGTACCATTGATTCAATTGACAAGTATTTTCAGGATATTTGCAAATATGATCTTTTGTCCCCCCAGGACGAAGTAGAACTCACCAGGAGAATTAAAAAGGGGGATGATCAGGCTTTGGAAAAGCTGACGCTTGCAAATCTGAGATTTGTGGTATCGGTAGCCAAGCAATATCAACACAGGGGTTTGAGCCTCTCCGATCTTATTAATGAAGGCAACCTTGGACTGATACGGGCCGCCAAAAGATTTGACGAGACCCGGGGGTTCAAATTCATTTCTTACGCGGTATGGTGGATCAGGCAGGCCATTATACAGGCCATCGGGGAACAATCGAGAATGATCCGCCTTCCATTGAACAGGATTGCCGATGTAAACAAAATCAACCAGGCCATTTCCACCCTGGAACAAAAATTCCAGAGGGAACCCACCGATGAGGAAATTGCCAGCCAAACCAAGCTGACCGAAGAGCTGGTTTCATCCACGATGCAGATAAAAACGCGGCATCATTCGCTGGATGCACCTCTTCCCGGGGCAGAGACTGATGAAAACTTTCTGATTGACACCCTGTCGCATGAAGATACCCCCACACCCGACGATAATCTGCTCTATGACTCTCTCAAAAAAGAAATCAATGCAGCATTGCAAACGCTTTCCAACAAGGAAGCCATGGTAATCGAAAGGTTTTTCGGGTTAAACAGGAATCGTGCAACCTCACTGGGTGAAATAGCCCAAACATTAAGCCTGTCCAAGGAAAGGGTACGCCAGATTAAAAACGGCGCCATCCGAAAATTGAAGAAATGTCCCAACAACAGGTTACTGAAAAAATTTATATGATCGGCCACGTTATTTAAACTAACATCCGATCTATACCCCATCATCATACATTATATCTGAAAACGAGACAGGGCTGCTTATTTAAAATCGGTTCTGCTGAACATATCTTCCCGGGGCTTGTTTGTACATTGGACTGTAAAACAAAAAAGGATTGGAGAAGATATGGACTCTACTCATGAAAAGAAGAAAAAGCAGAATGTGAAAGTTAAAAGTTCCAACTTTTATCAGAGGCAGTATGAGGACGATTTTGTGGATAAGTGGGACGACCTAATAGACTGGGAAGGACGAACCCAGGGAGAAGGAGAATTTTTCATTAAAGAACTTAAGAACCGGGGTGCGAAAAAGGTTCTGGATGCTGCAACAGGCACGGGATACCACTCCGTTCGGCTGCTAAAAGCAGGATTTGAAGTACACAGTGCCGATGGCATGGAAAACATGTTGGAGCGCGCTTTTCATAATGCAAGAAAACAGGATCTCTTACTGAGAACGATTACAGCAGACTGGCGCAATCTAACCGAACACATCCATGAAACTTATGACGCTGTGATTTGCCTGGGAAATTCCCTGACGCATCTGTTCGATGAAAAGGATAGAAGGAAAGCCCTGGCTGAATTTTACGCAGTGTTAAAACCCAACGGTGTGCTGATTCTGGATCAGAGGAACTACGATGCCATCCTGGACAGAGGCTATGACAACAAGCACGAATATTACTATGTAGGTGATAACGTCAAAGCCGAACCTGAATCCATTGATGATGATCTGGTTCGATTCAGGTATGAATTTAATGACGGTTCTGTGCATCATCTGAATCTTTACCCCCTGCGTAAGGAATACACCAGGTCGTTGATGGCAGATGTAGGATTTCAGAACATCAAGACCTACGGAGATTTCCAGGAAACATACAGAACACATGATCCCGATTTTTTCATCCATGTAGCGGAGAAATAACAACAGGGCCGAAAGGCCCCACAGGCCTGTACTGGGATCAGAGCTAATTAATAAATCATTTTTTTAATCATTTTAAAAATAGGAACATAGAAAAGGAGGTTACCTATGCATACACACATTTTAGGTTATCCAAGAATAGGACCAAAAAGAGAAACAAAAAAAGTATTGGAAAAGTACTGGGCAGGAAAGCAGTCACTGGAAGATGTACTGCGGACCGGGAAAGAACAAAGGGAATATAACTGGCAGGTGCAAAAAGATGCCGGCCTTGATCTTGTGCCCGTAAATGATTTTTCGTTTTACGATCATATACTGGATATGGTATTGACCGTGGGCGCTATTCCACAGCGTTTCCAGGTACTGAACCATCTGGATAAAAATGATCTTTATTTTGCCATGGCACGTGGTTATCAAAAAGAAGGCCACGATATCATTCCCATGGAAATGACCAAGTGGTTCGATACCAATTATCACTACATTGTACCGGAATTTACCAGCGATCAGAAGTTTGAATACAATTCAGACAAGATCATTAATGAATTCAATGAAGCCAGGTCGTTTGGAGTAAATCCCAAGCCAGTGATCATCGGACCTGTATCCTTCCTGATGCTTGGAAAAGAAAAAGAGGAAGGTTTTGACCGGCTGGATCTCATTGAATCCCTCTTACCGGTATATAACGAGATTTTAACCAAACTGGAAGATGCCGGCGCTGAATGGATTCAGTTTGATGAGCCCTATCTGACCATGGATATTTCTGACAAACAAAAAGAATTCCTCAAACTTGCTTATTCCAGGATCCGTAAAAAGTTCCCCAAACTGAAGATTCTGGTTGCAAACTATTTTGAGGGATTGCATGACAATACAGACCTGGCTGTTGAGCTGCCAGTAGATGCTTTACACCTCGACCTGGTGGAAGCTCCCCAACAGCTCAATCAGGTGTTGAAGAAGGTACCGGAATCACTGTCGCTTTCTTTAGGTATTGTCGATGGTCGAAATATCTGGAAAAACAATTATGATCATTCACTTGACCTGATACGTACGGCTACACAAGAGCTGGGTCCTGAACGGATCATGATCTCTACTTCATCCTCATTGCTTCACGTTCCTTACGATCTGGATCTTGAGGATGACGAAAAGAACCTGCCGTCAAAAATTAAAAACTGGATGGCTTTTGCCAAGCAGAAGCTTGATGAAGTAGTAACCTTAAGGGAACTGGTTGATCCGGAAATTCATTCCAAATCAGAGGTTAAACTTCTCGAAAACAGGCAGGCAGTAAAAGAACGTAAAAATTCCGAGCTGATTCATAAATCTGCGGTAAGAGAAAGGCTTCAGTCGGTTACATCGGATATGTTCAGGAGAAACAACGAGTTCACCAGGCGACGTGAAAAGCAGGTCGCCGAACTGAATCTTCCTGAATTTCCTACAACAACCATTGGTTCCTTCCCTCAAACCAAGGATGTACGTCAGCTGCGCCGGCAATACAAGAAAAATGAGATCAGTAAAGAAGAATACGAGAACCAGCTGAGGGATAAAATCAAAGAAGCCATCGAAAAACAGGAAGAAGTTGGACTTGATGTGCTGGTTCACGGCGAGTTTGAACGAAATGATATGGTTGAATACTTCGGTGAGCAGCTTGAAGGGTTTGTCTTCACCAAAAACGGATGGGTACAAAGCTATGGAACCCGTGGTGTAAAGCCCCCGATCATTTTCGGTGATGTGGAACGAAAGGAACCCATGACCGTTAAGTGGTCATCCTATGCCCAGTCGTTGACTGACAAACAGGTTAAAGGCATGCTTACCGGACCGGTAACCATCCTGCAATGGTCTTTTGCCAGGGATGATCAGCCAAGAAAAGATACGGCCAATCAACTTGGCCTCGCCATTCGAGACGAGGTGGTTGACCTTGAAGAAGCCGGTATCAAGCTGATACAAATTGACGAGCCGGCTTTCCGTGAAGGACTACCCCTGAGACAAAAAGACTGGCAGGAATACCTTGAATGGGCTGTGAATGCATTCCGCCTGGCTTCTTCAGGCGTTCAGGATGGTACACAGATTCACACCCATATGTGCTATTCCGAGTTCAACGACATCATTCAGCACATAGCCAATATGGATGCAGATGTGATTACCATTGAGACATCAAGGTCGCAAATGGAGCTGCTTGAAGCATTTGCAGACTTCAAGTATCCCAATGAAATCGGACCGGGTGTTTATGACATCCACTCTCCGAGGATTCCTCCGACCCACGAGATGGAATCACTTCTGGAAAAAGCTGCCAACGTTATACCCAGAAAACAGTTGTGGGTCAACCCTGACTGCGGACTTAAAACCCGTAAATGGGAAGAAACATGGCCTGCCCTGGAAAACATGGTTCAGGCAGCAAAGAGCATGAGAAAGAAGAAAGAAGAACCAGTGAAATAAGCTGGTGAGAAAGTTGGCCATTTTTACTCCTTTCATATTTCTGCTTATTAAAGACCCCGTCAGAATTTCATATCTGACGGGGTCTTTTTCTAAAAATAGGTATTGATTTATAATCTTCTGCATCGATTCCCTGGGGATGTCCCAAAGCATCATTAATAAGGCATAAGACAAAAAGATACAAATTTCAAATAACAAATCACAAATAATATCCAAATCTCAATTACCAAATTTCGAAACACTTCAAACTACAGGTATCAATACCTTCTGGAGTGTTTAGATTATTTATGAATCGTTATTTGAAATATCCCCTATCGCGCACTCTGACGAGGCGCCTGCAGCACGGTGGAGTAATTTTTGCTATCGCTATTAGCCCTTTATGAGGGCGAGATCAATGTTGCAGGCTTTTACCCAATAGCCATTAAATAATACAAACCTCAGCCCATATTTATTTATCGCTCCAGGGGCCGATCAGCTCGATAAACGTTCCGTCCGGGTCACGAATAAGAAGCAGGTAACTGTTTTCACCAAGTTTCACGGGAGAATTGCCCCGCATGGTAACATCGTGATCCTTCACCCGCTCTACAAAGGGAGAAAGATCCCTGACATTAATCGTGATGTACTGAACCCCGTTGTGATCATAGATATAATCATTGTGCTGCTTTACCGCCCGGGCGCCAAAGCTCATCAACTTAAACTGGGTGGCTTCTTCACCCTCTCCCAGTTTCAGAACTTTTACATCAAAGGGAACGCCATTACTCAGCCCCGATTCTTTGGCCATGGTTTCATCCACGCTGAATTCACCGGTCTGTTTCATTCCAACCACTTCTTTGTAGAATTCAAGGGACCGATCCAGGTCTGAAACAATAACACCCATGTGAATGGTCTTGCTGGAAAATTCATTTTGTGCATGTGCCGGTACAGCAACAAAAAACAAAACTACACCGGCCAGGAAAAGTAAACATAACTTTTTCATAAGGATAAGATTTTTAGGTTACCATTTCTCCAAAGATAGGGGTTTTATTGCAACTTGCAAACCATAACCGGTTGAACCGGATTTGCCGGGGAAAAGCAAATAATGCCTCCTTTTTGAGCCTCCGGGTACCCGCTTTTTTGGTAAAAAGTCCATGGAATTATGTTTAAATTATGTACATTTGGGACAAAGTCATCTTTAAACAAAAACTTTCTGACCATGAATAATTTTATCTACAAATTTGGTTTACTTTTCTTTATGGCAGCCATCATGGATTCAACAGTCCATGGCGGAATAGCTAACAATGGAGAAAATGACAATCAGATCTATGATCTGAAGTGTGAATATCAAACCAATCCCGTGGGAATCGATGAACCGGATCCCAGGCTCAGCTGGAAGATCACACCCCAATTGGGCATCACAAAACAAACGGCTTACCAGATCAGGGCAGCGGAAAGCAGGGATGACCTGACCGCAGGCAGGCGATTGCTCTGGGATACAAAAAAGGTTGAGTCCAACCGCTCGGTGCATATCCCTTACGGGGGTCCTGAGCTGGAATCCCGTCAAAGGGTTTACTGGCAGGTAAGAATATGGGATCAGGAAGGCAGTGCCACGGAATGGAGCGACCCTGCATATTTTGAGATGGGTCTGCTGCAACCAGACGAATGGAAAGCACAGTTTATCACACCCACATTAAAGCAGGATACCAATCAATCCGAACCTGCCCCCTACCTGCGAAAGGAATTCACACTAAATAAAGCGGTGCGATCGGCCCGGGCTTATGTGACAAGTTTGGGGCTATACGAATTCCACCTGAACGGAGAAAGAGTGGGCGACCAGTTTTTCACACCCGGATGGACCAGTTATAACCACAGGCTACCCTATCAAACCTATGATGTCACCGAACATCTTGATCGCGGTGCAAACGCTGTTGGAGCCATTCTTGGCGACGGATGGTACAGGGGATACATTGGCTGGGGCAATCAGCGCAACTATTATGGTACCGACCTGGCCCTTTTGGCACAAATAGAAATTACTTTTAAAGATGGCACAAAGAAAACCATAGTCACCGACAACAGCTGGAGCTCCTCCTATGGACCCATCCGGATGTCGGATATATACAACGGGGAAACCTACGATGCACAAATGGAGCTCAATGATTGGGATGAACCCGGTTACGAAACAACAGGATGGGCACAAACTACCACCTATGACTATCCCATGGAAAACCTGATTGCTCCGGACGGCCCGCCGGTACGAAAAGTAAAAGAGATTGAACCCAAAGAGATCATATTTACACCTGAAGGCGACACCGTTTTTGACATGGGACAAAATATGGTGGGCTGGATCAAATTCAATATCAAAGGCGACGAAGGACAGACAATAAAACTGAAGCACGCGGAGGTGCTGGATAAGGAAGGAAATCTTTATACCGAAAACCTTCGATCGGCAGATCAGGCCATTAAGTATACATTTAAGGGAGAATCTCCAAAGGAAACCTACGAGCCCCATTTTACCTTCCAGGGTTTCCGGTATGTTGCTGTAAGCGGACTGGACAGGAAACCTACCACGGACATGCTCACAGGCATCGTATTACACAGCGATATGAAACAAATAGGAGACTTTGAATGCTCCAATGACCTGGTTAACCAACTTCAGCACAACATCCAGTGGGGCCAGCGCGGGAATTTCCTGGAAGTTCCAACCGATTGTCCCCAGCGTGATGAAAGGCTGGGCTGGACCGGAGATGCACAGGTTTTTGCGCAGACCGGATCATTCAATTTCCATACCGCAGGATTTTATGACAAATGGCTCAAAGATCTGGCACTAGACCAAAAGGAAAACGGGGCCATACCCCATGTGGTACCTGACGTCCTTGGTGGGGCAGGCGCTACAGGCTGGGGCGATGCCGGCGTGATCGTTCCCTGGGTGGTATACCTGAATTACGGTGATGAAAGAATACTGGAAAACCAGTATCCCAGCATGAAAAGGTGGGTTGAATACATGAACACCCAGGCCGGGGACAATCATCTCTGGCAATCGGGATCGCACTTTGGCGACTGGCTGGCCTATGCCACCACGCGCTCTGATTACCCGGGAGCCACTACATACAAAGATCTGATCGCAACGGCATATTTTGCGCGGTCCACACACCTGTTATCCAAAATAGCCAGCATTCTTGGTAAAGAAGAGGATGCTTCCAGGTACAAGCTGCTTTATGAAGTTACCCGGGAAGCTTTCCAGGAGGAATTCATCACACCCAATACAAGGGTCACTTCAAATACCCAGACGGCCTATTTATTGGGCCTTACATTTGATCTTTTACCCGAAGAAGATGAACAAAAAGGGGTGGAAAGGTTGCTTCACCGTATCAATGAATTCAATCACCTGACAACGGGATTCCTGGGTACACCATTATTATGCCCCACATTAAGCGAATACGGTCAAACAGAAACGGCTTACAAGCTATTGAACCGGAAAGAATATCCATCCTGGCTGTACCCGGTAACCATGGGAGCAACCACCATCTGGGAAAGATGGGACGGCATCAAACCCGACAGCACTTTCCAGAACCCCGGCATGAACTCGTTCAATCACTATGCCTATGGAGCAATAGGAGAATGGTTGTACCGCTATGTAGCAGGCATTGAGTTTGACCGGGATCACCCGGGATACAAGCACATCATCTTCCAGCCCCATCCGGGCGGTGGCTTGACTTATGCCAGGGCAAACCATGAATCGCCCTACGGAGAGATTATATCAGACTGGGAGATCAATGACAAGAAATTCAATTACAAGGTAGTGGTCCCGCCCAACACGACGGCAAGCATCAGGTTGCCCGGCGCGAAGAAAGGTGAAGTGACTGTCAACGGCACCCTGATGAAAGCAGGGGACTCGCTAAACAAAATCAGAAAAGAAAAAGATGATCTTGTTATTGAAGCCAAACCGGGCACCTATCGGTTTGTGTATCCGTATGCAGTAAAAGATGAAAATCAAGAGTAAATCATTGTAATAAAAGAAAAACATTAATTGATCCCCCCTGGTGATTTGAAATCAAAACCATTTCCGGGCTGATTATCCCGGGAATGGTTTTATTTTAATTGATTACCCACTTGCTCATAACTAATCAATATTGTTAATAGATAATACCTCTCTTGATAATCTATCTTTTATGATATTGATAAATTTGAAGCAATGATAGTGTTTTCCTTTTACCTCATTCTCAAAATTCAGAACAATGTCCAAATCAAAAGCTAAAAACCAGAAACGTTCGAGGTACCTCAAGCAAAGAAAAAATTCAAGAAAAAAAGAAGAAGTGCAATCCAAAAGCAAGGAAAAAATCAAAAATCGCCTCGAAGAAAATTTGAATGGAAATGTTATATTAAGATAAACTAATCCTGGATTATGAATATACCCGTTTTAACAAAAACCAGAATAATTTAACGGTGACATATAAGACCATCAATGATTAATGATATCCATGCAAGATTCCCTACCTTCCAGGAAAAGCTCATCTTCACGTCTTCTCCTCTTCCTGTCCCTTTCTGCAAATTGGTTGTAACAAACGATTAATCAATCTTTCTGCCTCTCCATATTCTAAACTAAGATTGGAAATAAGTGCTTTCAGATGAATTTTAATGTCTTCTTCATTCAGCGTGGGCTGGTCATCCATGTAACCCTTTTCCAGAAGGAACTGCTCCAGCTCTTCCATCTTGTTTCTCCTGAATCCCTGTACCTGTCCATTTTTCAATGCCTGAACCAGTTTTTCAGGATTCCCATGGACGCGATTCAGCAAATCACTTACAGCATCGATAAACTTTTCAGACACCGCCCCCGATTGTTCCAATACGCCCCGGTCAATGGTCCGGGGTCGGCCCTGCCTGTATAATTCAGCAAACCGTTCAAACAGCTTTGCCTTATTTCTTAATTCCCGGATACGGGACTCATCAAGGTCTTTCAGCACACCACCGTTATTCAGAAAACTTTTAAGCTGGCCCCAGTATTCAATACCGTTTTTCAGGCAATGATAAAGCAGTTGTGGATTTTCCAAAAGATACCACAGGTGAAGCTTTGCGATATCCTCATTCAATGGATTGAATGAAGGAACCTCCAGCGCTTTTTCATATTCCTGGTGGCTTTTCCCTTCCGGTGAAGGCACCTGGAGCTGTTCCAGATTGAGAGAAGCAAATTCAGGCCCGGGCTGAAGATCCAGGGATTCATTTTGCTTGCCTGTTAATGGATGGATCGCATAGGAAATATCCTGCACAGAAGAAAGGTAGGATTCCCATTTGGCCACCTCATCACCCTGCGCGGTAAAATAAAAGATTTGGCGGCCGTCCCTGCTGATCTCAACCAGCGCATCGATAATTGCCTTTGCCCTGGCATCATCGCTGTTGGCAAGGAGTTCATCGGCCAATATGGGCAGTTTCACGGAGGTTTCCTGGCTCTCAATATAGGCCAGTCGCACCGATAGCAATAGCTGAATCTGGGTGCCTGTGGACAGTTCGCTCAGCTCCTGGCCCTCCCTCAGCACAGTATCCATGGCCCTGAACGCCGCTTCACCCTGTTCATCCAGCATCAACTCGTATCGTCCGCTTGTAATCCGGTTAAACAATTCCTTCGCTCTCAGGAACACTGCAGGCCGGTTTTGTTCTTTGGTTTCCTTCTTCAACCGGTCTGTCAGCAGCTTTCCGGTAACAGAAGCCAGGTTGGATTCATACAGGGATTCCAGGTCCTCAAGGGCTTTTTGCTTTTTTTGTAAGGCATCTTCCAGGGCGTTTCCCTGTTTGGCATTACTGATATTGGTTTCAATGGTGGTGATCTCTTCATTGATGCTTTCCAGCTTTTCTGCCTCTTCTTCATATCGTCCTGCCTTTTCCCGGGCCTGGTCAGGAGTGAGGTTTGAAAGTTCTTTCCGGTATGGTTCATAAAGAGAATGCTCCCTGACCC
>Ga0207797_1001787_pt1 | contig 15391 bp, 18 predicted proteins | sample PRCRCaboRojoPR_6_FD_187275 | JGI IMG/M metagenome (GOLD analysis project Ga0207797, IMG submission 187275) | Marine sediment microbial community from Cabo Rojo, Puerto Rico - PR CR 10% Liquid 1 (SPAdes) | ecosystem: Environmental > Aquatic > Marine > Coastal > Sediment | place: Cabo Rojo, Puerto...
CGAGACTCCTCGGCGTCGGTCGACCGCTCGGCGAGTTCCTCGCGTTTCGCTTCGAGTTCCTCCTGTTTGTCCTCGATCTGCTGGGTCAGGTCGACGCGCTGTTCTTCCAGCGACGGCAGCTTCTGCTTGAGCGACTCGCGTTGCTCGATCTGGGATTCGATTTCGTCGCGCTGTGATTTGAGCCGCTGTATCTCGGCCTGGATGGCGTCGGCGTCGACCGGCTCCATGATGATGTCGCGGAGGTCGTCTTCCAGTGCGACCGCGCGGCGCGCGTCGTTTGTTTCGAGGAGGAACGCGAAGAGGTCGGCGAGATGTGGGTCGTCCAGATACGGGTCGCCTCGGAACGCGATGCCGCCGGCCTGTCGTTCGAGTTCTCTCGTGTATTCGGTATCACCGATCTGGAGCGTTGCGTGCCCGCTGTCTGCATCACCTTTGAGCGAGACCTGATCGCTTCCCAGCGCAGCCATTATTGCCTGCAGGAACGACGTCCGGTTCGTCGCGTTCCTGCCCGTCAGGATCGTCACTCCGGGCTCAAAGGTAACCGCTGTTCGATCGATCCCACCGATGTTTTCTGCTTCTAGATGAACCGTCTGTTCCGTCACCTGCGGAGATTCCATACCTACGGTATTTCCTTGCGGCGTATAAATGCTACTGGTATTGGATAGGATCTCCGCGCTTACTATCAGGATACACAGTTGAGCCGCGACCAGTGGACGGTTCGTTCGTCGAAGCGCGTATCTGAGGACTCTATCTATAAAAATTATTGTAGCGATGCAGTTCGATATATCGGGTCGACATCCGCGACACTTCGATTGCTGGAATGTGGTATCGACCGCGACGAAGCGGATCGGTTCGATATGTAACCGCTGACGAAAATAATATAAGAATGAGCAACTTCACGGAGGATTTATTTTTTATTTTGTAATAAATAACATATAATTAAATAATTTTTTAATTATCTATTATCCACTAAGTAATAAATTAAAATTGCTATTTATATTAAAAATCAAAAATTATTCGAGACCGATATTCCGGGCGTCGATTATGATTACTTACATTATCTGCCGGAGATTCAACAGGATTGGTACGTCAGAGTCGGACAAGAAGTGGAGAGTTGTCGTGCGAGACACTGACGACCGCAGTCCGTCGATTTGGCAACGTTTTAGCCCGGTATCCGAGGGGGTCATAGAACGATTACCACACTAAGAACCCTGCTATGACAACATCCGGTATCCTCCTGCTGGTGGACAATCAGCTACAAGATCGGACTCGTCGGCAAACCGTCAATCGGCAAGTCCACCTTCGTCAACGCAGCGACGATGAATGACGTCCCGGAAGGCGCGTACCCGTTCACGACGATCGATCCCTCGATGGGCGAAGCATACGTCCGCCTCGACTGTGCTGCACCGGAGTTCGGCCACACCTGCACCCCGAATCACGGCTACTGCGAGAACGGCACGCGATTTGTCCCAACCAAGCTCGTCGACGTCGCGGGCGTCGTCCACGGTGCCCACGAAGGAAAGTGCCTGGGGAATCAGTTCCTGACTGACCTCAACGGGGCAGATGTCCTGATCCACGTCGTCGATTTCACCGCCAAGACAGACCTCGAAGGCGAGCCCAACGACGTGTGGTACCTCGAAATCCTCAAGAAGGGGGTCGAACGGTACCACTCCGGCTACCACGGCGAGGAAAAAGCCATCGAGGAAGACCTCGCAGAGGTGATGTCCGCGTTCAAAATCTCCGATGACGAGATCGAGCAGGTCGTCCGCTCGCTCGACCTCGAACTCGACCCCGATACGTGGGACGGCGGGGACAGGGAAGCGCTGGCCCACGAGAGCCGCATTCGGACGAAACCCATGCTCATCGCGGCGAACAAGATGGACACCGAAGCGGCCCGGGAGAACTGGAAGAGAACCGCGGCCGACCCCGAGTACGACCACCAGACGTTCGTCCCCGTCTCCGCCCACGCCGGAGAAGGCGCTGAAAACCGGCGACGAACAGGACGTGCTGGACTATCGACTCGGCGATGAGGACTTCGAGGTGACCGCTGACCTGCCTGCGGAGAGAGCAGCGGGGCTCGACAGATCCGCGAGTTCATCACCCGTCCAGAGGGAGTACGACGCGGCCGCGAAGTCGAGTTCGTCCATGACCTCGCTGGCGAGGCCTTGCTCGCGGACGGCGATCGAACGCTCGTCGTGACTGGAGAGTGCTGTCTCGAACTGTCGATCCATGCCCGCAGAGTCGCGGGCCGCCTACAATTGCGTATGGTCGCCGTGACTGTCACTCGCCTGCGGACTGTGACCACCGTGTGGCGTGTGGCGCTCGCGGATCCGGGCTGCGTGGACGGTTTCCGTCGCGTCGTCGACGACCACGACCTCGCCCGGGTTCTCGGGTAACTGCTCCCTCAGCGCGGTGTCCAGATGCGTCGGCTGCACGCGTTCGAGCGCCTCCAGGTCGACCCGCGAGGTGAGCCGGTGGGCGACGAGCAGATCCGACTGGGAGATTGCGACGGCGGGAACCGCGCTCGGTCGCTGTGTCGCGAGGACGAGACTCACACCGGGGGCGCGACCCCGCGTGAGAAGCCTCCGGAGCGCACTCGTGGCGACACCGTCGAAGAAGGCCTGCGCTTCGTCGACGAGCAGCCACGGGAGCCGGTCGAGCCGCTCTTCGACGCGAGCGCGGTACAGTCCCGTCGCAATCGAGCGGAGTACCGCGTTGGCTGGCGCCTGGTCGAGACCGGACACGTCGACGACGGTCGCGGCTGGACTGGCGAGATCGGCGGGAGCGAGGCCATCGGCGTCGAACACGCCCCACGAGTCGGCAAGCCCGAGGTGATTGGTCGCTGCGCGTCTGTCGGCCACCGGAGCGTCGGCATCCCGAACGTGGTCACGCATTGCTGGGAGCGTGTTCACGGCTGTTGCCGCCTGCCAGACCAGTCCTCCGACGCCGCTCTCGGGGGACAGCCCCAGCAGCGTGCACCACGAGCGCGGATCGAGGGAAGCGGGCGTGACAGCAGGCGCACGGACGACACGGGCCGGCACCGGGTCGGAGCCGTCGGGTACACCGTCGGCCAGCGTCTCGAAGACCCCCATCGGGTCGACGACGACCGGCGCGACACCGCGAGCGCGCGCAAGCGCCTCCGCGAGCACGCCGAGCGTGTACGACTTGCCGTACCCTCGCTTGCCGACGACCAGCGCGGCGTGCGGGCCGTCGAGGTCGAGATGGAGCGGTGCACCCTGGCTGCCGTCTCGTGCGCGGTAGTGCCCGAGTTGGCCGGTCGGGCCGGCGTCGATACCCGTCTCGCGGCCGAGGACGAAAGTCACGCGCCGGCCTGGTAGCCCCTTCCTATTTCAACGCTTGGACGGGCGGGGAGGAATGGAGGCAGCGCGGCCACGTCAGTACGTTTTAACCGCCAGGGAGAAGACGTGGAGTATGGACAGGTGGCAGCGCCGGACGCTCTACTATGTCGTCGTTCTGATGGCGCTCATTTTCGGGTACACGTTCGCCTACCAGTACGGGATGGGAGCCTTCGAGGATCGCCCCAGAACGTTTCTGCACTCGCTGCAGATCGTCGTCGAGACGTTCACGACGACCGGGTTCGGCTCCGACGCTCCCTGGGCGACGAGCTTCATGAATCTGCTCGTCATCTCGATGGACATCATCGGGACGGTGATGATCTTCCTCGCGCTCCCGGTCTTTCTCTTTCCGGCGATGGAGGACATTCTCTCGGCGACGGTGCCCTCCGAACTCGAAGACGGCATGAGCGACCACGTCATCATCGCCACCTACACCTCGCGGGCGGACGCGCTCATCGAGGAACTCGACCGCCGTGGCGTCGACTCGATCATCGTCGAACCGGATCGCGAGCGCGCGCTCGAACTCTACGAGGACGGCTACGATGTTCTCCACACCGAACCGGACTCCGTCGAGGGGCTGAAAGGAGCGAATCTCGCGGATGCCCGCGCGCTCGTCGCCGACGTCTCCGACCAGTTGGACGCGAGCATCGTCCTCACGGCCCGCGAGATATCCGAGGAGGTTCGCGTGGTCAGCGTCGTCGAGGATCCCGACAGCACGCGCTATCACGAACTCGCCGGTGCCGACATCGTCCTGTCGCCACGGCCGCTGCTCGGCGAGCGACTCGCCGAAGTCATCTCGACCGGGGTGACGACCGAACTCGGCGAGGGCGTCGAGGTCGGCGAGGACTTCGAGATCGCCGAGTTGCTCGTCCACCACGGCAGTCCGCTCGCGGAGACGACACTCGCCGAGAGCGGCCTCCGCGAGCGAACCGGGATCAACGTCATCGGCGCCTGGTTCCGCGGCGAGTTCGAGACGCCCGTCGACCCGGACACGGTGTTGCAAGGCGGGACAGTGTTGCTCTTGACTGGCCGGGAAAGTCAGGTGGAAGCGCTGGAGGGACTCCCGGAATCTGTCGTCCGGGAGTTCGAGGCCGGCGAGACAATCGTCATCGGCTACGGCCAGGTCGGCCAGTCCGTCGTGAACGCACTCGCCGCGAACGACCAGCCCTACACGGTGGTGAACCGCAACGACATCCCCGGCGTGGACGTGGTCGGCGAGGCCGACGACCCGGACACGCTTCGCGAGGCCGGCATCGAATCCGCGCGGTCGGTCATCCTCGCCGTCCCCGACGACACCGAAGCCGAGTTCGCCACGCTGGTCATGCGCGACATGAACCAGGACCTGGACATCGCTGCCCGGACGGAGGAGGCCGAGGCCGTCCAGAAGATGTACCGCGCCGGGTCGAACTACGTCCTCTCGCTCGCGCAGGTGACCGGACGCATGACCGCGTCCGCCGTGCTGGAGGGTGAGCCGATCATCTCGATGGACCACCAGGTGACCGTCCGTCGGACGCCCGCTCCGGGACTCGCAGGACAGACGCTGGCCGAGGGCGACGTGCGCTCGCGAACCGGCTGTACCGTCGTGGCCGTCGAGCGTAACGGGGACGTCCTGACCGACCTGGGGCCGGACTTCCGCGTCGAGGGGAGGGACGAACTCATCATCGCCGGGCCGAAAGACAGCACCCGGGCGTTCATCGACTTGCTCGGGTGAACGGGGGCAGTGACGCACTGTGAGTGCCGGCTCTCTCGACGTGTTCCGCCTGCTGTAGCGGCGGCCGCCGGGCCGTGACGGTTCAGTTCACCGAAATCAATATGTGAGTGACCTTAGCATGTGTAGCAAACCATGGTGTTAGAAATCGTCGCGGGGTTCGTGGCACTGGTGGTGCTCATCCTGCTGGGGGCGTACATCGTCAACATCTACAATCAGTTGGTGAGCCTCCGAGAGCGGGCCGAGCAGGCCAAACAGAACATCGACGTCCTGCTCAAACAGCGGCAGGACGAACTGACCAAACTCATCGACGCCGCAAAGGAGTTCATGGACCAGGAAGAGCAAGTCCTGACCGAACTCACGGAGGCACGCGAGCAGGCCGCACAGGCGAGTACACCGGGGGAACAGGCCGAGGCTGACCAGCAGATCCGGCAGGCGATGGTGGACTTCGAAGCGCGGGCTGAGGCCTATCCGGAACTGCGCTCACAGGAGAACATGATGCAGTTCCAAAAGCGCATCTCCGAGATCGAGTCACAGATCGCCGACCGGCGGGAGCTGTACAACGAGGCCGTCACGCAACTCAACACGCGGATCGACCAGTTCCCGTACGTCATCCTCGCACAGCAGTTTGGCTTCGAGGAGAAGGAACTGTTCGAGGCGACCGAAGCGGAGAAAGAGGACGTCGACGTCGGCGCGGCGTTCAACAGCGCGTGAGCATGACCGGGCCAGAGTGGTGGGCCAGCGTTGTCCTCCAGTCGTCCGGGGACAGCGGCGACCTGTTCGTGATCCTCCTCATCGGCTTTTTCGGTGGCCTCTATCTGGTCTACGACGGGTTCGACACCTGGAAGATGTCGCGACTGATCCAGGACACGCCCACGTCGAAAGTCCGGTCGATGGCCGTCGGCAGGACGGAGTTGGAGGGGACTGTCCGCGAGTTCGAAGGCCGCATCAACCCGCCATATACCGACGCCGACTGCGTCTACGTCACGTGGAAAGCCGAAAAGCGCGAGCGCCACACCGACAAGGACGGAAACACCCACTACCGGTGGGAAACCGTCGCCAGAGGCAAAGAAGCGCTCGCCTTCTATCTCGAGGACACGACGGGAAAAGTGCTCGTCCGGGCGGACGCCGACATGCCGGAGTTCGACATCAACAACAGCGAGTTCAGTCGCGAAGTCTACTTCAATCGCGGCCAGATGCCGCCGAGAGACCTGGGTGAGTACATCGTGCGGTTCCGGGAGCGCGAAGACACGAAAACGGAGATGGAGGACAGCGGCGGACTCCTCGAGCGGGCGCTCGGAACCGTCTCGGAGTTCATGGAGGCGGACAACCCGCTGACGAACACGTCGAAACGTCGCCGGTACACGCAGACGGTGCTCCCCCTCGGGACAGACATCTACCTCTTCGGGAGTGCCGAACCACGGAAGAGCGGGAGGATGGCGTCGGGGCAGCAGGATCTGCTGGAGATCCGCCGGGACAGCGAGACCGGCGAGTTTCTCGTCTCCGACTCGTCGGGCGCACAGCTCCAGACCTCCTACTCCAGACGTGGCCCGATCGAGACGGTCGCAGGGATCGTGGTCAGTGCTGTCGCACTGTATTTGCTGCTGTCGTGGTACATCATGCCTGGCGTCTGACCTGTCTGTCTGAGTATCACGGCAGTCGATCTTCGTGCTTTTTGAAACTTCGAGGCCATGCTTCGTCAGGGGCGATCCGGGTGATGGAACCCACCTTTGGGCCAGTCGGCGAGCATTGGCTATGAGTTAGTCAAATATTGACAATCGCTTTTTACGTCAGATGATAATACCGGGTATGACGTCTCAGTTGCCGACACTCAGATACACGCCGGACGAAGACGAACCGCTGAGCAGCGCTATCGTGACGGCCGTGTCACAGGCGAAGGGGCGGGACATCACCGAAGAGGAATGTGTGTTGTACGACAATATCGAGCCGGACGCGCTCGACGGTCTCTTCCGGATGGAGGGTAACGACGACACTATCAAAGTCGAGTTCACGACCCACGACGCCATCGTCATCGTGTGGGGCAACGGGAAGGTCACCGTCGAGGTGCAAGACTTGGAGGACGACCCGAATCACAGCTGACCCGACGGCAGTCTGGTTCGTGTCTGCCAGGAACCGGCGATACGTTTAGTTGTCGTGCAGGCGAACAGCGGCGTGTGACCGACGATGGCGAGCGGACGGTCGAACGGGAGGCTGAGAGCGACGCGGGGGTCGACCGTGCCCGCTCGCGGTCGGTCGACGAGGCCGCCGAATCGTTTCTCGACCTCGAAGCACAGTTGCGGGGCACGAGCGGCGCGACCGTTCGCGGCCGTGCCGTCGACGTCGAAAAGGTTCCGGCCGGGGACGTCCCCGCTGGGTATCCAGTCGAGATAGCGACGGCAGAGGCGCTCGCGCTCCGACTGGTCGTCGACGCGGCTGACGAACGCGAGGTCGTCGTCTACTTCGCGTGGGACGACGGCGAGGCGGACGACCGGCTCGGTCGACTGCTGGCGCTGCACGACATCCCGCAACACCGCTTCGCCGACCTGCACGGCGAGTCGGTGCTCCTCGAAAACGAGGACGGGTACTACCTCCCGTACGTCCCTGCGGAGGGGGTTCGCGGCTCGGCCGCCGGCGTCTACGGTGTCGCCGCTGGACTGGCCGTGAATCTGCTGGCGATACTGCTGGTCGCCGTCGGTCTCGGCAGCCTGCTCTCCTCGCTCGGCGTCGTCGTCGGCTTGCTCGCAGTGAACGTCCTCCTCATGCCGATAGCCACCTATCTCGACGGGTGGTATCTCCGCACGCAGACCGACTGGGGGCAGGGGCCGGCGTTCTGGGCGTTGCTCGCGATGGTCCCCGGAGTGAACATCCTGACGGCGTTGCTGTATCTCAACAGCCGCCGGAACGCCACGCCGCTGGTCGACTAGTCCTGCTGGATGACGACGCGGTACTCGTCGTCGGCGACGCGAGTGGTCTCGTGGGTGAAGCCGCGCTGTGCGAGGACGTCGTACAGCGGAACCGGTTCGAAACTGTTCAGCAGGAGGAGTCGTTCGTCGGGCCCGAGCGAGTCGAGCGCGGTGACGATCTCTCCAAACGGTTCACCGTCGATGTCACGGACGTCGAGCGTCCTGGTCTGCTGTGCGGCGGATCCCATATCAGATCGAAACGGCGGGTTTCCGGTGGGTGTTATCCCGAACGTGTGCGCCCGCCGACGTTTTAGGCCGACCGAAATCTATTAGTCCGCGCCCGGTTTAGGCCTGCCTAAAATGAAACGACAACTCCTCGCAGTCGGTCGGCGACACGTCGAGGCGCTGGCATCGTCGACAGGTGAGTACGTCGTCGTGTGTGCGAGAACGGGAACCCGCCCGGTTCCGGTCGCGGGCAAGCGGTTCCCCGACCGACGGCGCGCCGTCGCGGCGGCCGCGGCCGCCAGCATATACCGGGCACACCTCCGGACGTACGACGAGCGCACCCCCGTCTACGACCTCGTCGCCTGCCAGGATACGGTAGTGAGTCACACGAACGAACGCACGACTGCATCCGCTGCGGGGCCGCTGGGAGAGACGGCATGACGGGAACCACGCCGATTCACGACGCTCGGGAGCGCGCCGCTGCCGAACGGTCGTCGGTGGCCGAGAAAGCCAGCGAACTGGCGACCTTTCGGTCGCGGCTGGAATCTATCTCGCCAACCCAGGTCACCCGGGAAAGCACAACACAGACCGTCAGCGGCCCGATAACCGCGTCCGGCGGGACGGATCGGCGGTCGACGGTCAGGAGTGCCTTCGCGGAGACGGTCGCACCGCACGCCGACGGCGACTCGACGCTCGCCGCACTTCGCACGGAACTGGGCGAGGGCGTCGCGCTCGCGCTCGCGCCGACGACGCAGACGGCGTTCACGCCCGAACTCCGGTCGCAGGTGTTCACGGCGACACGGAGCAGACGGCAGGAACTCGCCGTCACTGAGAAGGCACTCGACCGGGAGGCCGACCAGGTCGACGCGGCGATGGAGCCGGTCGATAGTCTGCTGGCGTGGCTCCGAACGGCAGACCAGACGCCGCTGTCCGGTCTGGGATTCGAGGAGCTGCGAGCGCGACACGACCGACTGACTGAGTGGGACAGCCGGCTGGAAACAGTCATCGAGCGTCGCCAGACCTTCCTCCACGGGACGACCAGCGACAGCGGACAGGTCGGCGTCGACAACCACGACCTCGTCCTGACGGTCTACGACGATTTCGCGGTCGACCACCCGGTGCTCGCCACGGTAGCGGAACTACAGGGGGTACTCGACGACTGCCGTGCCGCCGTCCGCGACCACCTGGTGCGACGGGTCTGAGCGCGACCGGCCCGGCACGGCCGTCAGTTCCTGGCCGTTCACGGCTCATAAGCCGAGCCAAACGACGGTAAGGAAAGCCGATACTGTACTAGCCGGTTCCGAACGCGGCGGACGGTCCTACGGTACTTTATCGACGCTGGCCGAAAGGGACTGACTGCGCCATGACGACCGATACACCCACTGTCCTCGAAGCGCTGAGTGACCCAGACTGTCGAGCCATCGTCCGGTCGATCGGTCAGCCCCGAACGGCGAGGGAGGTGGCGACGACCTGTGACTTGCCGCTCTCGACGGCCTACCGGAAACTGGACGCACTCGAGGAGACGCCGCTGGTCGAACAGACCTATCGGCTGCGACAGCAAGGGAAACATCCACAGCAATACCAGCGTCGCGCCGACTCGCTACTCGTCCGACTCCCCGAAGAAAGCGTCGAGGTTCGGCTCGTCCAGCGGGCCGTCGTCGAGTGACTGCGGCTGCTATTCGACCGCGATACCGCCTTTCATGCCGACCGACAGATGTGGCTCGCAGTGATACAGCGCGATACCGGCGCTGTCGAGCGTCTGCGAGAACTGTTCGGACGAACTCTCGACTGGCTCGCCGGAGCTGAACGTGTAGTCTGACTCACCGAGTTGTTCCTCGGGTTCCGCTTCGACGTTGTGCAGGCCGCCCTCGCCAGTCCAGTTCCAGCGGACGGTGGTGCCGGTAGAGACGACGACGGCCGACGGATCGTACGCGAAGTTGCCACCGTTACCCGACGACCCGACGGCGATATCGAGGGTATCCACGTCGCGCTCGTCGACGAGTGTTCCGTCGTAGGTATCGTCCGCATCACCGATCTCCGTCTCGGTGAGCCACTCGTCGACGGCCGGGTAGTCCGCGCCAGACCGCCGTTCGCCGCCGTCCCCGCCGTCCCCACCAGTACAGCCCGCGAGCCAGACAGCCGTCACAGAGACAGTCTCGAGGAATCGACGTCGCTGCAGTCCTGAACTCATACCAGAACGTACACCAGTTGTCGAGATTACATTTCCGGTAGTTCTCACGTTCCGGGAAGTCGCGGCTAGGAAGTCGGTTCGAGCCGCGAGAGGCGCATCGCGTTGCCGGTGACGCCGACCGTCATCCCGGCGTCGCCGACCAGCACGGCCAGCCAGATGGGGACGAATCCGAAGGGGACGAGCACCGCGAGCAGCGCCTTCGCGCCGAGACTCGACCAGACGTTCTGCCGAATGACGCTCGTGGCACGCATCGCCAGTCGCCGCAGGTAGGGCAGGTTCGCCAGGTCGTCACCGAGCAGGGCGATGTCGGCCGTCTCCAGTGCGGTGTCGGTGCCCGCCGCGCCCATCGCCACGCCGACCGTCGCCGTCGCCAGCGCGGGCGCGTCGTTGATCCCGTCGCCCACCATCGCCACGCCGTCGTACTCGGCGTCGAGTTCCTGGACGGCCTCGACCTTCTGTTCGGGCAGGAGTTCGGCGCGGTAGTCGTCGACGCCGACCGCCTCGGCGATGGCGCGAGCGGTTCGCTCGTTGTCGCCGGTCAGCATCACGACCTCCTCGATGCCGAGTGCGCGAAGCCCCTCGACGGCCTCGCGTGCGCCGGGACGGATCTCGTCGGCAACCGCGATGACACCCTCCAGTTCGTCCGCCGTGCCGACGAGGATGACAGTCTTGCCCTCGGCCTGGAGTTTCGGGATCGTATCCTCCAGCAGGTCCATACAGTCGTTTCGCTCACAGATGTCGCGGGAGCGCGTGGTGACGACGCCGCCGTCGGTGGCGGCGTGGACGTGCGAGAGGTCGAATCCCAGTTCCTCGAACAGCGCGGGCTTGCCGGCGTAGTGTGGCACGCCGCCCAGCGTCGCCTGGACGCCCTTGCCGGTGATGGACTCGAAGTCGCTGATCTCGCGGGCGTCGCCGTTGCCGGCGTGGTCGACGATGGCCTCGCCGATAGGGTGCTCGCTGCGCTGTTCGAGGCCGCGGGCGCACCCGAGGACGTCCGCCTCGGTGTTGTCGTTGACAGGCACGACGTCGGTGACGGTGAGTTCGCCTTTCGTCAGCGTGCCAGTCTTGTCGATGGCGACGGCCTCGACCTCGCCCATCGCTTCGAGGTGCCTGCCGCCCTTGATCAACACGCCGTTTTTCGCCGCGCTCGTGATCCCCGAGACGACGGAGACGGGCGTCGAGATGACAAAGGCACAGGGACAGGCAAGCACCAGGAGCGTCAGGCCGTGCAGCACGGCCGTCGACCACGTGACGCCGAAGACGGCGGGGCTGGCCAGCGTCACGAGAACCGCGAACCCGACGACTGCGGGCGTGTAGCGGTCGGCAAAGCGGTCGACGAACTGCTCGCGCTCTGTTTTCTCCGCTTCGGCGTCCTCGACCAGTTCGATCACCCGCGAGAGCGTGTCCTCGCCGGCGATAGCAGTCGCCGCGATTTCGAGGTAGCCGCCCTCGTTGATCGTCCCGGCGTAGACGTCGTCGCCTGACGTCTTGTCGACGGGGACGCTCTCGCCGGTGACCGGCGACTGGTTGACCGCGCTCTCGCCGTCGACGACCTCGCCGTCGACCGGGATCTTCTCGCCCGGCCGGACGACGACGGTGTCACCGACGGCCACCTCCTCGACGGGGACGACGACCTCTTCTCCCTCTCGCATCAGCGTCGCCTCGTCCGGCGAGAGGTCCATCAGTTCCTCGAGCGAGTTCCGCGCTCTGTCCATCGAGTACTCCTCGAGCAGTTCGGCGATGTTCACGAGGAACGCCAGCGTCGCCGCCTCCAGATAGAGCGGTTCGGCGAAGACCAGACTGGCCGTCACCGCGCCGACGATGGCCGAGCTCATCAGGAAGTCCATGTCCAGCGAGCGGTTACGCGCCGAGTAGTAGCCGTTGCGCAGGATCACCTGTCCGCCGGCCGCGATGCCGACGATGAAGAACACGTCGGCGACGGAATGGGGCGTTCCGAGGAGTGTCGCGACGGTCGTATCCAGCCCGGAGAGGAGAAAGGCGACGATCAGCCCGACGGCGAGAAAGACGCCGCTGACCGCCGTCTTGACGCCGCGGGAACTCCAGAGGACCGACTCCGCGGCGTCGTCGCTCTCCCCGCCTTCTTCGGCCTCAGGAACGCTATACCCGGCGTTCTCGATGGCGTCGACGAGCGTCGCCCGGTCGACGACGCCGTCGTCGTAGCGGACCACGGCGATGCCGGTCATCGGTCGCGGGTCGACCGACAACACCCCCTCGACTGCCGACAGGGAGTTCTCGACCTTGCCAGCACAGGACGCACAGTCCATCTCCGGTATCGAGAAGCGAACTGTGCGTTCCTCGCCCGACGTCTCGTCCGTGGGGTCGCCGTGAGGCGCGCCCGACGTCGGCGACGACTCCTGAAACTCTGTCATGGTCGAGGCTAAGCCGCCGTTTCTTATTAATTCACCTGCTAACTAACGGCGGTTTGCTGTGATAAATTAATAATTGATTGCGTTTGGGATAATAACCCTGCGTCGGTCACTCGCCGTCAGCGGTCGGGGTCGTGTCGCGCTCCGAGCGGTCGGCGTTCGCCTCGGTGTCGGTACTGCGGTCGGGCGGGCTGGTCTGGCCGGAGAGGTCGAGTGGCCGCAGCCAGCCGTACCAGAGGACGAAGATCGTGGTTCCGTAGCCGACGACCCACAGTGCGGAGCCGAGCAGCGAGTACCCTGCCCCGTTGACGAGTCGAACCGCGATGCCGGTGCCTGCGATACCGACGAGCAAGACGACGGCGAAGGCCTTCCGTGAGCCGAGTTCCATACGCCTCGTTCGGACTGCACCGGCGTGTGTCTTTCGTGTCTGCGGGCGGTGGCCGTCGGCGGACAGACAGATCGCAGTCGACTCGAGGAGAGAGAACAGACTACTCAGCCGGTTCGGGTTCGATGTGGATGCGCCCACCGGACTCGATGGAGACGCGACAGTCAGCATACGTAAACGAGAGGAAGCCGTCTGTTGCCGATGACGCAAACAGGTCGAGAGCATCAGGATTGATATACTCGGCAAGCGGGTCGATCGTGACCGGGTCTTTCCCGCACACTTTTGCGACCGCGAGGATGATCGTCGTGCTCAGCGACCGACCCAAGTGTTGTCCTTCTAGTACAACATACGTTCCATCACTGATCTCTTTGAGAGCGATCCCCTCCGAATCGTGCGCTCCCGTCACTTCGGTGTCCATGAGTGGTACGGCCTAACATATTTAAGTCTGACATATAAAGTCACGCATATCTGTCTATTATCTACTCTATAACAGAGTATTGCTAACTACAATTCGACACATAACAAAACGTGAGTAGCTGTGGTACAGTAGTATGGAAGAAGACAGTTCGCCTGTCGAGGTCAGGATCGAGGTGGAGGAGGCCGAGGACATCGCAACGGTGTTTATCGGTTACGAGGAGACAGATGGAACGCAGGTGATCGTCGCCTCGGCCGAAGTTCCCGCCAGTGCCGAACTCAGAGGCAGGCAACTCCAGTCAGACTCGGATTCGTGACCACAGTATCGCCGCACGAGCAGCGGAACCCTGGCACCTGTCGAGGGACGGAGCTCCCGAGAGGAACTGCTTCCGACCGCGGGACGCGACACTGTCCCGATCGTCGGTCTGTCGAGCGGAACGGCGAGAACAGACCGATGACAGGCCCCGCGGTCTCGAACGACAGGAACGATTGAAACGGCCGACACACCGACCGCACGCTGTCGTGCGGTCGTGTGTGCACTGATTTTCAATGGCTACTGTAGCGATAGAGGGCAACCGACTTCGGGGAGGCGGCTATTCGCCGTCCCAGTCCATTCGGCAGTCGTCGTCACAGAAGTGCGCGCTTTTCACCTGGCCAGCGTCGATCCACGTGATGACACGGTGGCGCGGATTGTCGAGTATCGTCGCGCCACAGGTGGCACACGTGGGAGCGTCCTCCTCGGAGATATCATCTCCCAGATCCGAAGTCGGGTCAACCATCTTAGTTGGAGTCTCGTGATGCCCCTACTTAATCCCATATATCGACGCCCATCCTTCACGATTGTCCGGCGGAAATAGCTCCCAGAGAGGTTATCGGTCGCGTGTGACCGTCTCCCCCGGTTCGGTCGTCGCACCCGTCGATAGCGTGACACCGGCGTTGAGAGTCGTGTCGATCCCGGTCTTGGCGCCATCGCCCACAACCACGCCGAACTTTCGTCGTCCCGTCGAGACGCGCTCGCCTTTGACCGTGAGTCGAACGGGCGCGTCGTCGTGACGGAGGTTCGCGACGGTCGTGCCCGCGCCGAGATTCGCGTCCTGGCCGAGGACGCTGTCGCCGACGTAGGAGAGGTGCGGGACGTTCGTGTTCGCCCGGACGACGGTGTTTTTCAGTTCGACGCTCTGCCCGACGTGGACGTCCTCGCCGATCAGCGTCGCACCGCGGACGTACGCGTTCGGGCCGACCTCTGCGCCGCTGCGAACCAATGCGGGCCCCTCGACGACGACGCCGGGTTCGACCGTCGCACCGGCTTCGACGACCACCGCGCCACGGAGGTCGGCCGTCTCGGCCACGTCGCCGCGGATCTCCCGTTCGAGGTCGCCGAGTTTCCACTCGTTGGCTTCGAGCAGCTCCCAGGGGCGGCCGACGTCGAGCCACCGGTCGACCTCGACCGGCGTCACGTCGAACTCCGCGATGACGCGTGCCACGACGTCGGTGATCTCGTGTTCGCCGCGCTCGGACTCGGGGACGTCCAGCCAGTCGCGGGCCGTCGCGGGGAACACGTACGCGCCGGCGTTTGCCAGGTCGGTCGGCGGCTCGGCGGGCTTTTCGACGATCCCGGTGATTCGGTCGCCCTCCGTCGAGAGCACGCCGTAACTGGAGGGGTCGTCGACGGGCTGGGCGGCGATGGCCGGCCCGTTCGAAAACAGCGCGTCGATGCTCGGGCCGTCGTAGAGGTTGTCTCCGTTGAGGACGGCGAAGTCGCCGTCGAGATGGGGGCGGGCGGCGCGGACGGCGTCGGCGGTGCCCGCCTGTTCCTCTTGGA
>Ga0207797_1001788_pt1 | contig 15385 bp, 9 predicted proteins | sample PRCRCaboRojoPR_6_FD_187275 | JGI IMG/M metagenome (GOLD analysis project Ga0207797, IMG submission 187275) | Marine sediment microbial community from Cabo Rojo, Puerto Rico - PR CR 10% Liquid 1 (SPAdes) | ecosystem: Environmental > Aquatic > Marine > Coastal > Sediment | place: Cabo Rojo, Puerto...
ACCCGAGACTTTCACAGGCCTTATTGTTCACGTATTTAATCCGGGCATCCGGTTCATCAACCCGGAAAATGGCAATGGCTGCGTTGTCAACGCAATACTGGGTCAGGAAGCGCTGTTCTTCCGCCTGTTTCTGTTCGGTGATGTCCATAATACTGCCGAACACACGCACAACCTCTCCATCCCGGATTTCAGATTCCCCAATAGACCTAACCCAAAGCTCCTCATTCAGAGCATTGATAAATTTCAATTCAAGATCATATGGCTCGCCACCTTCGACCAGATTCAGAAATGCTGAGCGAATCGTATCCTGTTCTTCAGATGCATAGAACCTGAAATCTCTCTCCAGATTATTCGGATCGTATTCATCCGGATTTACCCCGTATATGCGGTAAACTTCATCTGTCCAGGTTATGGTACCCGTTTCAGTGTCGTATTCCCATCCTCCGATTTTGGCCAGTTGTTGCGATTGATCAAGCAATACGCGATTCTTCTCCAGTTCATACAGTGCCAATTTGCGCCGGGTGATGTTCTGAAAGGTACAGACAAAGTACAGGGGGTTGTCTTCCTCATCCCGCAACAGGTTTAAATTTAAAATAACCCATACACGATGACCTTTTTTATGAAAGAAACGCATCTCAACACTGGCTTCCTCTTCTTCTCCTGAAAGCAGGGCATGCTGAGAGGCCTTGTATTGATCCATATCTTCCTGATGTGCTATCGCTTGAATCCGGACCTCCTGATCATCTTCAGGATCGTACCCCAGAATATCAGTAAAGGCGCGGTTCGCCCGCGGGACCATACCGTCTGTGGTAATTAGACACATCCCCATTGTCGATTTCTCGACGGCTTCGCGGAATTGTTCTTCTGTCAGGGTTGGAGAAACACCAGCCATCTCAGAGGCTCCTCAGTCTGGCGCGAGATTGAAAATAAAAGAAGTGCAGATGTACAAATCATTTTCAAGCCTGTCCGGTTTCGTGAGCGCAAGTTTACGAAGGGCCGGGGTGTCCTGCAACCCTGGATTTACCTCTGTTGGGAGGGGAGAATACCAAGCAGCCCCTGGGAGAGTTTGGAACTCTGCCAGGGGCTACCGGGAGAAAAAGTCCGGTTGGGGATTACAAATGATTAGAACTGACTAAAATTTTGTTGGCGTTTCGCCCGAACCAGCCCGAGTGACAGCCCATTGCTATTCCACGTATCTATTTGAGCATCTATCTGCCGTGCAACTTCCAACTCACCAGCCTGTTCACTCACCCGGGCGATATAATACATCACCAATGGATCATACTGATCGGCCATATCCAGATATCTCAGAGCCTTCGTAAACTTTCCGCGTTGCGCTTCCATTAGTCCCATAGCAAAATTATACTGGGCGAGCTGCTGTGTATGCTGCCGCTCCTCGGCCATGGTTTTGACTTCTCTCAGGAGTGACCGGGCTTTCCGGAACTTCCTGTTATGTATCAGAGCGAAACTGTGCCATAATCGGCTCTGGACCTGATAATAGGCTCTGTCTACATCATTTAGTCTGCCGCTCTGCACAACTTTCTGCGCTGCAATCGCTTCCTGCAGTCCCCGTTCCGGCTGCTCTGTCTCATTGTATATCCAGGAGGCGATGGCGTGACCATCTGCTTCCCTGGCCGGATCCTGTGCGGTCCTGGCTAGTACCTGATATGAATCGACCACCCCCAGAGCTTTCTCAGTATGCCCCTCGTGCAGGTGTGAACTCATGATGGCCCGGAGCGCAGCAAATTGAAATCCAGAGGAGGGAGCATTATCGAACAACTTCTGATATGACTCTCGCGACTCATGATATCGCCTGAGAAAGACAAAATTGTCTCCGATGCCATACCAGGCCAGAACAAATTCGGGATCCTTCTCCAGGGCCTTCTCGTACTGTAGAATGGATTCCGAATACCGCCCGGTTTTCTGGAGAAATTCACCATATGAGTCGTACGGATTCGGATGATCGGGTAGCAAGCTGATATACGTTTTAAACGACGCTTCCGCATCCGTGTATTGCTCCAATCTCATATAGGAATAACCAAGCATATTGTGTGGGGGCGCATAGGAGGGATCCAGAGCCACCGCTTTCAGCAGATGCGACAATGCCGGACCATAATCACCTCGCTCGAAATAGAACGATCCTGCCATAAACCGTATCCGTTTATCGTCCGGGAACAGTCTGATCAGATCATAGAGGTGATGACGCTGCTTGCTGACATCACCGGTAAAACCGGCATGAGTATAGTGAATCAGGTGAGATTCACCGATGCTGACAATCTCGTTTAACCGAACAGCGCGCTCGAGTGATTGAATACGATCGGCAGATCGCGGAGTGACCCGGGCCAGATAGAGATGGGCCAGTGCAAACTCCGGATCAAGCTGGATAGCTTCCTCCAACAGCGGAACTGCCGCCGGGGATTCGAGGTTTTCAATATGGTTGCGGGCCTGGTGAAAAAGCATCAGTGCCTGGTCTGAAGAATGGGTGATCTCCATGACGGATGCATCGATCCCACCATAAGCCGCCGGATTCATCAGTCCCAGCAACACCAGAATGCATACTACAGGTAAAGACAGGTCTATACTTTTCATCGGTTTACTCCACTCTGTTAATAAAGGGTTGTTATTCGGGCAGGGATTATCCCACAACTCTGCACCACAGGCATCTGGTGAGAGCAGACCGCCCATCGCACGAAACCGCGGAAGACTATCGCCGGTCTGTCAGGTGAGGATCATCCTGTTTCGTTGCGTCCATCTTGACTCATCACCAGGGAAGACTCTTGTATCATCTGAAGGGGTAGTTGGCCGGCCAAAACAGCCAGAGAAAGAAGAGTGATATAGTCACGTATATTTACATCACCCGGATGATATACGCAAGCTGTATTTTCTCGCAAGTACATGTATCGGGACAACGGACAATTCACACCGGGCTGTGTCGGTTCAGAACAACTCAGAGGAAAATGAAATTCGCAGGATTTACAGATGTCTACCGATTCCTCGATTTCATATATTTTTTACTGATATACTTGTAACTGATATATCGGGGAGATCTAAGATGACAGTCAAGCATACAGATGATATACCATCAGAAAATGTCTCAGCAGGGAGCATGACCAAAAAACAGGTGCTGATCGGACCTGATGAAGGTAAGAACTTTGCCATGAGACGATTTACGATTCAGCCAGGAGGAGGTATGCCGTTACATACAAATACGGTTGAACATGAACAGTACGTCCTGCGCGGGCAGGCCCGTATTCGGATTGGTGATGACGAGTACGAGGTGAGCGCAGGGAATGTGATATTCATTCCCCAAAACGTACAACATTCCTACAGCGCCTTCGGTGAGGAACCGTTCGAATTCATCTGCATTATTCCGAATTTGCCGGACACAATTTCACTGGTCGAATAGAGTATCAATGGCTATTCTTTCCGGGGACCTGCAAACAAAAAGGTGAACAAGCGATGCCACAATTTGCTTCTGATGCACGGATCGGGCTGGCTTTAGGCGGAGGCAGTGTGTTGGGTGCTGCCCACATTGGTATACTGAAAGCGCTGGGAGAGAACGGTATTCATCCCGCCGCTATCAGTGGAACGAGTATTGGAGCATTCATCGCGGCCATGTACGCGTTCGGACTCTCGGTAGAAGCCATCGAAGAGATTGCCACAGAACTCCGATGGCTGGATGTTTCCCAAATCGCCCTGTCCAGATATGGACTGCTTTCCAATGACCGGATGGGGGAATTACTGGCCGAAGTCATTGGGGAGGTAACGTTCGAAGAGGCTGAGATCCCATTATCGATTATTGCTGCGGATATCCGTACCGGTGAGCGGGTAATCCTGAATTCCGGGAATGTGGCACCCGCAGTAATGGCCAGTTCTTCGCTTCCGGGTATCTATTCGCCGATGGAGCTGGATAATCACTTCCTGGTGGATGGCGGTATCGTGGAAGTCGTTCCGCTCTCTCCACTACTGTATTCCGGAGTTGACACTATTATTGGAGTGGATCTGTTATCCAAAAAGGGATTAGACACGCCGGAAAACATAATTGACGTGATGATCAACGCCTACAATATCGCAACCAGGAATGCCACGAGCATTCAGCTGGAAGAGGCTGATATCGTTCTGGCTCCCGACCTCTCGGATTTCAATATGACGGATACCAATCAGGTCCCGGATCTGATTCGGAAAGGATACGAAACAGCACAAATACTGAAAACCGACTCCCTGCACAGATAAACTCAAGAAGGGTTTGTTCTCCGGGAAGAATATATAGAACAGGGTGGAGAGTAGTTCGTATCCCACTCTGATCTCAGAATGCGCCGAATTGCAACGCAAGCGTACCGGAAAATCCTCTGAGATCTCCGTCACTGATTCCTAAATGACTGAAGTCGGTCAGAAGCCGGTAACTGATCCCGGTCATCACCCGGAAATGTTCGGTTACGTTCACCTGGACATTCACTTCCGGCTCAAGTACGTAAAAATCCACCGCATCTTCCTCACCGTCATCGAACCGTGTATGATGTTGACCGGCAGAACCGGCGGCGAACATCACACCACCTTTGAGATGAACGACTTCGTTGGAATTATGGATATAACCGGCCATAATTCCACCATATCCGAAATCAAGAAGACTGTCCGGAGCGGTGTTCACATCCGATGCCAATCCGATACCACCCCCACCGAGATATATCGTATGGTCAATGATCCAGGCACCACGCCCCCCGGTCAGCACACCGGCCGATCCATGAATGCTGGTGGGCTTCACCAGAAATGCGCCGTATCCGCCGTGGTCAATATCGCCTGATATGAGCGTCTGAGTTCCCTGGCCCGATGCTGTTATCGAAATCATCAGCGACAATATGCTGTATACGATCCATCTCATGCTCGTCTCCCTGCTTGCTCGCTCACGGTATAATCCATCAGATATGAGTGTATATGATATTCCGGTATACGGGTATTGATCAAGGATTTATTTCTCAGTGCCTGCGCGCTCCGGATTTCAGGACGAGATTGGTGCGTGTCCCGCTACGGTTCCGGAATTCACAGGGCTTCCGGAATAGGTGGTGGGAAGCGTTATTGTGAAGGTGGTCCCTTCATTGACTTCTGACTCCACAGAGAGCTTTCCATTATGTTCGGTAATAATTTTCTGTGTAACCGGTAACCCCAATCCTGTGCCTTTCGAACCTTTAGTGGTGAAAAAAACCTCAAAGATATGTGAGAGATTTTCCTGGCTAATACCGGTACCATCATCTGATATCATGATTTCCAGAAGATCCTCCGCTTTCTTCCTGAGTCGGATTTCCACTTTGCCGCCGTTTTTCATCCGGCAGGCATACATGGCATTGGAAACCACATTGAGAATGGCACGATGGATACCTTTGGCATCGATATCGATGAGTCCGATATCGGGATCGGATTGCAACCGGAGCTCTACGTTATGGGACCGGGCTTTCTCCTTCACAAGTTCGATAAGTTCCGTACATAGTTGTCGGATATCCGTGGGAGCATACTCCGGTCTCCGGGGGCGCGAGTAGAGCAACATATCCACCACCAGTTCCCGGAGACGCTGTGAATTTCTGGTGATTATATCCCAGCCTTCATAGACCGCATCCATATCTTTTTTCGAGGCACCCATTTCGACGATATAGGTACCGCCATCCATATTGTTCAACAGATTTTTTAATCCGTGTGCAGAGTTAACAATACTCTGGCCAATATCACTCAACCTGTCCTGGCTCATCTTTTCCTGCATTAGTCTGGAATTTGCAATAAACAAGGCCGCATGTAAGGCAAGTGCGGATAAGCGTTTCTCGTCAGCTGTGGTGAACACCCCACCGTTTTTCTTGTTCATTATAGTGATCACTCCCAACAACTCCTCATTGAAAACCAGGGGAACAGCCACCAGGGATCGCATTTCAATACCAATTCTGTTATCGATTTCGTCCTGATAGCGCCTGTCTGTTGTTGCATCAGGAACATTCACCGGCGTTTTATTGGATGCACACCAGCCGACAATCCCCTCCCCCAGATGCATACGGTGGAAACTGGCCTTTTCCATTGTACAATCTTCCGACCGGTGACTGAACTGACAATACACATGATAGTACAACTCTTCGGAGAACTTATCATACAAGCTGAGAATACCATATTCGGCCCTGCACATATGTACCGCCTGAAACAGGAGGTCTTTCAGAATCCGATCAACGTCCGTGTTTCCCCCTATCTGCTGATTCAGTTCAGCCAGATATCGCAGCAGTCTTTCCATTACCCCGCTTCTCCGGCTTTGGACGATTCACCCAATACGTGTTTCACAGAGGCAAGTATCCTTTCGGGATCCATTGGTTTCTCAATGTAGTCGACGGGTTCCTTGCCCATATACCCCTTCATATCCTTACCGGAGAAATGGATACCGTATTTTTCCGCCACTCCGGTCAACATGATAACCGGGATATCACGTGTGGACTCCTGTCTCTGGAGCTCATAGAAAAGCTCAAATCCATCAATGTCAGGGAGCATTACATCCAGTATAATGAGATCCGGATGGATGTCTTCGGCCTTTTTCATCCCCTCCTTCCCTTCACCAGCGGGAATCACGGTATAGGACTCAAATTCAGATAACACCGCACTCACAAACCGTATTGCATCAGGTTCGTCATCGATAACCAAAATTTTCTTCTTGGTGCTCATGGCAACCCCCTTTCGATAATTCTGTCTCCTTATATATGTATAACGCTGACTCATGATCAGCGTTTCATGGCGGGATCACCTGAATCCCCGAATATATACTGTCAATTCTGCAGTCTCCCGGGGCAGTGATATCAGAATCGGAAAAGCCGATAAGCGGAAACGAAACCTGTTCTCACCGGTGAGATATCTGGTCGATTCACCGAAGCTTTTCAACCGTCGGAACAGAGCGCGGAAAGATAACAATAACTAGAGCTTTAAGCCCTGTTGTAAAGATAATGATTTCCATACTGAGCGCAACTGGAAATATTGTTCCATAGCGCGTTCTTCGCACTCCAAAACAGAGAAAATGAGTGATTGCCAAATTCACGCCGGATTGCCATCGCCTGCGAATAAGAAACCTGCACATCGGACCAGGTAACTTTTATCTCAACAGCATCATTTTCTTCGTAGATTTAAAAGAATTGCGGTTATCAACTTTCACGGTGAGCCGGTAAAAATATAACCCCGAAGTCACCCGTTTTCCGCGATCATTGAATCCATTCCACCTTATCCGGTGGGATCCGGCTGATTGCCTCCCTTGTAGAAGGGTCCGGATTTCCCTGCCCAGCAGATCAAAAATCCGAAGTGTAACCTGCCCACTCTCCGGTAGCTGGTACCGGATCTGTGTGCTGGGATTAAACGGGTTCGGATAGTTCTGCATCAACATGAACTGTTTCGGTACATTGTCTCTCGTCTCCGTTCCCGTGGCCGGAGTGACTTGCACCACCGCCTGCGACTGAACCCCTCCTGATCCTGTTACAGTAACGGAATATTCTCCCGTTTCAGCTCCCGCAATATAGAGCCCGTCTTCCTCTATTGTTCCGCCGGTTGCCGACCACTGTGGAGTAAAGTCAACCATGGCTCCGGTCTGGTCCAGTCCGGTGGCGCTGAATCGCACACTGTCTCCGGCTGCGACGGTAGCAGAATCAGGCGCGATATTGATCGCCGTCAATGCCGGCTGATAGGAATGGAGATGAACAGTAGCGTACGCCGTATCTTTTCCGGTCCCCGATATCGCTGTCAGATTAACCTGGTTTACTGTGGCTCCCGGATCCGACGGGACCTGCACCGGAATGGGCACACTGCCCCCCTGCTCTTCATCAAGCGTCACAGTCTGCTCCATCTGACTCTGCAGCCAGCTTCGTTCCTCTTCGTAGCGCACCTCAACCGAGGCGGACGGATTCGTCCAGTGCCGCAGAAACACCGTCACAGTATCGCCGCTGCCAACCGGTATATCGACCGTATCCCGTGCCGGTACGGCCACGAGAGCAACCGGTGCTGCCAGCCAGCCTGAGAAATCCACATTACCACTAACCGCGTCACCTGTTCCCGAACCGGAACCGCCCGGACCGGAAGGGTCCCCCCACCAGTTACCACGCGCATCGACCTCCAAGGACCCGTCGGTATTGCGCAACCCGTCTCCTGTATTCCCATAGATATTATTATTCGAAACCCCGGCATCCGTCCCGTTTTCAAAGGTCATGGCATCTCCGGCATCACCGGTAATTTCATTTCCTTGAATTCGGAAAGTCCCCCCGTACAGATGGATACCGGTCCCGGACCCCGTACTGTTCCGAATAAGATTTCCCCGAATCAGGATATCCTTGCTGTCTAATTCAAATTCGGGATCACTGGTTTCCTGAATACCGGTTTCGTTACCCAGTATATTGTTACCAATGATATCATCCCGATAGGCGTGATAGAGGAATATTCCCGTGGAATTATTAATAATGACATTATTTCTGATCATATGATTGCCCTGCTTCGAACGTGGTGTACTTTCAGAAACGAGCCCGTTCTCGTTGTAACCAATGACATTATTTTCAACTTGGATATGGTACGAACGATACAGTTCGATCCCGTGCGATTCGTTCCCAAAATCTCCGTCACCATCTGCTGACAGACCAACAGTATTACAGAAGATCTTATCGCCAACTGATTTTTCCAGCTTCATCCCCTGTTCGTTACCAGAAATTACATTTCCCCCCTCCGACTCTTCACGACTAGAGGAACCGATAGTATTAACAGCGCTTCTTTTGACGGATATCCCGATTTCGTTTCCAAGGGGCGCCTCCCCGGTGGCATCAACTCCGATCAGATTACTCTGGATCGTGTGGCCGGCTCCGTCAATGATCCGAATCCCATCATCTCTGTTGCCTGAAATGACATTCTCTGCCTCATCCTCAATACCACCGATTCTGGTTTTTAAGGCATCGACCAGATAAATCCCTACCTCGTTATCCAGGGATTGGGATCCGTTTTTATCTGTCCCGATGTAGTTTCCCTGTATTGTATTCTCCTCGGTCTCAGGGTCTCCAACAATAACACCGAATCTCAGATTTCCAGAGATGATATTTCTGTGAATTGCCGTGGGCCCGCCGATGATATTGTTCGATGCTCCTGATAATACAGCAATCCCATCATAATTCTCCAGAGATGTTGTCCCTGAAACACCTGTCCCTATAAGATTCCCCTCAATATCATTGCCGGTTGCCTCCCTGCCTGAGATATAAATTCCTGTCTTCCTGTTGCCTGAAATGACATTCCCCGGAGGGTCTCCGGGACTGCTGGTGCTTCCGCCAACGAAATTGTCAGGGGCATTGACAATTTTTATACCATTAAACGCATTGGGAATCTCAGAAGTACCGCCATGATCGGTACCAATGGAATTTCCTGCAATCCGGTTGATTCTGGCATCTTCGCCAATAATCTTCACACCATTTTTTCCATTCCCGGAAATCAGGTTTCCTGAACCGGTGATCCGGCCAATCCGGCTGCCAGACGAATTTTCTATCAGGATTCCGTTCCCTTTATTGGGGACTGCTCCGGTCCCGTCTGCATCCGTCCCGATGTTGTTGTTAAAGAACTCGTTTTCCTCATCCTGTTCAGCAGCATTGTCGACGATGTATATCCCGTTCTCCCTGTTTCCGGAGATGGTATTATCCCAAGCCGTATTTTTCTGGACATCCCCGGTCATTCGGATTCCATTCGTCTGATTCGGCAGCGCAGTTTCCCCGTCTCTGGAAATGCCGAGATAATTATTTCTGATCACATTGAGATTCCCTCCCTCGCCGACGATGTTAATCCCGTTTCCCTCATTTCCTCCAATGATATTTCTGGCATCTGACAGTTCACCGCCAATGGTATTTATCGAACTTTCATTCAGGTGAATTCCATCTCCATCGTTCCCATCTTCGCCCCCAATAAGACAGCCCTGGATGGTCACTTCCATGGTTTCATCGAGCAACACCCCGTGTCCGCTGAAGTTTGTGAGAACTAAATTGCGAACGGAGCTTTTACGTCCCTCGAATTCAACTGTGAGTCCATTGGCATTCTCTCCGGCATTACTCCCATCTATGACAATCTGCGGTTCACCGTCCTCCCGGTTTCCTTTAATCCAGACGGGACTTTCAATTGCCGGAAGTGCGGAGTCAGGCTGGATCATTACAGATTCGCTTCCCGGGATATTAAAGGTGATGGTGTCAACGCCTTCCAGTGCGTTTGTTTCCTGCAATGCCGCACGGAACGTACAGGGTGGCCTACCGTCGATCTCTGCACCCCCAATATCACTCACCCCATCTCCGGGGTCCAAATCGCCCTGATCTCCCGCCGTATTCACCACAAACCCTTCGCGGACAATTTTCTTCTCTTTTCTCAACACCGCACCGCTGTCACCAACAGCAAAGATGTTGGCCCCATCTGCCGCCCAGATCCCATGCAGTTCCCAACCATTCCGGTGATCAACCGGGGTGCGCATTCTTCTGTGATCCTCACCATCGTAGAGCCCGATCACTCCGGTGGAGGCTCCGGGAAAATATCCGACAACATAGATGGTATCATCAACAACTGTGAGATCCTCAATGGATGATCTGGTATACCGGGTCTCATGGATAAAGCTGATCTCCGCTATCGCCCCTCCTGATATGGTTTCCCCCCAAATCTCATCCTCACACTCGCCGTTATATAATTCACCTGTGTAGTGAAACAGCCTCCCTTCCCGATCCATGGCATAAATGTTTTCAGGGTCGTCTCCCCAGATCGCACTAATTCCCTCAGCATAAATATCGATCCCACGCCATTCTGGCGAATCGTCTCCTTCACACTGTTTATAGTGATATAGTCCTCCATTGTAATCGCCGGCAACCACATTACCAGGCCCAACACCGGTCATCGCCTCCACCGCTTCAAAGCCGTTAAAAGCACCAGACAGATACTGTTGCTCCCAATCAATTCCGTTGTAATGCCACATTTCTATATAATTATCATCCCCAATGGTCGCGGGAACGAAAATGTTACTCCCTGAAGAACCCCACATAGTATATGCGCCGGTCACATCCTCCGGATTGGCTGCATGGTACTCCCAACTGTTTCCGGTATAGTGATACACCGTATCATTAGCGAGCACGTACACATCACTTCCCGAGGTACCGAACATCCCTTTGATGTGACCGGAAGTATTGATCTCCATTGTGTTCCATTCCGTGCCGTCAAAGTGAAGAACGGTTCCGTTCCAGCCGGCTGCGAATACATTGTCCGGTGAACTTCCCCATACGTGCGTCAGTGGTTGATCCGTAGGTGTTTCCATCAAGGTCCATTCCAGGGTATCCGCCGTAGTACTCCGGGTATCATGTTGAGCCATGCCCGGATCCGGAAACCACATCCAAACCAGGAGCAGTCCGAACGCTGTTGCCATCCGTCCCACAGACAACAGGCATTTTATCCGGGAAAATGGATTTGAGCATTCCGGCATTTTATCTATGGTATCCACTGATTTCTTCCCTCCCTCATGTTTCAAGTCTCACAAAAATCGTTTCATCACTGGCGTGAAAGAATTGGTTCCCGCCTGTCCCATTCTCTGATACATAAAGGAGCCACTGCAAAGCAGTGAGGACCAGGGTTGAGCCTTGTAACTCTTTCCCGGTTCGCAATACGCCTACCGCAATAATACCATCTTTTCGGTGGCCGTGAAGCTCCGCCGTCCTTGTGTTTTCACGGTCAGCCGATAAAAATAGATACCGGATGTGACCCTTTTCCCGTCCGCATCCACTCCCTTCCACCTGATCTGATGATATCCGGCCGGCTTCTCCCCGTTCACTAGTGTGCGAATCCTCTCACCCAGCAGATTGAAAATGGTGAGGTTTACCACGCCCTGCTCCGGCAGCTGGTAATCGATCTGCGTACCGGGATTAAACGGATTGGGGTAATTCTGCTGCAGGGCAAAGCTCTCCGGCAGATGTTCCGGATTCGGATCAGTATGAACAGTACCGGTATCCGGAGCGGTCTCAACGGACAGGATATTCCCTGCGGCGTCGTAGGTGTATGTGATGCTCATACTATCATTATACGTCACGCTCACCAGGCGCCCCTGAGCATCATACTGGTAACTTACGGAGCTCTCTCCGAAAATTGATCCGGTAAAAAGGAAAAACAGAAAAAGAATGCTCAGTTTTTTTACCATCGTCAGATATTGCATTATACCTCCCAATAACTGTATACCACGAATACTCTAAATTGTTAGATACTTTATACTAGTGGTTGCATCGGTCCGGAAAAACTTTCAGACTTTTTCCATTCCGGCAATTATGGACTTATACCACAGGATATGGAAGAGTTTCATTTCCACGAATATGAACTCCGGCCACCTGATATGTTTTTAATATGATGAGTTTTATCATATATACTCTTGCGACCCCGGGGTATGATCGGTAGTTTCCTGTGTAATAAACCATTCAAGGTATGAAACGAAAACCATCCTTATCTCTGGCAGCAGTTGGTCTGTTGGTGTTCCTGACAGTACCCGTATGTATTAATGCAGCCTCTCAAAAAGATACAACACGGGCCAGAGAGGACTATCGGCGTGCCCGGCAGTTCATGGAAAGCGCCGAATACGACAGCGCCATAACTGCATTCCACAAGGCTGCGGATCTCTACCGTGATGCCCATCACTGGGAACAGTACATCCGGTGTCTGCGAATGACCGGAACCGCCCATCGCCGGCAATCGGAATATGATGCTGCATCGGACACCCACCGGGAGGCGTTAAAACTTGCCGGGAAGCACCTGACCCCGAAACATCCGCTCATTGGTGATATCCTGAGTGGTCTTGGCATTATCCGGGCAATCAAAGGAGATAATGCCGGGGCACTGGAATACTTCACCCGCGCATTGGAGATCCAGAAGGCCGCCCTTGGCGAAAGTCATCTCAAAACAGCCCTGCGTTACCAGAATATCGGTATCCTGTACCGCCGGACCGGGGAGTACTCCAGAGCACTGGAATATCAGTTGAAGTCACTGGATATTAAGCGGAGGGTCCTCGGCGATTCGGATCTCGAACTGGCGTACAGTTACAACAATATCGGATTGGTCTACTGGAATATGGAGGAGTACAAACGATCCCTGACATACCATGAGAAGTCGCTGGCAATGAAGCAGCGATTGCTGCCAGGGGTCCATCCGGATATTCGTGAGAGTCTCTACAACATGGGGCTGGTCTACGAAAACATGGAGTCGTTTTCGCAGGCTCTGGATCACTATCATCGTGCACTTCGTATCGACCGCAAACTCTATGAAGGAGACCACGGGGATATGGCCGAGGCGATGGAACACATCGGTCTGGTGCATGCCAAGACCGGCGCATACGAAAAGTCTGAAACCTGGTATCGAAAAGCACTGGAAATGTACAATCGCATGCTGGGTGAATCCAATCACCAAAGCGCTGATGTACTCTGTCGCCTGGGTGATTTGTATCTGAAACAGGATATTTTTAACCTTGCTCTTGATCAATACCAGGAAGCCCTGACTATGTTATCCGGATCGTTCGGAGACCCACACATCTTTGTGAATCCGAGACCGGAAGAATTACCCCTCGATATCGCTGTCCTGGAGACTTTGACAGCAAAATCTCGCGCGCTGTTTCAACGGTTCACTTCCCCATCACCCGGTAACAAACGGGATCTCGAAACCGCGTATGCCACCGCTCAGCTCGCGTATGCGCTGGCGGACAGCATCCGGTATTCCCGATCTTCCCGGGATGCCAAACTCTGGTTGCGGAGACAGATGAAGTCCTTCTACGAAGACGGCATCAGCATGGCACTGCATCTGGACGAACTCACCGGTGACCGTTCCTATAGCAAGGAAGCCTTTCGTATTTCGGAACGGGCCCATGCAGCTGTCCTGAATGAGGCGGTAACCGAGGCAGAGGCACGGCAATTTGCCCGGATCCCAGACAGCCTGCTCACCCTGGAGAGACAATTGGCAACCGACCGGACTTTTTATTCCCTGCAAATACAAAGAGCACAACAAGATCCGTCAACGGATGGAGGGAAACTCCGCCGATGGCGGAACCGTCATTTCGAGCTCAATCGGCAGTATGAACAACTCAGGGAGTATATCGAAACCAACTATCCCGGATATGCATCCCTTCAATACGATATCACTTACCCGGAACCCGGGAAGCTGCAGTCAAGACTGCCTGATCACACCGCGCTCGTGGAATATTTCCTCGGTGATTCTGCCCTTTTCATCTTCCGTATGGATCAGGATACGTATCATGTCAGGGAAATCCGTGCTGCAGACTCCGTAACGGCTGAAGTTCGTCATCTGCGTAATGCCTTGGAAAATCTGCAGTTCAGGGAATATATCGCTTCGGCCTCCTATCTCTACCAGCAGCTTATAAAACCCGTGTACTCCGGCGGAAATCCGGTCCGGAATCTGATAATTATACCGGATGGAATTCTGCATCATCTCCCCTTTGAATGCCTCCTCAGAGAAAATCCCGCCGTTTCCGGTACGAATGTGGATTTCGCCTCTCTCCCCTATCTGATTCATGAGACGCGGATCAGCTATCATTTTTCCGGTGCTCTGTGGAGAAATGAAAACCCCCGGATCCGGAGTGACCATCCGGAAGAGCTTTTCGGAATGGCTCCTGTCGAGTTTCAGGATCCTCCGGAGCAATCCGCTGAAGAGAGGGAAGATATTACGGTTCGCAGTGGCGATCAGGATCACCTGATTGCAGACAACCCGCCGCTGCCTGAAACTGAACAGGAACTCCGTCGTATCAGCCGGCTTTTCAACGAGGGACAAGGAACCGCCAACGTACACCTGTTCGGGAACGCCACGGAATCCACCCTGAAATCCGCTGATCTTGAGAAGTATGAGTTTATTCATCTGGCTACCCATGGTATTCTGAATGAAGATGATCCCACACTCTCGGGATTGCTATTTTCGGATGTGGCGGATGAATCCGAAAACGGCATTCTGTATGCCGGTGAAACTTACAATTTAAATCTTAATGCAGATCTGGTCACTCTCAGCGCCTGCAGGAGTGGTTTGGGAGGGATCGCCAGAGGAGAAGGTATTATCGGGCTCACCCGGGGATTCTTTTACTCCGGCGCTTCCCGGGTTATGGTTTCACTCTGGCAGGTCAATGATAAATCCACGGCCGAACTGATGATCCGGTTTTATGAAAAACTCCTGGAGAATAACGATCCTGCCATGGCGCTGCGGTCCGCCAAACTCAAGTTGATCAATAATGGGACATTTGCCTATCCTCTGGAGTGGGGGTCGTTTGTGTTGATTGGGGGATGAAGTGAGGGTTTTGGATACCATTCGCAATTCGATATCGTTACGTCTCTCTCATTCACCGAACCTCAAATTTACTCAC
>Ga0207797_1001789_pt1 | contig 15380 bp, 17 predicted proteins | sample PRCRCaboRojoPR_6_FD_187275 | JGI IMG/M metagenome (GOLD analysis project Ga0207797, IMG submission 187275) | Marine sediment microbial community from Cabo Rojo, Puerto Rico - PR CR 10% Liquid 1 (SPAdes) | ecosystem: Environmental > Aquatic > Marine > Coastal > Sediment | place: Cabo Rojo, Puerto...
CTGCTAGGAGGCAGAGCCTGAGCAGGGCGTGCGCCCCTGCTCGCCCGATAGGTCAGACGGGAGGCCTAATTTTTCCAACAGACATTTCGCCCGAGCAGGGGCGCTCGGGCTGCTGCAATGTTCTAAGTAGGAGGGTCACCGTACCCGACCGGAGGTTGTGTGTTGAAAATACCGCCCCAAGCGCAGTGACTGGGGGCTACTGTGGGGTTGAAAACGGTGACTCGGGCTACTGGGGTCTTTCAAAACAGATAAGAGGGTCACAGAAGAAGCCAATCCAGGGAGGCAGTTTTAAAGAAGACCGCTCACCGCATCCTCCAGGCGCTCTACAGCTTCTTCCAGTTTCCCCGTATCCGGTAAATAAGCCAGCCTGAGGTGGCCCGGCTTGCCGAAGGCACTTCCCGGTACCGTGACCACACCGGCTTCTTCGAGCAGAGTCCTGGCAAAGTCCGCATCATCGGAGGGCTCACGGCCGAGCTCCTCCAGCAGACCGGAAATATCGGGAAAGAGGTAAAAGCTGCCCGGTGGCGGCGGACATTTAACTCCCGGTAAGTTCGTCAGACCTTCGGCCAGCAGATCACGTTTTTGCTCGAACTCGATGCGAAGGTCCCGGGAGAGTGATAGTTCCCGCCTCAGGGCGGATTCGGCCGCCTTCTGCGAGATAGCGGAAGGGCTCGAGGTTAGATGGCTCTGAAGTTTTTCCAGTTCCGCTATATACTTTTTCTCCCCCAATATATAACCGAGCCTCCAGCCGGTCATCGCGAAGTTCTTAGATGTCGACCCCACGACAAAGCTTTTCTCGTAGCTTGTAGTGGCCAGAGACCAAAAACGGTCCTGCCCGTAGACGAAACCGTCGTAGCATTCGTCACTGATCAGAAAAAGATCGTCCGCTTTCGCCAGCTCGACCAGTTTCTCCCCCTGACTCTCAGTATAGACACCGCCGGAAGGGTTGCCGGGACTGTTTATCAGGATCGCGACTGTATCCGAACCTATCTCGGGTTCGATTTCCTCCGCCGTGGGTAGGTAATGATTCTCCCCGGAGCCGGCCACAAATACAGGATCGGCGCCGGCGAGTTTTACCTGGGTCGGGTAACTTACCCAGTAGGGGCGGGGAAGGATCACCTCGTCCCCTTTGTCGTAAAACAGCTGGCCGATTTCAAATAGGGCGGTCTTCGCCCCGTCGGTGGCCATGGCACTCCAGTCCCCTTTATTCAGCCCAAAGACTCTTTCGTACCTTTTCTTTATCGCTGACTGCAAGTCGGGAAATCCGCCGACTTCCGTGTATCCAGTAAATCCGGCTTCTATCGCGTCGATTCCGGCGGACCGGACCGATTCCGGTTCTCTGAACCGGGGTTCACCGGCCCCCAGATCGATCAGGTCACGACCGGAACGTTTTAATTCCTGAGCTCTATCGTTTATCGCCTGTGTTTGAGACTTGGCCAGTGCTCCAGCTCTTTTCGCTAAATCCACGCTATTCGCCTCCCAGATGTTTCACGAGTTTCCGCAATCCTATTTTGTAACCGTCCAGACCCTGACCGGCAATCTGCTCGATCGCTATCGCCTTGGTCACTGATTTGCTCCGGAAATCCTCACGGTCTTCTATATCGGAAATATGTATCTCAACAAACGGCGTTTCGATTGCTTCAAGTGCATCCCTCAAACTGTAACTGTAGTGGGTCAGGGCGCCAGGATTTATTATGACGCCCTCCGCCTTATCGCGGTGCTCATGGAGGAAATCTATCAGCTCACCCTCGTGATTGGACTGGAAAAACTTTACTTCAACTCCCAGTTCAGCGGCCAGTTCGATAAGTTCCTCCTCCACGTAGTCCAGCCCCCTATCCCCGTACACTTCCGGTTTTCGCTCCCCCAGCAGGTTCAGGTTCGGTCCGTTAACCACGAGTATCATTTCACTCCTCCTCCAGCTCAGTCAGATAGTCCCAGGCGGCAGTTACTTCCGACTCGGAGATCTCTTTAACGATAGCTTCTCCACCTATTCCCTCCAGCAAAACCGAATTTATCCTTTCCTCTCTTACCTTTTTGTCTCGTTTTACGTATCCCAGCAGCTCCTCGGTAGATAGATCCCGCGGAAGCGGGGGCAAAGCAAAGTCGGTCAGGCTGTTGACGATCTCTTCCAGGGCTTCCCGGGCGAGGTAACCGCGCCGAGCGGATATCCAGCTCTCGCCGATCATTCCCCAGATTACCGCCTCACCGTGTTTCATCTCCCCGTAACCGGCTCCGGCTTCTATTCCGTGGCCGAGGGTATGGCCGAAGTTAAGAAGCTGCCGGATCCCTCTATCTTTCTCGTCACCCTTCACTATTTCCGCTTTTATCTCACAGCACCGAGCGATGATCCTTTCCAGTTCCGCCGGCTCGTTGAACTCTTCGAATAGCGCCCGATTTTTATTCACCTCTCGAAAAAGATCTTCGTCCCAGATCAGCCCGTACTTTAAGACTTCGCCCAGCCCGGATCTCACGTCAGCGGGATCCAGTGTCTCCAGCACCGTCGGATCGATGAATACGGCTTCCGGCTGGTAAAATGTCCCGACCAGGTTCTTTCCCTCCGGAAGGTCGACCGCCGTCTTCCCGCCGACGCTGCTGTCCACCTGGGCGAGCAACGTGGTCGGTAACTGAATAACCGGAATTCCTCTGAGAAAGGTCGAGGCGACGAAACCCGCCAGATCGCCGACGACTCCGCCGCCAAAAGCCAGGATAAACGAATCCCGGTGGAGTTCCAGGCCTACCAGGTCTCGATAGAGATTTTTCGCTGTTTCCGGGTTTTTCGACCCCTCTCCCGGCTCTACAACCAGCTTCCCGCAATCGTGGCCCGCCTCTTCCAGGGAATCCGTCAGCTCGTCTTCGTAAAGTCGGTCGACCGTCTCGTCCGTGATCACCGCACCATCTATCTTACCGAATCGCTCTTTGACGAATTCCCCGAACCCGGAGAGCGAGTCGGTATCGATGATAATCGAGTAGGCGGTATTGCCGGGCTCCACGTCAACTGTCTTCATATTTTCCGTTCAATTTACTCGCTATCTCTTCCGCTACTGTAACAGTTCCCGCGCCATTACAGAGCAATGCGAAATCCGCACGGTTATACCTTGGATGGCGTTTCTTCATGAGCCGTCTGATTTTTTCCTCTTTCTCTTCCAGGTTCAAATCGGCCAGCAGGGGTCTGGAACCGTCATAACCGACACGCTCCATAACCTCCTTCGGGCTGACTTCCAGGTAGACCACTTCTCCCGTTGACTTCATCCGCTCCCAGTTCTCGTCGTCCATCGGCGCCCCGCCACCGACGGCGACGACCTTCGGGTCTCCCTCGCTGATTTCTCTGATGGTCTCTCGTTCCAGTTCCCGGAAACGGCCCTCACCGTAGTACTCGAATATCTCGGGTATGCTCAGGTCCGTCTTCTCTTCGATCAGGTCATCGGTATCAACCCAATCCAGACCGAGTTCTTCCGCCAGATGGGGAGCGACTGTCGATTTACCCGCCCCCATGAATCCGATCAGGTAGACTTTTCCCCGTTCCATTTTATCAAGCCTCCTCAAACCAATTTTGTATTCTCGCCCCGTGGTTTTCAAAACTTTGCCTTACTTCGTCCAGCGTATCCCCGCCGAATTTATCGAGGAAAGCCCCGGCAACCAGGCTGGCAAGCTCGGCTTCGCCGACTATCGACGCAGCAGGAACCGCACAGACGTCGGAGCGTTCCTTGGCCGCTTTGCCTTCTTCTCCGCTTACCAGATCGACCGAGTGGAGCGGTCTGGCCAGGGTCGGGATGGGCTTCATGGTCGCCCTGAGCCGGAGCGGTTCGCCGTTGCTGACTCCCCCCTCGATTCCACCGGCATTGTTTGTCGAACGGCGAAAACCACGCCCCTCGTCGTGAAAAATCTCGTCGTGAACTTTCGAACCGGGCTTTGATCCGGCCTCTTTGCCCAGACCGATCTCGACTGATTTGATCGCAGGAATACTCATGAAGCCCCCGGCAATTTTACTATCCAGCTTCTCGTCAGCGGAACTGTAGCTCCCAATACCCGGCGGGACTCCCAGAGCGGCAACTTCGAAAATTCCTCCGAGACTGTCTCCATCCTCCTTTGCGCTTTCTATTTCAGCCATCATATCTTCTTCAGCATCCCCGTCGGTAGCACGGACGGGGGAATCATCGGCAAGTTCGTTCCAGCTTTCGAGAGTTACCTCGTCCTTATCGGTCAAGTCAGCAGCCGAACCAATCCTCGTAACCCGGCTGACGATCCTGACCCCGAATTCCCGTAGCAGCGTTTTGCATAGCCCTCCCGCGGCAACCCTGCCGGCGGTCTCCCGGGCGGACGTCCGCTCGAGCACGGGGCGAAAGTCCTCGAACCCGTGTTTCAGGGCTCCAGCCAGATCGGCGTGTCCGGGACGGGGCAGAGTAACCGACTTTCTTTCCCCTGTCTCTTCCTCGGGAGAGATAGCTTCCTTCCAGTTCTCCCAGTCCTCGTTTGCAACCCAGAGTACAATCGGCGTCCCGGTGGATTTTCCCTGGTAAAACCCGGAAAGGACTTCGGCTCTGTCCTGTTCTATCTCCATCCTGCCGCCACGGCCGAATCCGCCCTGTCGGCGCCGCAGTTCTCGGTCGATCAGATCCTTATCCAGTTCGATTCCCGACGGGAAGCCCTCGATAAAGGTAGTAATCCCTTTGCCGTGTGATTCACCCGCAGTATTGATTTCTAACTTCAACTGCAATTCACCTCTGCTCTAGCTCATTCTACGGTTAAAATAATCGTCGATAATTGGCTTTAGTGTCCTTTCAGGAAAATCTCATTGACCGGAAACGGGGAGATAATTACTGCCAGGATTGACTCCCCCGATTTTCTAGAAGGGCTACTAAAACGATCACATTTCCTCTAACCTCTCAATTTTTTCCGCAAATCGTCGACCAGGGGCTCCGTATCGAACTCCTCCCCCGTCCAGAGCTTCAATGACTCCAGCCCCTGCAGGATCAGCATGTCGAGGCCGTCGACCGTTCGCGCTCCCGCGTCCTTTGCGATTTTGAGAAACTCAGTCGGGTGCGGGTTATAAACGAGGTCGTAGACCATCTGGTCGGAGCGGAAGTTATCCCCGTCCTCCCAGATAGCCTGATTCTCCGAACCGGCCATGCCGACGGAAGTCGCGTTTATTATCAGGTCGGCCCGCTCTATTCTGGTACTGAGATCGTACCCCGAAAGTGGTCTGGCCCGTAGTTCCACCCCCGGCGAAATACCTCTCATTTTCCTGGCCAGTTTTTTCGCCCTGTTTTCCGTCCTGTTTACGATATCTATCCACTCGGCTCCTTCCCGGACCAGCCCATAGACCACACCGGCAGCTGCTCCTCCGGCGCCAAATACAAGACAGCGTTTATTTTGCGGGTGAAATTCGTTGAGTTTAAGCGATTCGATAAAGCCAATCCAGTCCGTGTTGTCCCCTCTAAGCGAACCGTTCTCCTCAAATACGATCGTGTTTACAGCCTCGACGGTCTCGGCGGATCGGGACAGCGAATCCATAAACTCAACCGCTTTCCTCTTATGTGGCACCGTCACGTTTAAACCCGCCAGACCCAGCTCTTTTGCGCCGCGAAAGACCGGTCCAACCCGATCTGCCTCGACGGGAAAAGCAAAATAACGATAGTTCAGACCAAGGACTTCCACGGTATGATTATGCAAATCCGGGGAAAGAGAGTCTTCTACAGGATTACCAACCAGTCCCAGCAACTTCGTCTCGGCGTCGATTTTACTCATTCATCAACCCCTCCATCAGATCAAAGAATCCGGGAAAAGAAATTTCCACCCAATCCGGTTCGACCAGCTCGGTTTCTCCTTCCGCGACGAGAGCGGCCACGGCCATGCTCATCGCGATCCGATGATCCTTATAGCTCTCCACGGAACCCCCGGTCAGCTCTGTCTTCCCTCTGACGACGAAGCCGTCGGAGAATTCCTCTATCTCCGCCCCGAGGTTTTTCAAATTTTCCACCGTCGCGCTGATTCTGTCCGTCTCCTTTACCCGTAGTTCCTCGGCATTCCTTACTTCCGTGACCCCGTCGGCCTGTGTCGCGACGACCGCCAGCAGCGGCAGCTCGTCGATGGACTTCACGACCTCGTCTTCCGTCAACCGTACCCCCCTCAGTTCCGATTCGGAGACGACAAGATCTCCCCGGGGCTCCCCGTTCTCCACCCGGTAGTTTTCCACCTCTATCGTCGCACCCATACGGTCCAGCAAATCCAGGAAACCTGTCCTCGTCTCGTTCAACCCGACATCCTTCAGCCGCAGCATGGACCCTTCGACCATGGTGGCAGCGGCGATGAAAAAGCTCGCCGAGGAAAAATCCCCGGGCACCCTTATCTTTAGTGGTTCCAGTTTTTCCGGCTTTTCGACCGTAATTCGATTGTTCTCAACCTCTATCGGACAGCCCATAGCATCCAGCATTTTTTCCGTGTGGTCGCGGGACGGTCCCGGCTCAACCACGGTGGTCTCGCCGGAAGCACCGAGTCCGGCCAGGAGGACGGAAGACTTCACCTGGGCGCTGGCCACCTTCGGCCGGTGTTCTATTCCAACCAGATCTCCCCCCGATACGGTCAGTGGAAGCTTGCCCTCCCTGGAAGTTATCTCCGCCCCCATTTCCTCCAGGGGGTCGATTATCCTCTCCATCGGCCGGGACCGAAGCGAATCGTCCCCGTCTATTTCCGTTTCAAACGGGTGCGTCGCCAGGATTCCGGCGATCAACCGTGTCAGCGTCCCGGAATTTCCGGCGTCCAGCGGTTCATCGGGTTTAGTAAAACCGCCCAGACCCTGCCCCGCAACCAGGACTTCCTCTTCCTCTACGGATAGGCCTAACTGGCGCAGGCAGCGCATCGTGCTCTGCACGTCCTCGCCGGTTGCCAGATTTTCTATCGCCGTCTCGCCGCTCGCCAGAGAGCCGAGCAGCAGGCTACGATGGGAAATCGACTTGTCGCCCGGCAGGGTCAGTTCCCCCCTAAGCGGCCGACTGCCGGTAATCGAAATCGTTTCTGGAGAATCCGAACACATCAGTCCATCACCCGCGATTCAAAACCTTTGTTCAAAATAACTCTATTTGCCTCTTCCGCGGCTTCACGGGAGTCAAAGTAGACCTGAAAGGTACCCCCGTAGTCCTCCCTCACCTTCTGTAACTCGAGATCCCTGATATTTATTCCGTTCTCGCCAAGAGCAGTAGTTAGCTCGGCAAGCGCCCCGGTTCGATCGGGAACCATAACTGCAACTTTGAACGTGCTGTTCGACAGACCTTTATTTGACTTCGGCAGGTTCTCCCTCAGCTGGCTTGAATGCCGGAATACGTCTTCCATTTCGTCGCCATTCAGCCTGCCCAGTGTTTCCCCCAGTTCTGTTAAAAACCCCTCGACTTCCTTACGGACAAAATCACCGTTTGTGGCAAAGATGTCATCCCAGATCTCAAAAGGTGAATCAGCTATTCTGGTCATATCACGGAAACCGCCCCCGGCCAGGGAAAGGAAGTCCTCGGGCCTGTCTTCCTCGCCGACCAGCTTCATCAAGCTCACCGCAATCAGCTGCGGCAGGTGACTGACCTTGGCCACGATGGCGTCGTGCTGCTCCGGCTTCATGTAACTGGGCTCGGCTCCCAGCCCCCTGACGAACCGATCCAGCTTCGCTGCAGCCGGAGTTTTCTCCCCATCGGGAGTAACCAGAACGAAGACGCTGTTCTCGAAGAGGAGGGGTTGAGCCGCGCCAATACCGCGAATTTCCGCGCCCGTCATCGGATGGCCGCCGACGAAACTTCCCGGAGAATCTTCGAACAGATTCCAGCCGGCGGAACAGATTTTCCTCTTTGTGGAGCCCAGGTCAACAACGATCCCTCCGGATTTCAGAGTTTCTGGTAGAACCTCCAATATGGAGATGATCTCCTCTATCGGGGTCGCCAGTACGACGAGATCCGAGTCCTCGACGGCTACAGAAAGATCACCGGGTTCGTAACCCTCGTCCAGGGCGTCACGGCGCAGGGCTTTCTTGATTACTTCGCTGTAATCGACCCCGGCCACCGTAACTTCCGGAAAGAAGTTCTTCGTCGCAAGACCAAAAGAACCGCCAATTAGACCGACTCCTACTATAGTTATTCGAGAAAACTCGCTTTCAGGTTCCATGTGAGCCGATCATGCCTTAACCGGTTTCCTCGCCAGGCTGGAATTGATTCGATTCACCTGATCCATCAGCTCGACAAATTGCTCCGGCCGCAGCGACTGTGGGCCGTCGCTTTTAGCTTGATCGGGCTGGTGGTGGACTTCGACTATCATCCCGTCCGCTCCCGCGGCGATACCCGCCCTGGCCATCGGGATGACTTTGTTTCGGATTCCCGTGCTATGGCTTGGGTCTATAATTATCGGGAGATGGCTTTCCTCTTGAATGACCGGAACCACGGAGAGATCCAGGGTAAATCTCGTTTCGTCAGAGAAGGTTCTTATCCCGCGTTCACAGAGTATAACGTCCTCATTTCCTTCGGACATGACGTATTCAGCCGCCATCAGGAATTCTTCTACGGTGGAAGAAAAGCCCCGTTTCAGGAGTACGGGAGTATTCGACCGGCCCACCTCGCGCAACAGGTTGTAGTTCTGCATATTTCGGGCCCCAATCTGAAGGATGTCAGTATAGCTGCCGACCAGATCGACCTGGCTCTTCCCCATCACTTCCGTAACCATCTTTAAACCGTTATTGTCGGCTGCTTCTCTCATATACTTAAGCCCTTCCTCCCCCAGCCCCTGGAAGCTGTAAGGTGAGGTCCGCGGTTTGAACGCCCCGCCTCTGAGGACTGAAGCCCCGTGAGAAGCTACGTGTCTCGCGATAGTTTCTATCTGCTCCTTCGATTCTATGGCGCAGGGACCGGCCATGGTTACCGGCTCCTCTCCACCTATTCTAACACCGTCAAGATCTATAACGGTGTCCTGCGGGTGAAAATCTCTGCCTGCGAGTTTATACGGTTCACTTATCTCAGTCACTTTGTGCACTCCTTCGTTTAGCACCTCAAGCTCTCGCGGATCGACTCCGCTTTTATCACCAATAGCGCCAAGCGTGGTGTAATCCACGCCCTGAGAAAAGTGAACACTAAACCCCAAATCCATAAGTTTCTCTTCTACCTGATTAATTTGCTCTTTCGTTGCTTCAGGCTTCATCACTACTATCATCTGCACCGACCTCCGTTTGAATGTTTTTTGTTTCGGTAATCAATCTTTGATAAATTCGCTCCAGCTGCTGGTCCGAGAAAGGGCCGTTATTTTTTCGCTTGACCCCTCTAATTACTTCCCGCTCCCTATCCCTGTCGGTAATATTTTTACCCTCTATCTTCTTTCTCTGACCGATCTCCATAGCCGTAGAAGCCCGACGGTTCAGGAGTTCAACCAACCTTTCATCTATTTCATCTATCTCTGTCCGTAAATCGTCAATCATCTCTCCCTCCAATAGCAAAGGGACCACAGGAACCCCTGTGGACCTTACCGCGACCTAAAGCCTAACTGGAGGAGTTGCAGGCTTTAGATCAGTTCACAAAATAAAAATAGCCAAAAAAATAAGTAAAGGTATGATTTAGCGAATTAGAAATAGAAGAGGCGAGTGCATTCGTGGATAAAATCCGAAGAATACTCGTTATATCAGACACTCGCTTACTCATAGTGAAATTATTATATAGAGCACCCGGACGGGCTTCAAGTCCAAAAAAGGGTAATTATTGTTTTTATACTATTATCCGCCGAAAGCTTTAAACAATCAGGGAAATACGGCAAAAATTGTTCTTCGTAAAGCTTATTCACGGTATTTCTCAACAAGTCCGTACAGACATTTACCCGCTACTGATTTGATCCTTGATCAAATTATCCGCGGGTCCAAATCCCGGTAGCGGAAAAGGGCCGGAAGCCGGCTTTTAGCAGCGAAAGCTTCCGCCCTTTATACACTGAAAAAAGCCAGTTACTCCGACTCAACTATTTCGTACTCGTAAGTGATTTCCGCCGGGTTCTTGAGCGAGTGCGTCGCCGAACAGTAACGCTCCTGGGTCAGCCTGACGGCCTTTGCCACTTTGTCTTCCGGCAAATTCGAACCGAAGATCTTATATTTTATTTTGATTTCACTGAAGACTTTCGGGTGATCTTCTTCCCTCTCCGCGGAAATATCCATCTTTATATCGTCGTAATCGACGCGCATCTTATTCAGCAAAGTATTGAGGTCTATTCCCGTGCAACCGCCAAGACCGATCAATAACATCTCCATCGGCCTGGTGGCTCCGTCGGCCCCGTCGTGCTCCTCGGTCGCGTCCATGACCGACCAGTGATTGGAATCGCCGCGGCCGACAAAAGTTGAACCTTCCAATTGTTTAACTTCAATTTCCATTATCTACCTCCAATGAATACTGCGTTATTTTAAGCCGGGAAACACAGGGCGACCCAGTGGTTGACTGGGACTGTATGACGGTCTTACCGGTCACCCTTCCCGTGCTCACTGATGCTTTACCTGCTCTCGTCCACCCTGTCCAGCGCCGCTATCGCCTGTGCCCCTACGCCTTCTTCCCGACCAATATAACCCATTCCTTCCGGCGTGGTTGCTTTGACGTTGACCGGCACACCCAGAAGTCCCTCGAGGTTCCCGATCATGGTGCTTTTCCCCAGGCCAAGTTTCGGTTTCTCTATTATCAGCGTCGAATCGACGTTTACCAGCCGGAACCCGGCACCTCTGACTTTAACCATGACCTCTTGCAGCAACTCCATGCTGGAAATATTTTTGTAAGCGGGATCGTCGTCCGGAAACTGGTCCCCGATGTCTCCCAGGGTCGCGGCCCCCAGAATCGCATCGCAGATCGCGTGGACCAGAACGTCCCCGTCGGAATGTGCCACCGTCCCCAGCTCGTGTTCGTACTCCACGCCGCCGAGAATGAGCGATTCTCCCGGCTCAAGGCGGTGAAAATCTACCCCGATACCGACTCTATTCGCTTCGGTCATCGTTAAAAAGAATGTCCTTCAATACTGAGTTAGCCAGCCCCCTGGCGAACCCCCTTCTTTCCAGGAACCCGAGAGTTTTTCTATATTTCGCTTTAGTATCGTCGCCCTTATATTTCGCGACCCTTTTCCGGGCGAGCTTTCGGCAGAGTTCTTCTTCCTGGCCCCCGGATAATTCCCTGTCCAGGACGTTATTAGCTGTACCCTTATCAACCCCGTGGTCCAGCAACTCCTTGTAGAGACCGGATCGCCCCTTGGGTTTATTCTGTAACCTATCATTTACGAAATATTTAGCAAAGAGCGCGTCGTCGATCAGATCCTTTTTTCGGCCCCAGGCCACTATCTCCTCAATCACGTCGGAGCCGTACCCCTTTTGCTCCAGCTTGTCTTCTATTTCGGCTTCCGTCCGGGGCCGGTATTTAAGGAGGAGACGAAGGTACTTTCTGGCTTCCTCCAGCTCCTCCTCTCTCTCGCTATTCTCTTTTTCGGACCGGTTATTCACCTGACTCCTCGTCCGATTCTTTCTCTTCTTCTTCCGACTCCACCTTTTCGTCCAATCCCGCTTCCCGTCGGATTTTCTCCTCGATCTCCTCGGCAATCTCTTCGTTTTCTTCCAGAAATTCCTGACTGTTGTCGACTCCCTGACCCAGACGAGTATCGCCATAGGAATACCAGGAGCCATTTCTGGTCACTACATCGTATTTTTCGCCGAGATCCAGAAGTTCCCTGGCCCTTGAAATCCCCGTCCCGTAAATAATGTCGAAGTTGGCCTCCTGAAATGGCGGCGCAACCTTGTTCTTGACTACTTTTACGGTTATCTCGTTTCCTACCTTTTCGCCGTCCTTCTCGATGGTCTTGGTAATGTAGATATTCAACCTGAGGGAGCTATAAAACTTTAGCGCCCTGCCTCCGGAAGTCGTCGTCGACGGACCCCAGGGCGAGTTGTTGATCTTCGAGCGAATCTGGTTCGTGAAGACCACGGTTGTCTGGGACTGGGATATCGCTCCGGCGAGCTTCCGCATCGCCTGCGACATCAACCTTGCCTGGAGGCCGACCTGTGAATCGCCCATTTCACCCTCGAGTTCCGCCTGGGGGACCAGCGCCGCAACCGAATCGATTACCACCATGTCCAGCGCCCCGCTCCGGATAAGCTGTTCCGTAATTTCCAGGGCTTCCTCGCCGGAATTGGGCTGACTGAGCAGTAACTGGTCCAGATCTACCCCGATCGACCGGGAATATTTCGGGTCCAGCGCGTGTTCGGCGTCGACGAAAGCAGCCGCGCCGTCCTTCTTGTGGACTTCCGCCAGCATGTGCAGGGCGAGCGTCGTCTTTCCGCTCGACTCCTTGCCGAATATTTCGACGATCCTGCCCCTGGGAACGCCGCCGGCGCCCAGCGCAATATCCAGTGCGAGCGAACCGCTCGAAGTAGTCTCTACTTCCAGTGCTTCCTGATCCCCCATCCACATTATCGAACCTTCGCCGTGTTCACTCTTAATTCTATCTAACGTGCTGTCGAGAACTTCTTCTTTGCCCATATAATCACCTGAAGTTATTTATGCAGCTTATGTTAATTCTGTTAATTCGATCCCGGCAACCTGCGCCTTGACCGAGCCCGAACGAAGCTATACTTATCTCCACTTTTTACTTGTTAACTCGTAATCCAGAATTTCTTCCTGATCGAAGAAAAGATTGATTTCCCGCTTTGCCGACTCGTGAGAATCGGAGCCATGTACCAGGTTCTTGGTTAGATCCAGACCGTAGTCGCCCCGAATAGTTCCCGGTTCCGCTTCGAAAGGATTGGTCGCTCCCATCATACCTCGAATAACGCTGATTGCCTGTTCACCCTCCACGACCATTGCCACGATCGGACTGGAGGTTATGAATTCGAACAGATCCGAGAAAAAGTCCTTTTCGACGTGCTCCTCGTAGTGCTCCCTGGCCAGGTCGTCTTCGACCCGCATCAGCTTCATCGCCGAAATCTTTAACCCTTTGTTCTCCAGTCTGGCAATAATTTCCCCCATTAATCCACGCTGAACTGTGTCCGGCTTTAACAAAACTAAACTTCTCTCCATTTGCTCACAGACCTCCTGATTCTTGATAAAATAAAGTAAGCCTTACGGTAGGCGGTAGCTTATCAGGTCTTAACCCACTTATTTCCTTCCAGCTGTTCCACGAGATCCTCCATCTCCAGCTGGAACATTATATGGGATATTCGGGCCGCAGGAAAGTCGGTTTGTGCGACGATATCGTTGAAGTGGATCGGTTCGTAATCCAGTTCCGAATAGACTTCTTCCTGCTTATCGTTTAACTGGCTCTTTATATCCTGATCCCCTCCTTCAGTTTCCTCTGGAAAGGGCAGCGCGGCCTGGATGTCCTTGAACTCCTCCAGCACGTCCGAGGCGTCTTCGACCAGTTTCGCCCCGTCCTTTATCAGGCCATGAGTCCCTTTCATCGTCGGACGCCTGACGTCACCGGGCACGGCAAAGACCTCCCTGCCCTGGGATAATGCATCGTGGGCCGTTATCAGGGCTCCGCTCTCCTCCGGAGCCTCGACCACTATTGTTCCACGGGTCAGGCCGCTAATTATCCGATTGCGCTGAGGGAAAGTCCACCGCTCGGGGCCGCGGTCGAAAGGGAATTCCGTCAGGACGGCTCCGTTCTCGGAAATCTTCCGCATCAGACTGGCATTTCCCTTCGGGTAAGTATGGCCGAAGCCCGTTCCCATGACGGCCACGGTACGACCGTCCACACCCAGGGCGGATTTATGGCTAAAGGAATCGATCCCTCTGGCCATACCGCTGACCACCGTTATCCCCTCCCGGGCCAGCTGAGCCGCGAGTTCCTGGGCAATGTTTTTTCCGTAACTCGTATTTTTTCGCGTTCCGACCATCGCTATTCCCAGCTGATCGTCCGCCCGGTAATCACCTTTTACGTAGAGGACCGGCGGCGGTTTGTCTATCGCCCGGAGCGAGTCAGGATACGCGGAGTCGTCCAGAGTCAGTACCTCCAGATCCAGTTTCTCACACTTCTCCATTTCCTCTTCCAGCCCCTCCGGATCCCTATCATCGCAGAAGCCCTCGACTCCATCGGAAAACCCGGGTACTTCCTCCAGCTCGTCCCGGGTTGCCTCCCAGATCGCTTCCACAGTGGGGAAATGATTGAGCAATAGATGAAATCGATTCGGGGTCACCGCGGAATTCATGTTGATACCAACCCAGTATTTTTTGCTTGCTAACTCCATCTTTTCACCTTAATTTGTTTGTTGTCTTTATTCAGAAAAGTGATTTTTACAATATGACACTTTCCGGTTCAGTACAAGGAAATACTGTAAACAATTTAGAAATAATAGTGAAAACCCGAACCAAAGCTCATGCCAAAGAAACCATCACTGCCCCCCTGCATTCCGAACTCCAGATTCACCTTAAAATTGCTGGAAAACAGAGCTATGCTTATACCGCCCGTTCCCATGCCGGATATTTTCCCGGACCCGATATCGTATCCCCCACCCCCGGCCAGATAGAAATCAGTCGTTTCCCTGTCCACAATTTTGTAGAGAACACGGGAAGATAGCGTTCCACCGAGGCCGCTGTACCGAGAGCGCCAGATCACGGCGTCCCCTTCGAAACCAAACCTGGAGTTCAGCCAAACTCGAGAACTTATTCCCCCGAGAGGAGCGACAAACTGCGCCCCGAAACCGTACTGGGGGTATTCAACTAACTGAAACTCTTCGGAGGCCGAGTCGCCATTACCCTGTGCAGTTGACTCGGCCGCGGAAAGCAGAAACAGGGCAACCAGAAATACTGCCAGACCGGTTAGAACTTTACTTCTCATGTAAATCACCTGCAAATTTTACGTCACGAAGGGCGAAATTGTAAATCAATTTCGACAGCCTCCTGGCAAAGATAATTCAGGACGTTGGCGTCAGTATTTTATTCTTCTGCCAGACCGACTGACCGGGTAACAGGAGAATACAAAAACAACAGCGTAAGCCTTCAGGGCAAAGGACTCGGAAGAAATACAAAATTTCCCTCCGGATTCTGTAGTATCACGTCTTAAACCGGATTTAACCTTGACAATCCTGCGACGTTATGATATTATAATGGAAATTGTTTAGTGGAGTGAAAAAGGGGTATTTACTGGAAATCATGAAGGTTACTGAACTAACAAAAAAGAACTCGGTTGACGGCATCAGCGACAAGTACAAGATGGGCTTACAAAGCCCATCGTATACTTCACTAACCAATATATGACCTGCCTCCACCGAGGCAAGTTCAACCCCGAAAAGAAAAACTGAGGGGTTACGATGATTTTGAAAACAAGACGATAATTTCAAAAAATGCTCACACCCCCTCGGCGGAGCATTCAGGCAAGTTCGACCTCCCCTCCGGTCGAACTTGCCTACCTTTTTT
>Ga0207797_1001790_pt1 | contig 15373 bp, 9 predicted proteins | sample PRCRCaboRojoPR_6_FD_187275 | JGI IMG/M metagenome (GOLD analysis project Ga0207797, IMG submission 187275) | Marine sediment microbial community from Cabo Rojo, Puerto Rico - PR CR 10% Liquid 1 (SPAdes) | ecosystem: Environmental > Aquatic > Marine > Coastal > Sediment | place: Cabo Rojo, Puerto...
TCACCGCGGTGCATCTTGAGGATGGGTTTGACGTGCAGCAAACTGCCGATCCCGGCCACCAGGGAATTCATTCTTCCGGAGCGGCGGAGGTAGTCCAGCGTGTCCAGCGCGGCAAACACATGGGCGCGCTCTCCCAGGTCCTCGAGCTCTTGGACAATCTGGGAAACTGACCTGCCGGCTTCCGCAGCCCGGGCGGCATGCATCACCAGAAAACCCACCCCCATGCTTAGCTGGCCGGAGTCAATTACTTTTACCGGGAGCGGGGCCTCACTCGCCGCAGTCCGCACGACGTCTACCGTAGCGCTCAAAGCCTGGGCGATATGAATGGAGATGATCTGATCGGCACCTTCCTCGTGCAGCCTCCGGTATACTTCCAGGATGGTATCGATCCCCGGGGTGGCCGTGGTCGGGGTTTGCTCAGCCTCCGGCAGCCGGCGGTAAAATTCTTCCCGGCTAATTTCTTCGCCGTCCAGGTAACCCTGGTCGCCGAAATTGATATAAAGGGGGATCACGGTGATCCGATGCCGTTCGATAAGTTCCTGCGGCAGGTCACAGGTGCTGTCGGTTACGATTCTGATGCTCATAGAGGCTGGTGCCCTCCCGATTGATAACAAGCCTGGTTGATGAAGATCCTGCTTGATGAAGATCCTGCTTGATGATTTGATCTGGTTAACCGTATCGTAATAGGTTTGACATACTTTGTCAAGTATATCTACAAAATATATGCAATAACTTGACACGGAGGGGCGGGCCGGGTAGAATGAGGGCTGTATGAAAGGGTTGAAAGACCCCGGGAGGGGTTCACAGCAAGGGAAAACATATGCCTACGATTGAAGAACAGCCCACGTACAATTTAGGTGTAGTGGTCCAGGAAACCGGGATTAACCCGGATACCCTGCGGGCCTGGGAGCGCAGGTATGGACTTCCTGTCCCGGACCGTTCCGAGGGGGGGCACCGTTTGTATTCCCAAAAAGATATTGAAACGGTGAAGTGGTTGATGGAAAGGCAGGAAGAAGGCATCAGGATCGGTCAGGCTGTCAACCTCTGGAAGGAGCTTAAAGCTGCCGGTCGGGATCCGCTCCGGGAGCATCCCCTGCAGGATCAAAGACCGGGTGTTTATCCCTTCCAGCGGGAGCAGGACGTCGGGGCTGAGTCGGAAGGCAGGTTGGATGCTTTCCGGGAGCGGTGGCTGCAGGCGGCCCTGGCCTTTCAAGAGCAGCAAGCCGAGCATATCTTAACCGAGGCGTTCTCACAATTTACGCTGGAAGATGTCTGGGAGCGGATCATCACTCCGGGCCTGGCAGCGGTGGGACAGGGTTGGGCGGATAATCAAGTGACCGTGCAGCAGGAGCATTTTACCAGCTCTCTGGTGATCCGCCGTTTGAACGCGATGATTGAGGCGGTGCCACCTCCGATCAGGGAAGAGAAAATCCTGATCAGCTGTCCGCCCCGGGAAGAGCACACCTTTTCAGCCCTGCTGCTGACCCTGTACCTGCGCCGACGGGGTTATCCGGTAATTTACCTGGGGGCCAACGTCCCCGATCAGGATCTCGATAACGCGGTGGACCGGGCTGAACCTGACCTGGTAGTGATGATCGCCCAAACCCTCGATACAGCTTCGACCCTTTATCAATCCGCCCTGATGCTGCGCTCGGAACAAGTCCTGCTCGCGTATGCCGGGCGGATCTTTGAGCGCATCCCTGAGCTGACTCAAAAGGTGCCCGGCTACTACCTGGGGGATGATTTCAGCGCGGCTGCCGACCAGGTGGGTACCATCCTGGCGGAGAACCCGGAGGAACAGCCACCGGGCAGGGAGCAGCCAGACACCTATGCCGAAGAGCTGAGAGCTTTCCGGGGGATGGAACTGCTGATTATCGATACAGTGATCAAGCGGGGAATGCAGGAGGGATTTCGGGTGGACGAATTAGCACCGGCCAACTACCACCTCCGGCGGACCCTGGAAGCAGCCCTGATTCTGGGTGATCTGGGTTATCTGGAGCACGAATTAGCCTGGCTGGTCGCTTTACTCACCAGCCGGGAGTTTCCAGTTGAAAAAACCGCCCAGTATCTGGAGTTGTTTGCAGAAGCTGTCCAGCTCCATCTGCCTGACAGCGGCGCCCAGATCGCGGAGCAGCTCCGCCTGGCAGCCCAGCAGTGGGCTTGAACGGCCGGTTATTTCAGGGTACAGCATTGGTTCCAGATTGCTGAAAGCGTCCCTTGTTCAGGAGGAGAATCCATATGAAAGTTGGTTTGAAGTGGGTGTTGGGGGGTTTAATCCTGGTAATTTTGCTGGTTTTGATCGTACCCTTCTTGGTCCCGGTACCTCCGCTTGAGGATACGTCTTCCCGGCATGCCCTGGCGGATGAGGACAGCCGCTTTATTGATCCAACCGGCCTGGAAGTCCATTACAAGGAATCCGGTTCGGGTGCCCCTGCTTTCCTGCTGCTGCACGGTTTCGGGGCCAGCACGTATTCCTGGCGGGAGGTCATGGAACCGCTGGCCGATTATGGACGGGTGATCGCCTACGATCGTCCGGCCTTCGGGCTGACGGAAAGGCCGTTGGAATGGGAGGGGCAAAATCCGTACGCACCTGAAGCCCAGGTAGAACTGGTGTTTGAACTGATGGATGCCCTGGAACTGGACCAGGCTGTGCTGATCGGTAACTCAGCCGGGGGTACAGTCGCGCTGCAGGCCGCCCTGGCTCGCCCGGATCGGGTGTCCGCGTTGATCCTGGTGGATGCCGCGGTGTATACCGGAGGTGGATCCCCCGCTTTGGTCCGGCCGCTGCTTGACACGCCGCAAATGAACCACCTCGGCCCGCTGCTGGCCCGCAGGATAGCCCGGGAAGGAGATGACTTTATCAGGAGGGCTTGGCACGATCCGGACCGGATTGATCCGGAAGTGTTTAATGAATACCGGAAACCGCTCCAGGTTCCCGATTGGGACCGGGCCCTGTGGGAGCTGACCAAGGCCAGCCGGGCCGCTGAACTGGAGGCGCGGCTCGACCAGGTTGAGGTGCCGACCCTGGTGATCACCGGGGATGATGATCGGATTGTGCCGACCGCGGAAAGCGTGCAGCTGGCAGCCGAGATCCCTGGAGCGGTTCTGGCGGTCCTGGATGAGTGCGGACACCTTCCCCAGGAGGAATGTCCCGTCCAGTTCCTGAAGGCGGTCCGGAATTTTCTGGCCTGGGAGCGGATCGACCTGCTGTCTGAGGAAGGATAGGGATTGAAAAAGGGAGGGACATGATGAGCCGATCCGAACAGCGGACCGAAACGGCCTTGTGGTGGATCCGGAGAGATCTGCGGTTGACGGCCAATCCAGCCCTGCAGCGGGCGCTGCAGGATGGATTTCGGGTCATTCCGGTTTACATCCTTGATCCTGCCCTGCTCGGTTCAGACCGCCTGGGAAGGGTCCGGAAGAATTTCTTTCTGGAAAACCTGGCCGCACTGCAAGGCGATATCCTGCAGGCCGGGGGAACGCTGGTCCTGCGCTCGGGGCGGCCGTTCCAGGCCCTGAGCGGGCTGCTTCAGGAGAGCGGTGCGGTCCGGATTTACGCCGAGGAGGATTATTCGCCTTATGCTCAGGCCAGGGATCAGCGGGTGGCAGCCCAGCATGACCTGCAGCTGGTTCAGGGGTTGACCATCGCGCATCCTGAGCAAATCCGCACCCACGCCGGAGACCCTTACCAGGTCTATTCCTATTACCGCAAAAAGTGGAAGCGGCGGTTCTTTGAGAGCCTCCGCAGTCAGCGAGCACCGGAATTAGAACCCACCTTTTTTGACCATAAGCTTGCTTCAGATGAGCTTCCTGATCGGGAGCCAGCCGAGCTGCCCGAAGTTTTTCCTGCCGGCAGCCGGGCGGCCCGGAAGAAACTCGACCGTTTTACCCGGGGCGATCAGCCTCCCATCTTCCGCTACGCCCGCGACCGGGATCGGCCGGATCGGGAGGGGACCTCGCAGCTGTCGCCCTACCTGCATTTTGGCGCACTTTCCATTCAAGAAGTTTTCCTGGCCGGTCTGTCCGCGCTGGATCAGGCCGCTGGTTCAAGTCAGCGGCAGGGTGCAGAAACCTGGCTGGACGAGCTGATCTGGCGGGAGTTTTACCAGATGATCCTTTATCACCATCCCCGGGTGCTCCAGGAAAACTTCCGGGAAAAGTACAGCCGGTTGACCTGGCGGAATGACCGGGAAGTTTTTAAACGCTGGAAGGAGGGCCGGACCGGTTATCCATTGGTGGATGCCGGGATGCGCCAGCTGCTCACAGAGGGTTGGATGCACAACCGGGTCCGGATGGTCAGCGCCTCCTTTCTGGTCAAGGACCTGTTGATAGACTGGCGGTGGGGTGAAAATTGGTTCATGGAGCAGCTGCTGGACGCGGATCTGGCGGCCAACAACGGCGGCTGGCAGTGGGTGGCCGGCACCGGAACCGATGCCGCGCCGTATTTCCGGATTTTCAATCCTACCAGTCAGGCGGAAAAACATGATCCCCAAGGAGTGTACATCCGGGCTTATCTGCCGGAGCTGGAAAAGGTGCCTGATCAATATATCCATCAACCCTGGAAGATGCCGGAAACCCTCCAGGACCAGATCAGCTGTTGGATCGGCGACCAGTACCCGGCGCCGATCGTCGATCACCAGCAGGCCCGCGAACGGACCCTGGAAGTCTATCAGCTGGCCGGAGAAGAATACCAGTCTGCTGCAAAGGAGAGTTCTTGATATGGAAAGCATCCCAAAGTCATCTGCACAGAGTTCGGTTCAGCAGTCCGGAAAGAAAAGCAGATCCATGCGGTCCGAAGGTTCGCGGCAGGATCTGCTGGTGCTCTGGGCCGGGATCCTGTTCAGCGCCGCCTTCACCGGGCTGATCTGGTGGGGAGGTTCCCGACTGGAAGGGGTCCCGCTGCTGCCTGATCAAGGGCCTTCCTGGTATTACTGGAAGCTGCCTGAACCGGGCTTGTGGTCCCGGTTGACTGCGTGGGGGTTTTATGCGGTGCATCAAGTGGCTTTCTGGGGATTGATTTACTACGCCCAGACCCGGCAGAAAAAATATCGGGCCCGTCTGCACCCGGTGAACTTCTGGGCGCTGGGTGTCAACGCTTTCTTCATCGGCCTGCATTTTGTCCAGACCCAGATTTGGTATGACGGGTTGGCCCAGGATGTATCGATCTGGAGCTCGCAGGCTTCGGTGGTCCTGCTGCTGGTCTGGGTGCTCCTGATGGAAAACCGCCGCCGGGGCTTATTTTTTGGAAACAAGGTTCCTTTTCCCCGCCGGGTGGTCGATATCGCCCGGAAATATCACGGCTATTATTTTGCCTGGGCGATCGTGTACACATTCTGGTACCATCCCATGGTGTCCACTTCCGGGCATTTGTGGGGATTCTTTTATATGTTTCTCCTGCTGCTGCAGGGCAGCTTATTCTTCACCCGGATTCATATCAACAAGTATTGGACTTTCGTCCAGGAGTTCACGGTGCTGGTGCACGGGGCCCTGGTGGCCGTGATGCAGGGAAATGACCTCTGGCCGATGTTTGCCTTTGGTTTTGGGGGGATCCTGGTGATCACCCAGCTGTACGGATTGGGCTTGCCGGCCTGGCAGCGCTGGGCGGTGACCGTGGGGTACATTCTCAGCGCGCTTTGGGTGTACAGCGGCAGGGTTTGGCAGGCATTTTCGGAGATCATCCGCATCCCGGTGATTGAATATATCCTGGTCTTCCTCCTGGCTGGACTGATCGCCCTCGGCCTGGGGATCAGCCGGAGGGTTCAGCGCGCTTTTCAAACCCCTGAACCGCACGCCGGATCGGAAAGCAGGGGTGTATCGGGGAGAAAGGATTAAGCTTCCGTCAGGTAGCGGTGCAGGGCTCGGGTCAGCAGGGCATCGTCCTTGGCCCTGTGAGTGTTGGTCAGAGGAAGACCGGATTGACGCGCGGCATCTTCCAGAGAAAACCTACGGTTACCGGGCCTTCCGGGCCGTTTGATCCCCCGGTACTGGGCATAGAGTTCCATCAGATCGAAAGTCCGCAGCCCGGAGGTTGGGTCCCAGCTGATCCAGTGCTGCCGGTTGGTTTGATGGATCATTTTCAGGTCAAAGCCGGCGTTATACAGGCCGACTGCCTGCCCTGCCAGGAGGGTTTGCAGCTGCTCGGCAACTTTATCCCAGCGGGGGGCATTTTCCAGCATGTCGTGGTTGATCCCGTGAACCTTTCTGGCCCGGGAGGAGATCGGGCGGGTGGTATGTACCAGGGTGTCCAGGAGCGGACGGCCCTCCGCATCGATCAGGGCGATTTCAATCACCCTGTCCGTCTCGGATAGGCCGGTTGTTTCAGTGTCCAGGTAGAGCGGGGCTTCTTCCCACCAGGCCCGGGCCTGTTCGACGGCCAGCTCACTCGAAGTGGAGATCATTCAGCCTCCAGCTGTCGCTTAAATTCAGCGAGTTGATTGGTGGGCTGCAAGCACACAAAGCTGCGGCACAGGTAGGCGGTTGGGAGGTCTTCCAGCAGCGACCGGTCCTCCAGGAGCTCGGGCTGTTCTTCCCCGCCTGGGGCTTCCGCCCGGGCCAGCACGGTCCGGGGGCGGTATGTTCTTGAGGTTGCTCTCAGGTAATCCTGCATCAGAGGGTGGTCTGGATCGCCGAGCAGGGCGATCTCTGTGGTCGGTCCGACGCTGAAATCGGCCGCCTGCAGCCAGGTGCCGAACCCGGTCGGGTAGCGCAGGATGGTGTCCTTGTGCTGGGCCAGGGTATCCTCAGCGATTTCCTGCCAGTCGAAATCCATGGTCAGGGCAGCCATGCTGAGCAGGGCTTGAACGGCCAGGCTGGAGCCGGAGGGAACCGCGTTATCCTGCTGGCTGCGGGGCCGGAAAGGCAGGGTGTCATCCTCCGGGCCGGTGTCGTAGAAGCCCTCTCCCGGGTGATAGAAAAGCTCCAGCATTTCCCCGGTCAGCTCCCGGGCGGTCTGGAACCAGGTCGGGTCCGGGTCCGCCTGGTAAAGGGCGAGCAGGCCTTGGATTAACGCGGCATAATCCTCGAGGTAGCCGGGCTGCTGAGCCTGTCCCTGCCGCCAGGCTCGGAGCAGCCGGCCGTCCTCGCGCCGCAGGTGCTCGACCAGGAACTTTGAATTGCGTATAGCGATATTAAGGTAGGCTTCTTCACCGAGATACCGGGCGGCTTCTGCAAAGGTGGTCAGCATCAGGCCGTTCCAGCCGGTGAGCACCTTGTCATCAACAGCCGGCCGGACCCGCTGCGTGCGGATTTCGAACAGATCGGCGTGGAGTTTATCCAGAATTTCCGGAATTTTATCTTCAGCCAGGTTAAAGGTTTGGGCCAGCTCCTGATCGGACGGCCCCTGCTGCAGAACGATTTTACCCTCAAAATTTCCTTCCGGGGTGATCTGGTAAGCTTGATAGAATAGCTCTCGGTGGGGGTGATCTGCCAGGGCCTGGGCGAGCTCTCCCTCGCTCCAGGTATAATATTTGCCTTCCTCACCGTCCGAATCAGCATCCAGGCTGGAGTAGAACCCTCCCTGGGGATCGGTCAGCTCCCGGGTGACAAAGGCCAGAGTCTTTGTTAGGATCCGGCGGTAGTCTTGCCGGCCGGTCAGGACCGCAGCGTACAGATAAGATCGGGCCAGCAGGGCATTATCGTAAAGCATTTTTTCAAAATGGGGGACCAACCAGAATTTATCCACGCTGTAGCGGGCAAATCCGCCCCCGATCACATCGTACATTCCCCCCTTGCCCATGGCATCCAGGGCATCCAGGGCAATTTCCTCGGCCCGCTGACTGCCCCGGCTGGCTTGGGCGAGCAAGAAGGTCACCGCCATAGCCTGCGGGAATTTGGGGGCCGGGCCCCAGCCGCCGAACTGCCAATCATAGCTTTCCTGCAGGCGTTCCACAGCGGTGTTCAGGTCCTTCGTTTCAAATAGATCTTCGAGCGGCGGTTTCTCACGGAGAGATGCCAGGTGATCGGTCACCCGGTCAGCGCTTTCCAGCAGGGACTGCCGGTCATTGTCCCAGGCGTCGGCAATCGTGGAGAGCACCTGGCGGAAAGAAGGCATCCCGCCCCGCGGCAGGGGCGGAAAGTAGGTTCCTCCATAGAACGGCTTACCTTCCGGGGTCAGGAAAACGCTCATCGGCCACCCCCCCTGGCCGGTCAGGGCGACCACGGCCTGCATGTAGATGTGATCGAGGTCAGGCCGTTCTTCCCGATCCACTTTGATGTTGACAAAATGTTCGTTCATCAACCGGGCTGTTTGGGGATCTTCAAAAGACTCGTGGGCCATGACATGGCACCAGTGACAGGCTGCATAGCCGATGCTGAGAAAAATCGGCTGGTCGTGCTCCTCGGCGCGCTGCAGGGCTGCTTCGCTCCAGGGCAGCCATTCAACCGGATTCTGGGCATGTTGGAGCAGGTAAGGTGAGTTGGTGGATTGCAGGGCGTTCGCCATCTGGACCTCCGGTCAGGGGAAGTAAATCAAGCTTGGGGTCGGTTAGATCATCTTTGCATAATTGTCAGTTATCTATCTGAGGATTAAATTAATTGTCGATTATAATCATAACAGAATGGTCACGCTTATCCGAGCGGGAAACCCTGTCAACCTGTCTGGCGAGGGAATTGACTGGGAACTATTCGCTGGATATAATGAGATTACCTTAATTACGTAATGGATGGGGAAAGATGGGTCAATCCAGTCGTAACCGAGAGAATGCCCGGGGGCAAAGTTTTGTAGAGCTGGCGCTTGTCCTGCCGGTTTTGCTTTTCCTGCTGGTTGGATTTGTCGAGGTGGGGGGGATTGTTTATAATTATCTCTCCCTGCTGGATGTCGCCAGGGAGGCAGCCCGTTTTGCTGCCGACCGCGATCCTAAAGTGCTTAACGGCGATATGAGCAGTTATCCGATCAGCGCCTGCGAGGATAACGCCCTGCATTATTTTCTGGATACGGCCTGCGTGATCATTGGGTCGGGCTTTAACCCGGATATCACCCTGGATCCCTCCCGGGATGATGTCGCGATCTCGATTTTTACGATCGATAATAACCAGGTGGCCCGGCGCCGACCGGAAGACGGGGACGGAGTGTGGTCGCTTTACGCCGATAACTGGACCAAAAACTGCGACGGCAGCCTCCGGTCGACCACCCCGTTCTTCCCCCAGACGGTGGGGGATGCCTGGATTAATGTGGCGGCCCCGACTACCGGTCCGGGGACAGACACGCCTACCCCGGGGGGAGGTACAGGGGGTCCGACTGACAAAGGGATGGTGCTGGTGGAAATCTATTACTGCCATGACCAGCTTTTGAACCTGCCATTAATCGGCGATTTAATTCCCAACCCGGTCCCTCTCCACGCTTTTGCGGTCATGCCGGCCCCGGAAGCCGCGCCCACCCCGACCCCGCTACCTTGAGAAGCTGCCTATGAAGAAGAAATTATCCCTGATTGGTCTCTGGTTTAAAATCAAAGGATTTTTCAACACCTTCAATCCCCGTCGCGCAGCCCAGCGCGGACAGGCCGTGGTGATCACGGCTATCGCCTTCATGGCCATCTTGGCATTTGCTGGGCTGGTCACGGATGCCGGTACGCTGTATTTGAATTTCACCCGTTTGAAAAGGGGTCTGGACGCGGCAGCGGTGGCGGCCGCCAATCAGATCAAGGATTCTTCTCTCCCGGCCTCCCAGCGGAAAACCCTGATCCGGGAGGCGGCCCGGGAGATGCTGGCTCTCAACCATATTGAAGATGTGTATTCCCTGGAAACCTATATCTGCGAGGACTCCGGAAAGCCGGCCGCCTTTGATGCTGTGTGCCCCGCGCCCACGGAGGATCAGCGCAAGCTGGCCTGGATCCAAGCCACCCAGAACAGCCCGGTTTATTTTTTGCAGCTCTTCGGAATTGATAACATCCCGATCACCACCCATTCGATTGGTGAAGCAGCCAGCCTGGATGTCGTCATTGTGATCGACACCTCGGAATCTATGGCATCCGAAACGGCTGGGTATGCTCCCGATTTTGACCCCACGAGCTGTAATTCCTCCAACAGCTGCCAGCCGCTCCGGGATGCCAAGGATTCAGCCAAGGCCATGATTGATAAGTTTTTCGACGGTTATGATCGGGTTGCCGTGGTGACTTACAATGTCAAAGCGTACATTCACGATCCGGATTTGTCATCGACTCCGGTATTGGAATCTGATCACGCCGCGGTGAAAAGCACCATCGATGCCATCCAGCTCTTTGACGGACCCAGCCCGAGCGACATCCTGGCTCATGGCGACCCGACCATCGGGGAAGTTAACCCGATGGATGTGGATGGGGATGGAACATACTATGAATCAAAAGATATTATCGGTTCCACCTGCACCGGCTGCGGGATGCGGGTGGCCGGGAACATTCTCAAAGCCCAGGGCCGGGTGGACAGCGTCTGGGTGATTGTGCTCCTTTCCGATGGGGCGACCAATATCAGCGACCTGCCCGATGCCTCGGACCCCAACAACCCGGTGCCTTCCGGGTACACGGACGGTTTCTGCGGCGGCTCGATCGGCAACCGTTTGTGGACCAACGAACCCAGCACAGCGTATTCGTGGTGCACGGACAGTGATCCGACCACCCGCCACTGCGGCCCATTCCACGGCGATGCCTCGGAATGCCCTCCGGGCGCTTCCTGGGTCGGCAACAACACCCCGCCTTATGACACCGACGATTATGCTCGGGACATCACCGACCGGGTCGCCCTGTTGTACTCCACCAATCCTAACGAACCCAAGCTGGGCGAAGAAATAACCATCTACACCATCGGCCTCGGTAAAGCGGCCGATCCGCCCGATTACGACGGCGAAGAACTGCTCCGCTACATGGCCAATATCGGGGATGATAACGTCCGAAATCCGATCCCGGATGTAGGGACCGATGATTATCCTCCGGATCCGTGCGAGGGCGTGGCGCCGCAGACTTCGTGCGGACAGTACTACTATGCCCCGAGCGGTGCGTACCTGACCCAGATCTTTGAAAAGATCGCCGGGAATATATTTACACGAATCAGTCAGTAATATGTTATAATTCCTCCAAGCAGCCAACCTTAGAGGGGATTTGGTGCATGGGGAGAGGAAACAGGAAGCGGCTTGATTCCCGTCCGGGACAGGCGATGGTGGAATTCGTCATCGCCCTGCCTATCCTGCTGTTTGTAATCTTCGGAATCATTGAATTTGGTCGGATGACTTTCGCCTGGCTGGCAGTACAGAACGCAGCCCGCTTCGGAATTCGTTATGCCGTGACGGGGGAATTCAAAGAGGAATACTGCGATGAGGCCGGCTTAATGCTGGGGGCGGCTTGGATTAACGCCGATCAGCACGGCGGCGATCCGCAGGACTGCCTGGTTCCGGATTCCTTTGTGGGGGCCACCCCGGATGAGGGCAACGAAAAGGAAAAGGATTTAATTGATATTGCTCGATTGTTTTCCATCCGGGACGCCGCCCAGGGTGGGGGAGCAGGATTGTGGGTCAGGCCAGCGGTGTCCGGTGATTATTTCCAGTATCTGCTCAATCACAGCGCCGCTCATTTGGGTTCTCCAAATGAAGAAGGTTTCATTCATGTGACCGTGTGCAGCAACCGGGATGGACAGTTCGGCTTTGATGAGACCAATTATGTCATCCCGCTGTGTGTGAAAGATCCGACCGGGACCCCTGTCTTGATGGATGATGCCGGCGGGCCCGGGGATCGGGTCAAGGTGTATGTCGAACACCGCCATCCGCTGTTCCTGCCTCTGCTGACCTCGGTCTGGCCCTCGGTCTCGCTTAACGCCCAGCGGGACGGCATTGTCGAAAAGTTCCGCACCTCCCGAGTTTTAGGAGTCTCGGGACCGATCCTGTCCGCCCCGACCTGGACCCAGACACCCACCATCACCGACACACCTACCGAAACCCTGACCCCGACCGTGACCGACACACCGACCCCGGTCCCAACCGCATTCACCTGCGCCGGGTCAGGCGCGCTCCGGGAATACTGGCTGGGCCTTCCCGGGACCAGCCTGGGTGATTTGACCGGGAGCGCTGATTATCCGTCCTCTCCAGCAGGAAACGAGATCCGGGGCAGCTTTGAAGCACCGGTCAACTGGGCCGATAACTACGGCACCCGGATGCGGGCCTGGCTGTGCCTGCCCGAACCCGGGGCTTACACCTTCTGGATTGCCAGCGATGATCACAGCAGCCTTAAACTGGACTGCTCCGGAACCGATCCGCTGGTGATCGGCGATGCCAATCCGGCCGCCGCCGGGCAGATCGCGTTTGTCAACGGTGCCACCGCCTATCAGCAGTGGAACAAGTATCCTTCCCAGCGCTCTGGGGTGCAGAGTGTGTCCTCCGGTGGCTGGATGTGCTACCTGGAAGCGGTCCACAAGCAAGGGTCCGGCTCGGATAATTTATCCGTGGCCTGGGATGGGCCGGGTTTGAGCGGGCCCCAGGTGATCGCCGGGCAGTACCTCAGCCCGCTGGTCGCCAATCCGACCGCTCTACCCACTCTGACCCCGACGGTCACCCCGACCCCGGACTGCAGCAAGTACAGCATGACAGATTTTACCTTCGGTAATTTTGCGATCCAATCTCTGACCGTGACCAACGGCGATGTAGTGCCGGCCCAGCTGGACCGGGTTGTGCTGAATTGGGATTGGGTGGAAGACCACGGTGCGGTGAACGGCTTCCCGAATGTCAACGTCGACTGGTTCAGCTGGGGCGGCAGCATGATCTGGGGCAACGGCCAAAATGATCCCCGGGATTACGGCAGCCTGACCGATACCGCGGTGGATTATCCCTCTACCTGGTTGGGCCCGGGCGCGTTCAACGCCGGCAGTTCCTATGATTTCAGCCTGGACATCGACGGCAACTGGGGAGGGGGAGGAGCCCTTCCCGGCGCCAAATCGGATGATTTCGGGATCGCTTTTCACTTCGACAACGGCTGCATCCTGGCCCGGGGCGCGGTGCCGCAGCCGGTCGTGACCTGGACCCCCTCGCTCACCCCGACCCCGACCGAAACACCGACCCCCACTCCGCCTCCGACGGATACGGCCGTTCCAACCATAACCTTTACTCCTTCGGATACCCCGACGCCTTCAGACACCCCAACGCCGTCGAACACCCCAACATCGACAAGCACCTACACACCCACAAATACTCCAACCATCACCCTGACGCCTTCCAACACCCTTCCGCCGACCATCACGCCTGTGCCCCCCACCGCCACCGCGGTCCCTCCCACTGAAACGCCCTCCCCTGTGCCGACTTCGACACCCTCACCTACTTTCTTCTTTGACTAAAAATCTAACAGCCCGAGCCTGGTAGAAAAACGCTGAGGTTTCCGGCAGCGTTTTTTTTGGTTGTAAGACAGGTTTATTTTTAACTTCTTACAGGATTGTAAGGGCGCCAGGGTTGACTACATCTTAAGGGAGGTTAGACTAGGTGTAGACATATTCAGGAAAAGAGCCCTATGAGAAAGAAAACTGCTCACCGTTCCAATCGCGGGCAGGCGATGACCGAATTTGTGATCGCGCTGCCGATCTTGCTGTTGGTAATTTTCGGGATCATCGAGTTTGCCCGGCTGACATTTGCCTGGATGGCGGTCCAGAATGCGGCCCGCTTCGGTATCCGCTATGCCGTGACGGGGGAATTTAACGAAGCGTACTGCGATGAAGCAGGGAATTATTTAGGGGCTGATTATGTCAGTGCTGATACCGATGGGGGGGATCCGCAGGACTGTCTGGTGCCGGATACGTACAGCGGCACCAGCGGGAGCGAAAAAGAAAAAGAATTGATCGATATTGCCCGGCTGTTTTCAATCCGCGATGCTGCCATCGGAGGGGGGAGCGGGCTGTGGCTCCGCCAGGATATTTCGGCGGATTATTATCAGTATCTGGATGCCCATGATCCCGCGCATCTCGGCCAGGTCAACGAAGACGGCTACATTCACGTCACGGTGTGCAGCAACCGGGAAGGGCAGTATGCCATGGACCGCAATAACTACGCCCTTCCGCTCTGCGTGGATAACCTGAACGGGGTGCTGATGGATGACGCCGGCGGTCCGGGTGACCGGGTCAAGGTCCATGTGGAACACCGCCATCCGATGTTCCTGCCGCTGCTGACCAGCCTGTGGCCCAACCTGGGCTTGAACGCCGAGCGGGACGGTATTGTGGAAAAATTCCGCACTTCACGGGTTCTGGGTGTTTCCGGACCGATCATGTCGGCTCCCACCTGGACCCAGACCCCGACGATCACCAACACGCCCACTGTGACCAATACACCGCTTCCTACCGCGACCTTCACCCCGGTGCCCACCGCGTTCACCTGCAGCGGGTCGGGTATCCTGCGCGAGTACTGGACCGGTATTTCCGGAAATGACCTTTCTAACCTGACCGGAAACCCTAATTATCCGCTGGCTCCCTCGGGCAATACTATCCAGGGCAGCTTTGAAGCGCCGGTAAATTGGGACGATGATTACGGCACCAGAATGCGGGCCTGGCTGTGTATCCCGGAACCAGGAAATTATGAATTCTGGATCTCCAGCGACGATGACAGCAAGCTGATGCTGGACTGCTCGGGATCGGACCCCCTGATCGTGGGGGATGCCAACCCCGGCGCGGCCGGTCAGATCGCTTTTGTGAACGGCTGGACCTCATCCCAGCAGTGGGATAAGTACAGCTCCCAGCGCAGTGGAAATATCTCCATCGGCAGTGGGGGCTGGAACTGCTACATCGAGGCGATTCACAAAGAAGGCTGGGGCGGAGATAACCTGGCGGTGGCCTGGACCGGACCCCATGTCGCCTCCCGAGAAATCATCAATGGTCAGTACCTGATGCCGCTCTCTGCGGCGCCGACCCAGCTGCCCACGGCCACACCTACCATTACCCCAACCCCGGACTGCAGCGCGTACAGCATGAGCGATTTCAGTTTTGGAAGCTGGGCCATGCAGAGCATGACGGTGACCAACGGTGATATTGTGGATGCCGAGATATCCCGGGTTATTTTCGATTGGGATTATGCGGAGCAGTTTGGCGAGAGCAACGGCTATCCCAACCTGAATCTGGATTGGATTGAATGGGGCGGAAGCCGGATCTGGGGGCGGAACAACGGGGATGGGGTCCGGGACTACGGCTCCGTGACCGATACCGATGTCGATTATTCGAGTTATTGGAAAGGCCCGGATGATTTCAACGCCGGCAGCACCTATACCTTGAAGTTTGATTTTGACAATGACTGGGCGGGCGGAGGCGCCCTGACCAATGTGACCAGTGATGACTTCGGGATTTCGATTCACTTCACCAACGGCTGCCAGCTCAACCGGGCAGCTAACCCGCAGCCGCTGATCACCTGGACAGCGACCAATACGCCTACTGTTACCAACACGGCGAC
>Ga0207797_1001791_pt1 | contig 15366 bp, 9 predicted proteins | sample PRCRCaboRojoPR_6_FD_187275 | JGI IMG/M metagenome (GOLD analysis project Ga0207797, IMG submission 187275) | Marine sediment microbial community from Cabo Rojo, Puerto Rico - PR CR 10% Liquid 1 (SPAdes) | ecosystem: Environmental > Aquatic > Marine > Coastal > Sediment | place: Cabo Rojo, Puerto...
GAGATCTATGACAACAGCATCGATGCCTGGTTTCAGGACATCACCAATTACGACCTGGCCCTGATATCTTTCACTTTCAAAGCAGCAGCAGAGATGGCCGATTCACTGGATCTTTCAGGTGAAGCACTGCATTGGAGAAATCTCCGGGATCAGCTGCCTGAATTCGACCTCGATAAAAAGGGCGCACTGACTTTTGCTCCGGGCCATCCCTATGAGGTTTCACACCGACACTTCTCACACCAGATGGCCTTTCATCCCCTGGGCCTCATCGATATGAGCCACGGGGAGAAGGACCGACAAATCATCCAAAGCACCATCGAACGTTTGGAGGAATACGGATCTGATTGGTGGACGGGTTACTCTTTCAGCTGGATGGGCAACTTGTATGCCCGTGCTTTTAAAGGTGAAAAAGCAGCGGATGCACTCAGGCTCTTTGCACAATGTTTCTGCCTGAAGAATACATTCCATGTCAATGGCGATCAATGCCGGGCCGGACATTCCAATTTTACCTACCGGCCCTTTACCCTGGAAGGCAACTTTGCTTTTGCCTCGGGAATTCAGGAGATGCTGCTACAGAGCCATACCGGAGTAATCCGGGTGTTCCCGTCGGTTCCCGAAGACTGGGATGACATAAGCTTCGATCAGCTTCGGGCACAGGGCGCCTTTTTGGTATCTGCTGCAAGAGAAGACGGACTGACCGTTTCTGTGAAGATACAATCGGAAAAGGGCGGAAAGTTCAGACTGAAAAATCCCCTGGGAGATGAGATTTCTGGCCTGGAAGGTCTGAGCTATGAAATGGAGGCTGGAATCCTAACCATACAAACGAAACCAGGCCAGACGATTGAACTGAAAAGAAAGTAATGGAATTTTGAATCAATTAAACCGTTCAATATGAATTCAAGAGATCGTGTGCTTAGTGCTGTTGCACACAAGGAACCGGATATGGTACCCGCTGATTTGGGCAGTAATCCAAGCTCAGGCATATCAGCCATAGCCTATTCCAACCTGGTCAAATACCTGGGGAAAGACCTCAAGGTTAAGATTTATGATATTGTCCAGCAACTGGCCCAGCCCGATGAGGAGATACTGGATCTTTTCGGGGTGGATGTTTTGGACATAGGCCGTATGTTCAATGAAACAGACGAACACTGGCATCCTACAGTGATGGCCAACGGGGGAAGAGCCCACTATCCCACATGGTTTAACCCGGAAAAGGATGGTAAAGGCAATTGGCAGGCAAAGGCTGCTTCCGGAGAGGTGATCGCCAGGATGCCCACCGATTCAACCTTTTTTGACCAGACCTATTTCCCATGGATCGATGGTTATCCTGAGAACACGAAAGGGCTCGATGATGCCATGGGCAAAGTGCCCTGGGCAGCCTTTGTACACAGTCCCTGGGATAATGCTGACATGCCAGGATTCTGGGAAGAGCTCAGAAGGAGAACCCTTAAGCTGCGCGAATCCACCGATAAAGCTTTGATGGTGGTGGCAGGATGCAACCTGTTTGAATGGGGCACCTTCATCCGACGCATGGACAATTTCCTGATGGATTTATATCTTGAACCTTCAAATGTTGAGGCTCTTCTCGATGGCTTGCTTGAACGCCACTTTGATATGCTGTCAAAAACCTGCGAAGCAATTGGTGACATTGTCGATGTCGTTCGCTTTGGCGATGACCTGGGAGGTATGAACGGCCCGCTCATTGATCCCGATATCTACAGGCAATTTTTCAAGCCCAGGCACAAACAACTTTGCGATTATGTTAAGCATAACAGCAACATGCGCATTATGCTCCATTCCTGCGGCTCGATCCCTAAGCTGATTCCCGACCTGATTGAGGCCGGCTTTGATATACTCAACCCGGTTCAAACACAGGCCCGGGATATGGAACCCGAAAGGCTGAAGAAGGAATTCGGCGATGCGATCACCTTCTGGGGAGGTGGTGTGGAACCCGTCGGGACCTTGAACAAAGCTACTCCTGAACAGGTGAGGGAAGAGGTGCTTCAGAGGCTCAAAATCTTCTCCAAAGGCGGTGGCTACGTATTTAATACAGTTCACAACATCCTGCCTGAAGTACCCCCTGAAAACATTGTGGCCATGTTTAATGCCGTCAGGGAGTTTAACGGAGACGCTCCAATAAAGTTAACTTAAAAAATGAACCTATGGATATTTCGTATATTGATTATATCGTCATTGCTGTTTATTTGGTTGGTATAGTTGGCCTGGGCGTGTATGCAGGTTTATCCCGAAAAAAAGTCTCCAGCGAAGGATTTTTTCTGGCCGGTCGTTCTCTGAAGTGGCCGCTGATCGGTGCCTCTCTGTTTGCGGCAAACATTTCCACTATCCATATGGTGGGGTTGGCCGGTCAGGGTTATGCCGACGGAATTGTATGGGGAAACTTTGAATGGGGAGCTCCTTTTCTCCTGATTGTACTGGGTTTGATATTTGCCCCTTTCTATTTCAGGTCGAAAACCTCAACGCTCCCTCAGTTTTTAGAATGGCGGTATGACAGAGCTACCCGGTCTATGCTGGCTGTAATTTCCCTGTTTACCGCCCTGTTTTTACACATAGGTGTGAGCCTGTATGCCGGTGGATTGATCTTTGAGAATTTTTTCGGTATTGAAAGGTATACAGCTATTCTTGGCATCGCCATCGCTACGTTGATCTATGCCATAATAGGCGGGTTGAGGGCTGTAGTCTGGACCGAAACATTGCAGACCGGTGTGCTTATCATAGGTGCTACAGCCTTAACCCTGATTGCCATGTTTGCTTTGCCTGAACATGGAATTCATTCGTATGCTGACCTGAAGGCAGCTGTTAAGCCCGGCCAGCTTAGTATACTCCATACTTCATCCGGTTCGCCTCTCCCATGGTGGGCATTTGCGCTGGGGTATCCCGTATTGGGATTGAATTACTGGTGTGCCGACCAAACCATTGTGCAAAAAGTGCTGGGAGCCAAATCCAATAAAGACGGGCAGGTAGGTCCCATTTTCGCAGGTTTCATTAAAATACTTCCCGTCTTCATCATGGTTTTTCCTGGTGTTTTTGCTTATGTGTTGTTAAGCGGTCAGATTGATGTGGCTGATGATGCCTTGCCGGCATTGATCCTGCATATTCTGCCTGTGGGTTTGAAAGGATTGATGGCTGCAGCCCTCCTTGCAGCCCTTATGAGTACCATCGCTGCGGCTCTGAATAGTTCGGGAACGCTGGTATCGAACGACATTGTGAAACAAAACCGGCCCGGCATTTCCGACAGAAAGTTGCTGGTTATTGGAAGAATTACTATTTTGGCGGTCATCACCATAGCCATTGCCTGGTCGCCGCTAATCGCCAAATTCCCCAGCATCTTCGAAGCCATCAACGACCTGCTGGCCATATTGTCTCCACCTATCTCAGTGGTGTTCATCTTTGGGGTGATGTCGAGAAGAGGTACACCCAAAGCAGGACATTACACCTTAATATTCGGTTTTATTTTGGCCATTATAGCTTTTAGTTTTGATTTTGAGATGATTGCCGGGAAAAGATACATTTCCGATGTGTTGGGCATCCATTTTATGATGAAGGCTTTTTACCTGTTTGTAATATGCACGATCTTCTATTTTGCGGTGAGTAGATTCACACCTTCTGCAAATGAAGAGATACTTAAAAAAATGACCATGAAAAGGCCGCTTTCATTCATTACGGAAGGTAAACTACAGGGGATAACCGATCCCCGGATATTGGCCGGCTTACTGGTTGTAGTGATGGCAGCCTTGTATTACATTTTCAGGTAAAGGAACCAACCAATAAGCAGATGGTTTGATTGTTAATGAATTAGAAAGTTGAAATTGCATAAAGGATTTGGCTTGAATTTCATTTTTTAGATTTTAGTTCAGGTGTAAAGCCTCTCTATCATCAGTTAGAGAGGCTTTTTTGGTGCTTTTAAAAAATGTTAAAAAAATATTAAATTATTCTTGGATAATTAAATTTTATTTTTCACATTTGTCAGACAAATATGATTAATATGAATAATCTGGATAAAGTAAACCATGGCTCCAAAACTTTGGTCGACGAGGTGGAGGAGAAGCTGCTTGATTATTTCAGGTCCAACAAGATGCAGCTTGGAAGTGCTTTACCGAAGGAGAAAGAACTGGCAAATTCGCTTGGTGTAGGTAGAAGTGTTTTGAGAGAAGCGCTCAGCCGTTTAAGGATGATGGGATTGATAGAAACCCGTACAAAAAGGGGCATGGTGCTTAAAGAACCTTTCATTTTTGGAGGATTGCAAAGAATACTGGATCCTGAAATTCTCGGGGACGAGACACTGATCAATTTGCTTGGATTCAGGGTGGCTCTTGAGCTGGGCATATGCAGCAGTATAGTCGAGAACCTGACAGAGAAGGATATTGAAGATCTTGAGAATATTGTAAAAAATGGTGTAGTATATGAGAACAATATGTATATGCCTGTAAGTGAACGCCATTTTCATTCAAAGCTTTACGAAATAACCGGCAACAAAATGATCATGCAGTTTCAGGAAATTATATATCCGGTTACCCTTTTTGTAAAAAACAAATTCAACGATTTTTTTGAACCCATTAATAAGGAATTGAAGCAAAACGACCAGATAGTTAGCCATCAAGATCTTCTTGATTTGTTGAAAAATAGGGATAAAGAAGGATTTAGAAAGGCTATGGAAAGACATTTTATACCCTACAGGCGCTTTATACAAAACGATTGGAATACAGATCAATAAAAAAGAGAAGAAAATTATATTTAAGCAGTAATGAACAGGCAGTAAAACATCGATTAGAGATTATTTTCAACAACCAGATAATCCTTAAACTCAAATTCTAAAACATTTGGCCTATGGAATAAAAAAGTAAAATATTCAGAACGAAAAAAATTAACACTAAAAAAACGGGAAATGATGGCCCATTTCCCGTGGTTTCAAATGAACAAGCTAGTATTCACTTTAAAAACCACACAAAATTATGAAAAAACTATTCAGAATTCCAAACAATTTTTTGTTGTTGGTATTGATGTTTGGGTTGTTTTCAACTTCCTATTCCTTAGCGGAAAAGGGGGTTAATTATCCGAACGATAATCAATTAAAGACTAACCACCCTTGGGAGAACCAACAGCAAATTGAGATTAGCGGAACAGTTACAGATGCAGAAACGGGCAATACCCTGCCCGGTGTGAATATCGTTGTGCAAGGTACAACAATGGGAACAACCACCGATATGGATGGTATTTTTTCCATCGAAGCCCCGTCCGATGCGACATTGATATTTTCTTTCGTGGGCTATCAGAGACAGACAATCAATGTAGAAGGTCGACAGGAAATAGATGTAGCTATGCAGCCAGCAGTTACAAGATTGGAGGAGGTGGTTGCCATCGGTTATGGCGAACAATCAAGGGAGACGATGACCAGCTCTGTTACCAGGGTTGAAGCTACAGAAATTCAGGAAAGTGCAGACCTGAATCCTGTAAAATCTTTACAGGGTAGGGTAGCAGGATTAGAAATCAGGAATACCAATGGTATGCCGGGTTCTGGGGCATCTATTGTACTCAGAGGCGGTACATCTCCATCCCAGGAGGGAGATGCTCCATTGGTGCTTGTTGATGGTGTAAGACGCGATTTGGATGATATTAACACAGCCAATATCGAGTCCATTCAGGTACTGAAGGACGCCGCTTCAACGGCCATCTATGGTGCACAAGGTTCCAACGGTATTATACTGGTAGAAACCAAGCAAGGAGGAACACCGGAAGGAGAAATAATGGTGAATTACTCCACGCAGGTTGAGAACCAGCAAAGACGCTATCCTTTTTCATCGGCAGGTGACTTTTTAAGAATTTCAAGAATGGCTGCAGATGCTGAAAGAGACTGGAATACCAAAACCCGTTTGACCGGAGGAGCTTATCCTTACTCCACGGGAACCATTCAGGGAGGTCGACCTGGCGATGGTTTTGGATATAACAAATATACCGTAGAATTTTTAGATGATCTGGTTGATGCCGAAGGACAGGATTACGTGGACAATAAGCTGAACAATGAAGGCTACCAGACCATGGAGGATCCTGTTACCGGAAGAACATTGATTTTTAAGGATAACGACTATCAGGATGTCTTGTTTGATGTTGGCTATAGCCACAATTTGAACGTGGGCTTTCGAAAAGGAGAAACCCAGGATTACGGTTTATATACAAATTTAGGCTACTCCGATGCCAGTGGTATTGTAAAAGGTACTGAGTATAGCCGGCTGAGTTACACTTTAAATGCAGAGTACTGGGTAAGAGATAACTTGAAAGTCAATGGTGGTCTTAATTTTCAACATGTAAACCAGATAGAACCTCGCTCCTACTGGGGGACCCTAAACCGTTCTTCGAGGTTACCACATACCATTAAACTGTATTACGATGACGGAACACCAGCTATTGGGGATGTTGGTGGTTCTCCGCGCAATATCCTTCATGAAAATTATTACCAGGATTATGAGACAAGGAGAAATAAAATTACCATGCGCCTTGGTGGAGAGTGGGAATTTCTTGAAGGGCTAAAATTCAGAATGAATGGTTCCATTTACTTCAATGAGTACAAAGATGACTTTTTTGAAAAGTACAATGTATTTAATCAAACAAGGCAAATGTCATCAGATCAGACCATGAGCCGGCAATACATGGTGGATGCTATTTTTGACTATGACCGGGATTTTGGCAAACATAGCATAAAGGTGTTGCAGGGATTCAATTATACCAACGATTGGTTCCATGGTTTATACGGTGATGGAAGCCGCGCTCCTACGGATTATATCCCAACTCTGAATGCATCTCAAACAGAATACGAAAGAGTATCCTCTTTTATTTCAGAGAATTTGTTGCTCTCTAATTTTGGCAGGATTCAATATAACTTTGATCACAAGTATTTGTTTGAAGCCAGCTATCGTTACGATGGATCCTCCAAATTTGCCACAGAGAACAAATGGGGATTTTTCCCTTCTTTTTCGGCAGGTTGGAACCTTCACAGGGAAGAATTCTGGAATGTGGATCCGGTAAGTACCATAAAAGTAAGATCTTCCTGGGGCCAAACAGGTAATAATGTACTGGATATTGAAGACACTCAAGGTCAGTACTCCAGCGGTTATAACTATGGTCTAAGACCCGGAATTTTGAATACCAATTTAGCCAACAGGGAATTGTTATGGGAGACCACAACTACCTTTGATATTGGAATGGACCTTGGATTGTTTGATGACAAGGTCACCCTGGTAGCGGACTTTTTCAATAAGGTAGTCAGTGACCGGCTGGTCAATATTCCCCTTCCCAAACAAATAGGCTTTGGTTCCATAAGGGCTAATTTTGGTAGTTTAAGAACAAGAGGCATTGAGTTGGAACTTGCTGCAACAGCCCTGGAAGTCTCTGATTTTAAATGGGACATCAGCTTGAATTTCACTCAGGAAAATATGGTGATTACCGAACTCCCTGAAAATGAAAATGAGAAGAACCGTATTAATGGCGGTCTGATATATGATAAGGATGCAGGTGAATATGTGATGGTAGGAGGTTTGGCTGAAGGTGAAAGACCAGGTGGAATCTGGGCTTTTCATAGTTTAGGGGTATATCCTACAGACGAATCTGCTGCTGATGCACCACGAGATACCAAAGTCTCAGGCCCGTGGCAGAATCCTCCTTATCCCCAGGGATGGCAACAACAAAAAGTTGGGGGAGACATGATCTGGGAAGATGTAGATGGCAACGGAATCATTGACGACAGAGATCTGGTTTTTATGGGCTATAAACAGCCCGATAAATACGGAGGTATGACCAATTCTTTCTCCTGGAAAAATCTTTCAGCGAGGGTGGTTATGAATTATGCCTTAGGACACGTGATATCCAACGGTTTTAGAGCCAGAGCCAATGGTAACTCCAGAAACAGGGTTATGACCATCACCGACGCAATCCCCGAAAAAGGATTGATGTGGTGGGAACAGGGAGATAATGCCAAATATCCCCGTTATAGCGTAGCCTCAGACTGGGACAACGGTAAAAGAAACCACCAGAGATACGTTCAGGCTTATAATGATGTTGGAGTAGATTATGGTTATTATACCGACAATTCCCTTTATATTACAGATGGTGACTGGCTTGCATTCAGAGAGGTATCTTTGTCTTATACCATCCCCAAAAATCGTCTCCAGAATATTGCTTCTGTTACTTTAACAGGAGGTGTGCATAACTTGGGTTATATAACCGGTTATGAAGGTATGAGTCCTGAACAATATAATGGAGCTGAATTTGGCAGGTATCCCAATCCCACTCAATATAAATTTGGAGTAAGGGTAACATTCTAGTTATTATTGATTCACAAAAAATCTATAAGACATGAAAATTCTTAATAAAATATTCATTTCATTATTCATCCCTTTGTTATTTTTAGTTTCATGCACGGATGAATTGGAAATCAGCCCCGTATCAAGTATTACATCGGCAGGATTCTGGAATAGCCCGGACGATTGCGAGGCTTATTTAACAGGGATCTATGACGATGTAAGGGGTCTGGTTAATAATGAGAACTGGTTGGAAGGGCGCTCAGATGCTTTTGTTGTAGGTGACATTGGAGCGCATTACCAGGCATTCTGGGCACAAGAGCTTAATGCTTCCAATACAGAAGAATGGACTTCTTTTTATAATTCCATTTATCATTGTAACCGTCTGCTTAAAGAAATTGAAGGGATTAACTTTGATGAAGCGGACAGAAAGAATAAATTAATGGCAGAGACCCATTTTCTAAGAGCATTTCTATACTTCCATATGGCTAGAATCTGGGGAAAAGTTCCCATAATAACAGAGCCAGCAGAAAATGCTGATGTTGAATTGAAGGGCAGGGCATCTTTCGAGGAAGTGTTTAATCAGATCAATGGTGATATCGACAACGCTATAAGTCTTTTCCCATCCGATGGATATGAGGATAAGAACTATGCTTCTAAGCCGGCCGCATATGCACTGAAAGCAGATGTAAAGATGTGGACGGCAAAAGTTCTGGATGGTGGTGAAACTGACTTAAACGCAGCACTGGATGCGATTGATGAGGTTGAAGCTTCAGGGGTTCGTCTTCTTGATGATGGTCCGGATAAGTTAACCAATTACAGGAACTTGCTGTCCACTGATAATGAGAAAAATGATGAGATCATATTTTCTTTCTTCTTTGAATATCCTGAAGCGTCTAATCATTTTGCCGGAGATCTTACTACATGGCAGATCAATGTAGAACATGCAGATAATGCTGATGAAATCCCCGGCAGTAATACAGGAGCCAGGGCAGAATGGGCACCAAGTCCCAAATTGCGTGCCCTGTACCAGGAGAATCCCGGAGATGTGCGCGAAGAAATCGTTATTATAGATGCCATTAGTGAAAATGAAGAAACCGGAGAGATTGATACCATTTTAACCTGTTTTAATAAATGGCATGGAACCATGTACGAGACCCGCAGATATGATAATGATCTGATTGTTTATCGCTGGGGTGGTCTCTTGTTGCTGAAGGCTGAAGCTCTGGCTGCATTGGGGCAAATGAACGATGCGGTTACAGAATTGAATAAAATCCGAAACCGTGCTGGGGTTGCTGATTATACAGGGTCCCTGGATCAACAAAGTGTAGAGGAAGAAATTTGTGATGAACGCTTCCGTGAATTGGCAGCAGAATTGAAACGCTGGCCAGACCTTATAAGATTCCATCATGGAGGTACAATTAATGTCTATGATGAAGTTCCTAACCTCAATAATAAGCAGGGTTATCCTTTATACTGGCCGGTTCATCAGGCAGTATTGGATGAAAATCCTGAAATTGAGCAAACCGAAGGCTATTAATTAAGAATGATTAAATTATCCGGGAATGCATAAACTTATTCCCGGATAATTTTTCATAAACATAACAAATTTCATGATTTATACTAATATCCTGATATTTAGGTTTCAGAGCGGGCTCTGGTTTCAATCTTCTTGCTTATCAAGAATTTCAAAACCTATTTCTTTTTAAAAAATAAAATGATGAAAAATATCTCTTTGTATTTATTGATTGCCATCTTACCCTTTTTATCAGGATGTAACGAGGAAAAAAGATCACGGAAAAAACCGCCAAACATCCTGTTCATTGCAATAGACGATCTGAACAACTGGATCAAGCTGCTGAATAATGAAGCGCCGATAAAAACCCCCTATCTGAAGGAACTGGCGCAAAAGGGAATGTTGTTTACCAAAGCCTATGCACCTTCTGCTTCCTGTAATCCCTCCCGCGTGGCCATCCTGACCGGAATGCGTCCATCCACTACTGGGGTTTATGGAAACAAAAGCGACTGGAAAAGGGCATTGCCTGATGCTGTGACAATCCCCCTATATTTTAGGCAAGCGGATTATAAGGTGATGGGTGCAGGGAAAATTTTCCATCATCACTGGAACGGGGCATTTCATGATTCCTCTTCTTTTGATGATTTTCAGCAGATGCCCTGGCTGCCGGATTCCCCAATGCCTGAAGAAAAGCTAAACGGGTTCGAATGGTACGGAAGCCCGAATACCGATTGGGGAATATGGCCTAATAGTGAGGATCAGCAACATGTGGATCAGAGAACTACAGCGTATGTCGTTGACAAATTGAATAGCAAACACGCCAAGCCTTTTTTCCTGGCAGCAGGTATATTCCGTCCCCATATGCCGTTTTTTGCTCCTGCTGAGGCTTTTGAGGAATACCCGGAAGATCTGGATGAAGTGCAAATGCCGGAAATCAACTGGAATGACTGGAATGACATTCCTTCAGGTGCAGAGAAAATGGTGGGGAAAGAATGGCTCTGGAACGGGATGATGAAAGCGGATTCCATCCGGCCGGGGGCATGGAAAGAAGCTGTCAGGGCATATCAGGTATGTGCTACCTTTGCCGATAAACAAATCGGGAAGATTATAACGGCCCTGGAGAAAAGTCCTTATTCGGAGAATACCATCATCGTGCTATGGTCTGATCATGGATTTCACCTGGGAGAAAAAGAACACTGGGAAAAGTTTGCCCTCTGGGAAAAGACCACCCAGGTTCCATTCATAGTGGTTGCTCCTGGTGTTACACAACCAGGTACGGTTTATGAATCTCCAGTCAATCTCCTGGATATTTATCCAACATTGCTTGATCTTTGTGGCTTTGAGGAAAAAATGGAACTGGACGGTAAAAGCCTTGTTGAAGTATTAAAGAATCCTGAATACGAGAGAAAACGTCCTGCTTTGATGACCTATGGCAAGGGCAACCATGCCATCCGGACAGACAGATGGAGATACATCCACTATGAAGATGAAACCGAAGAATTGTATGATCACCGGAATGATCCCCGCGAATGGAATAATCTGGCCGGTGATGATCAATATGAAAACCTGAAAGATAGTTTGAAGCAATGGCTGCCCAAAATGGAGGCAGATTCTGTGCCAGACATGATGAGGCCTGAAAATCTTTAGCCTGAATTATTCTTGTTTAATTCGGGTTAGCTAATCAAAATAAGATGTTAACAGTTAAAACTTAATATAATGAACAGATGGATAGTTTGTTGTGTTGTTTTGGCCCTGCTTGGCAGTAATATTTACGCCCAGGTTGGGGACAATGAAAAAGTGGCTGAAAAATTGAACATTTTTACAGCCAGAACAGAAGGATACTTTCATTACCGGGTTCCCGGTATGATCGTTACACCAAAAGGCTCCATACTGGCCTATTGTGAGGCCAGGGAATCTCATGGAGATTGGGCCAATATTGACTTTGTTTTAACCAGGAGTGATGATGGAGGCAAAACCTGGAGTGAGAGAAGGGTGATTGCCGATGCCGGTGATAAAACAGTAAACAACATCGTGGGATTTTCAGACCAGCAAACGAATACCGTTCACTTTTTATATTGCATCAACTATTCCCGTGTATTTTATATAAAAAGTACCGATGATGGGAAGACTTTTTCTGAACCCAGGGAAATTACTTCTTCTCTGGAATCTCTGAAGCAGGACTACGATTGGAACGTTATTGCCATTGGACCCGGTCATGGCATCCAAATGGACAATGGTCGATTGCTGGCTTCTCTATGGATGTCACCAGGTGAGCAAAGGAATGACGGTTCCAGGAGACACCGTCCTTCTGCAATATCTTTAATATACAGTGATGATCATGGCAAATCCTGGGAAACCGGAGAAGTCATATTTCAAGACGGAGATATGGTAAATGGTGAAGAGGTGGTTAATCCAAGTGAATCCACCGTAATTCAGCTTGATAATGGCAGCGTTATGATCAATACCCGGAATGAATCCAAAATTCACAGAAGATTGATGGCTGTGAGTGAAAATGGTATTGATGACTGGAAAAACAAACAATTCCACAGTCAGCTCCTTGAGCCCATCTGTATGGGTAGTATGGTTCGGTTAACCGATGGAAAAAAGTTTGATAAAACGCGTATGTTGTTTGTCAATCCCAATAACCTCTATGACAATGATGGCGGTAAAAATAAAATAAGGCAAAATATAACCATAAAGCTTAGTTATGATGAAGGTAGGAACTGGCCTGTTTCAAAGGTGATAGAGCCGGGATTAAGTGGTTATCCTGATATATCGGTTGGCCCGGATCACATGATCTATTTGATATATGAAAACGGGGGAATCAACGGCAACCATTACGACCCTGAACATTTGACATTCATGAGGCTGAATCTGGAATGGCTAACAGAAAATGCTGATTCTGTAGAGTGAAAAGTTTAATAATCTATTTAAAACGTTACAATATGAAAAAATTAATCAACATCGTATTACTGTTTTTCCTGTTTACTGTTATATCCTGCAATCAGGCTAAGGAAAACCCATTCTGGGCTGATGGAGAAGCCTTTTTTGAAGTGAAAGAGATATTTTTCGATGAACGTTTCCCCAATGTGGTCGTGGCTACAGATGGTACGGTCATTGCTACCTGGGGTCGGGAAGATTTCAGGGTTCGGCGAAGTGAAGACGGAGGCAAAACCTGGGGACCTGAAATAACAGTTGCTAAACCAGGTTTTCAGGGTGGAGGAACAACAGTGGACGAAAATTCAGGTGATATACTGGTCTTTGTTGAAGAACATCATCCACCTGCTCCTTTAACTGTATACCGTAGTAAAGACAATGGCAAAACATGGAAGGCTGAAGAAGTGGAAATAAAGCCAAATAGTGAAGGGCATGTGCCTTCTATGCACATGAATGAGAATGGGATAACATTGAAACATGGAGATCATGAAGGCAGGCTCATTCGTCCCACCCGTTATTATGCCGGAGGCAATGACAGGAAATATTGGGACCAGCACTACACCAATGCCATATACAGTGATGACGGAGGAAAAACATGGCAGGCAAGTGAACCTTTCCCGGCAAATGGGACTGGAGAAGCAACACTTGCAGAGCTTTCCGACGGAACCATTTATTATAATTCACGCAGGCACAAATCAACGGATGGACGCAATCCCAGAATGCGACACATTGCCTGGAGTTATGATGGCGGTGAAACATGGGAAGATCTTTCAGTCAGCGAAGTATTACCCGATGGTTCGCAACACAGGGATTACGGATTAATGGGAGGTCTTGTTCGACTGCCTCTTGAGGGGCATGATATACTTGTTTTCAGTAATGTAGAATCTAATGAAGGAAGAAAAAATGGAACCGTGTGGGCAAGTTTTGATGGGGGAAAGACATGGCCGGTTAAACGCCTCGTGGATACCGGCAGTTTTGCCTATTCTTCCATGGCAGCCGGACGAGAAGGAACACCAAGTGAAGGGATGATTTACCTGTTTTACGAAAGTGGTGAAGGTGCGAAAATGGCACGTTTCAACCTGGCTTGGTTGACCAATGGCAGGGATTGGAGAGAATTTCTTAATAAATAGATATTTTTCATTCCCTTAAATATAGATTTAAATGTACTGATATGAATATAACAACCAACATTGTATTATTATTCCTTCTGTTTTTTGTTTTATCCTGTAATCAAACTGATAAAAATCCATTCTGGGCAGAAGGAGAAGCCTTTTTTGAAGTGAAAGAGATATTTTTCGATGAACGTTTCCCCAATGTGGTTGTGGCTACAGATGGTACGGTCATTGCCACATGGGGGCGTGAAGATTTCAGGGTTCGGCGAAGTGAGGATGGAGGCGAAAGCTGGGGACCCGAAATAACAATTGCAAAACCAGGCTTTCAAGGTGGAGGTACCACTGTAGATGAAAATTCAGGAGATATACTTGTTTTTGTTGAAGAACATCATCCACCTGCTCCTTTGACTGTTTATCGAAGTAAAGACAACGGTAAAACCTGGAATTCTCAAGATATATCAATTAAGCCTAACAGCAAAGGGCACGTACCTTCGATGTCAATGGCCGAAAATGGAATTACTTTAAATTATGGGAAGCATGCTGGAAGACTTATTCGACCGACCAGATATTATGCAGGAGGGAATGATACTGCCTATTATGATCAACATTACAACAATGCCATCTACAGTGATGATGGAGGCAGAACATGGCACGCCAGCGAGCCTTTCCCGGCAAAAGGAACAGGAGAAGGAGCTCTCGCAGAACTCTCCGACGGGGCCATTTATTACAATTCCCGAAGGCACCACTCAACCGATGGCCTTAATCCAAGAATGCGACACATTGCCTGGAGTTACGATGGCGGTGAAACATGGGAAGATCTTTCAGTGAGCGAAGTATTACCCGATGGTTCGCAACACAGGGATTACGGATTGATGGGTGGTCTGGTCCGGCTTCCGCTGGAAAATCATGATATCTTGCTTTTTAGCAATATTATCTCGGAAAAGGGAAGAAAAAACGGCTATGTCTGGGCCAGTTTTAATGGAGGGGAAACCTGGCCGGTTAAACGCCTGGTGGATAGCAGCAGTTTTGCATACTCTTCCATGGCAGCCGGAAGGGAAGGAACACCTGGTGAAGGGATGATTTACCTTTTTTACGAAAGTGGTGAAGGCGCTAAAATGGCACGTTTCAACCTGGCCTGGTTGACCGATGGCAGGGATTGGAGAGAATATTTAGAGGAGTAGATATTGTTTTTACTTTTTAATGGAAAGACAGATTAATTGATTTATTCTATATAGCATGAAGAATGACAAATCTATGTGAAATACTATGTTTCCTATGTGTCTATGTGGTTCAAAAATTTTAACCAATTTCTGAATATACTACTATTGAAGGAATTAAATTTCTTATTTTATTGATTCCAGATCTTTTTAAGAATTCTGTAATTCCTGAACTCTACGAAAAATCCGATATGAAACCTTTGAAATCAAATGAAATAAAGGGAAACTGGGCAACTTTGCTTCTCTGCACCAATAAGGATGGAACCATTGATTTT
>Ga0207797_1001792_pt1 | contig 15357 bp, 13 predicted proteins | sample PRCRCaboRojoPR_6_FD_187275 | JGI IMG/M metagenome (GOLD analysis project Ga0207797, IMG submission 187275) | Marine sediment microbial community from Cabo Rojo, Puerto Rico - PR CR 10% Liquid 1 (SPAdes) | ecosystem: Environmental > Aquatic > Marine > Coastal > Sediment | place: Cabo Rojo, Puerto...
AACCCTTTCCTGCAACCGGGATTAGATTACCAATCGTTGGTTACATCATACAAGGTCTTCAGACCTCCAAAATACTGGAACTCTAAAGAGTTCCGCTACTAAAAGGCCGTATTGAATATAGGACCTATGTCTAATAACTTATTCACTCTCATTCCTAAAAGGGCTCCCATCCATGGGGGGAGATGAGTAGTGAGGATTCATTATTGATGCTGATTTTTCCACCCGGGTAATGTCGGCGTACAGGTCTAAGAGACAAGACAGTGTCTCAAATGAACCCATGACCGCTCTCCTCCCCCTTGATGGGGGAGGACCCAAGGTGGGGGTGAGGGCCAACCAACTGTAAATCTCTACCCGGTCCCAAAGCTCAACCGGACTGGCGAAACTGACTTAAAGTTAGCCCATATAGTTCGAGGCGTCCGCGATAATATCCCTGATATCTACCTCTCCACCGGCCGTTGATATACAGAGTCCGCACCCGGAACAGCCGTAACCACCGAATTCGTCCTGAGCTCTCTTGAACTTGTCGTAGAACATCTCCTTGATTCGACTGTCAGTCGGGTCACCCGAATGTAGTTCGTGGTGAATATCCTTAATCGTGGCAGAATCCCAGACCTTGTCTTTTACGGTGCTTTTACCATCCTCTTCCTGGATATTGTGCAGAGTCAACGAAGTGGGACAGGCAAGCGTAAAAGCCGTGCAGTAGCGGTTCTTGGTGGCGTATTTCTCCCAGAACGGTGCGTCACGAGAAACCTCTCCGACGTCGGGCTCGACCTCGAAATAAGCGTTCTTTTCCTCGATCTTCTTCATCATCTTTTCCCGGTGCGCTTCCCTGAGCTCGATCATTTTATCGGTAGCCTCGGTAAAGAGATGGCTGTAACGATTGGCTATCTCGTGGCCCTTCTCCGAATCCTCACCGACCTCGATCAACATATCCCCGTAATGGGGTAGCGTCGAGACGTTCAAATCGAATCCGGACTCGGCATAGGGTTGCCCCCCAACTTTATTACAGAAGCAGGGCTCTGCTATCTCGAGGCAGTCGCAGGAGATTATCGTCGTTTCTTCTCTCCGCTTTTCGTAAAAAGGATAGGATAAATCTCCCTGCTCGAAGGCTTTGTCGAGTATCTCCAGGGCTTCAATGTCGCACGACTTGTAGCCCAGCAGAGCTATGCTCTTTCCTTCTTCACCGGGTTGACCTTCCGGGAAGGTATGTAAGATGTTATTTGGGGGGAAGAAGAAATCGTAGCACAGAGCGTCGGTTCTCCGACAGTTTAATTGAAAATGGGTTTTCTGAGGGTCCCAGCGCACGAACTCCCATCTACTTCGGGGTCCCTCTCTTTGCTGGCAAAAAACCGGAAGAAAGATGTAGTTATCCTCCGCCAGGTTGTTGACCAACTTTCTCAGGTCCCACTCGGAAAGACTGTAAATTTCCATTTGTCCCTCCTTTACGCAGTTCAAGGGAAAATCCCTTCGACCTGGACTGAACCTAAAAGTTCGAAGACGTGACCCGGTCAAATTATTGTGGATATATTCACGTTCTCAAAATATTATATCATAGTTTGGATTGTTTGCCAAATTTTTATCCGACTCCATCCTGTTCACCGGGAATAGCTGGGTAACTCTTACCCTTACTCCGATAGCAACTTACTGAGGTTCTATAAACCCTTTTTGGTAATTACTTGACAAAACTTTCTTTCCCTATAAAATGAATTTAGAGAATGATAACAATTTTTATATTCCAATCTTTAATCACGACTTTTACAAAATGCTTTAAAAATTCCTGCAATGGATAATTTCTCAGGCAACAAACGCAACAAAGTAGTAAACCAGCTACGAGTCTTCAGGGAACTGTATCTCGGAACCCCGATGACGAAAAAAGAACTTACTAACAATACAGGACTCAGCACTCCCACGGTTACAAAGGTTCTGGCGGGATTGGAAAAAAGACACCTAATAGAAGAAAGGGGCAGAAAAGATATACCGACTGGAAGGAAGCCCACAAAATACGGGTTAAACAATAACTCGTTCTACGGACTGGGCGTGGACCTCGAAATTCCTGACCTGAGGTTGGCGGTTTACGACCTGTCCCGGAGAAGGATCGCAACCAAAGGAAGTTATCTGGACATGGACGAACTTCAGCAAAACCCGGCTGACTACATCACGAGGACGCTGTCCCGAGAATTGAAGGACCTAATATATCACGAAGACCTGGGGGAGAGTTCAATTATCGGTGCCGGAATAGCGACTTCGGGAATAGTAAAAGACGGAAAGTTCAGACCGTTTAGCAGGTTTGAAAGTTCAAGCGATATTGAACTGAAGGAACCGCTGGAGAAAGAACTGGGTTTCCCCACGAGCTTTGGAAACGACGTAGATCTACAGTTACTCTCCGAACTCGATCGACTCGATCCAATAAGTGAAAGTCATCACGTGGCAATATACTTCAGTGCAAGGCTGAGCGGGAAGAGAAGCCCGACGATAAGGATAGGCGGGAGTATTGCAATTGGAGGCGAAATCTGCCGCGGTGCTGGTGGTAGCGCCGGCGAGTTCGGCCACATGTCAATATCAACAAAAAATTCCGACCTTCCACGTACCAATTGCGGGAACGAAAACTGCCTGGAAAGCTTCGTAAACGCCGAACTCGAAGGTAATCCTCGGACCTCTATTCCCGAATCGATAAGAGAAGTGATAGAGCAGAAAATAAAGGATCTCGTATTCGTCTTCAGCCCATCCCTGATAATCGTCGACCTCGAGGCTTTTCCCGAAATATCCGAAGCCGTGATAGAGGAGCTTAAGGATTTCGCCTCCGGACTGGAAAGCACTATGGGATTGGAAAAAATAGAAATCAAGGAGCCTCTGGACAAGGACAGATCGGCAACGCGGGGAGCTGTTATCAATCATTTCAATAATTTGCTTCTGAATCCGAACAATTTTTCCGCTCTTATGCAAAACAACAATCCTAAATCGGGGAGGTGAAAACGGACGAAAAAGCCGATTCGCTTAACCATTAATTTCCCAAAACAAGGAGGGGAAATATGTTAAATCGCAAAACTATAGTATTAGCCGCAATTTCAATTCTCGTCGTTGGCTTACTAGGAACTTCTCTTTCGGTAGCGGCTTCATCTCATATGGACGACCTATCAGGAGAATTAGAAATCTTCTCCTGGTGGGCCGGAAACGAAGGCCCGGCACTTGAAGCGCTAATTGACCTTTACGAGGAAAAGTATCCCGACGTGGACGTAATAAACGCTACCGTCACCGGTGGCTCGGGCGTAAACGCCAAGGCCGTACTCAAAACCCGGATGCTCGGAGGAAACCCGCCGGACAGTTTCCAGGTTCACGCAGGTCAGGAACTTATAGGTACCTGGGTAACGGCGGACAGGATGGAAGACCTCACCTGGCTCTACAACGAGCAAGGCTGGATGGACGTCTTCCCCGACGAGTTAATCGACCTTATAAGTACGGAAGAGGGAATCTGGTCCGTTCCGATTACAATACACCGATCAAATATAATGTGGTATATGCCCGATAATCTGGAAGAGTGGGGCGTAGAGGTCCCGAATAGCTGGGACGAATTCCTGGAAGTAGCTCCCAAGCTGGAAGAAATGGGCGTAACGCCGCTGGCACTGGGAACAAACTGGACCGTCAATCACCTGTGGGAATCGGTCGCTCTCGACGTACTCGGTCCTGACAAATGGTCAGCCCTCTGGGAAGGCGAACTGGCGTTCGACAGCGAGGAAGGAATCGCCGTCTGGGAAAAACTGGACGAGATAATGGAATACGTAAACGACGACTACTCCTCACTCTCCTGGCAGCAGGCCACCGATCTGGTAGTAGAAGGAGACGCGGCATTCAACGTTATGGGAGACTGGGCCGCAGGTTACATGTCCACCGTCCTGGAACTCGAACCGAAAGAAGAGTTTGGCTGGGCAGCCTCTCCCGGAACGGACGGAGTCTTTATGTTACTCTCCGACTCGTTCGGACTACCCAAGGGAGCGCCCCACAGGGAGAACACGATAGCATTTCTGAAGCTGCTGGGTTCGAAAGAAGGGTCGGACACGTTCAACCCGCTAAAGGGCTCGATCTCACCAAGGCTGGACAGCGACCTTTCCAAGTACAACGTCTACTCCCAGTCGGCTGCTGAGGACTTCAGTTCCGACAGACTGGTCGGTAGCTTGGCCCACGGTGCAGTCGCCAACGAAGGCTTCATGAACGACTTCGCCCAGGTCATGGAAATATTCCTGAACAGCAGGGATCCGGAAAGGGCCGCTACTGCAGCTCAGGCAATTGCAAAACAGAACGGCATTCAATAGAACCAATTCAACCGGAAGCCCGGGGAGGTCCTCGGGCTTCCTCTTTATAAGGGTGTTGAGTGATGCAGTTTAAAAGCGACAAGATAGTCCCCCTGTTGATTCTCCTGCCTTCGCTGGTCCTGATTGGTATATTTGTCTACGGTTTCATCGGCCAGACAGTATACGTATCCCTGACCGACTGGGGTCAGGGTGCAGCTCTGGCGGAGAACCCGGAAATAAACTTAATCGGATTTAAGAACTTCGGCGATTTATTTTCCGGTTTTCTCAACTCGAGATTCAGGCAAGATCTGGTAAATGCCGTCTTCTATACTCTATTTCTGGTTTCCGGAGCGCTGGGTATCGGTTTGATTCTGGCCATACTCCTGGACAGGGGGCCGAAAGGGGAGAGCGTATTCAGGACGATATTCCTTTATCCCATGTCCCTTTCTTTCATAGTTACGGGAACTATCTGGCGCTGGCTGCTCGCTCCAAGAGGCGGGATCAACAGGCTACCGACAATGATCGGACTCCCCGCAATTGGTTTCCGCTGGTTAAACAGCAGACAGTCCATCCTGAACTTTAACTGGCAAAACCTGCCACAGATCACGGCGATAGTCGTCGGGGCTGTCTTTTTATATATTGCTTACCGGCAATGGAGAAGCAGGTCGAAAAAGAAAGCGTTACTCAGTCTGGTCCCAACCGGATTGCTTTTGCTCTGGGCACTCTGGGGCGCCAGATTTACCCCGGCAATCCTTCCAACACCCGAACAGCATGGTTTCAATCTAGCAACGATAGGTATAATAATTACCGCCATCTGGCAGTATTCCGGTTATACTATGGCGCTTTACCTCGCAGGCCTCCGGGGGATATCCGAGGATCTGAGGGAAGCCGCCCGGCTGGACGGAGCCAACCAGTTTCAGTACTACCTCAACGTGGCGATACCGATCCTTAAGCCGATGACGATGAGCGCCATTATCATACTGGCTCATATTTCGCTGAAGATGTTTGCTCTGATCTTCGCCATGACCGGGCCCGATAACGCGGAGACAAGCCACCCCGCCGTTTTGATGTACCTAACTACCTTCCGGGCCAACAATTTCGCCAAAGGAGCGGCAATAGCGGTCGTGCTGTTTTTGATGGTCGCGGTATTTATCGTACCTTACCTTGTCAGCGCGTACAGGGAGAGGAGGGCATAAATGTTAAAGAAACTGGACTTCGGCAAACTGGTTGTATACTCGGCCCTAGTGCTCTTTTCCCTTTTGTATCTTATGCCCATCTACATGACGGTAATTACCGCCCTCAAACACCCGGCAAACATAAGCCTGACCACCGCCTGGCAGCTTCCGGGAAATATAAACTGGGGTAGCTTCGCCGAAGCATATAATACGCTGGGACCAAACTTTATGAACAGCCTCTATCTTGCCGTTTCCGCCACAATAATTTCAGCAGTTATAGGATCTTTAAATGGCTACGTATTTTCTAAATGGAAGCTTCCCGGCAACGAGCTCATCTTTACTCTGGTATTGTTTGGCATGTTTATTCCCTATCAGATTATACTTATTCCGCTGTTCCGGGTGCTGAGACAGCTCGGTCTCTACGGGGGGATACCGGGGCTTGCCCTCGCTCATATAGTTTACGGAATTCCGATAACTTCCCTGATATTTCGGAACTTTTACGCCCGGATACCGGAATCGATGATCGAGTCGGCCCAGATGGACGGAGCGGGGTTCTTCGGAATCTATCGGCGAATAATACTCCCGCTTTCGGCTCCGGGGTTTGTCGTCGTTGTAATATGGCAGTTTACCCAGATCTGGAACGAATTCCTGTGGGGAATTACCCTGACGAGACACTCGGCCAACCCGATAACCGTCGGACTCGCCCAGCTGGCCGGGGGACAGGCAGTTAGCTGGAACTTACCGATGGCCGGATCGCTCCTCGCGGCCTTCCCGGTCCTGATTATCTATATACTGATGGGCCGGTACTTTATCAAGGGGCTGCTGGCGGGTTCCGTCAAGGGTTAACGATTTTATTTTTGCTAGGAGACACCGGGAAAGAGGGCATTGCTGGCTCCAGCCAGGCCCTGGCCTAATAGCTTCTTGTCTTATCTTAATCCCCTGCTCACCGGGCACAATGTCCTGAACTGCTAATGTCATTTTTAATCATGGAACTCTAAAGAGTTCCGCTACAAAAAATCCAGCGTAGAGGCATTTCAACTTTCAAGTTTTGGTCGAAAGATTAATTCCGTCCGCCATAAACCTGTAAAACTAGTCGTAATTTTTATGGCCAGAAACATCTGTATTTTTACAATTGAAATTATTGGGTTATTATTTATCGAGGCAAATATCTAGACTAACCAAATTATCAACCGGGAGGTAAAATTTCAAAATGAGTGAAGAAAAACAGGCAAAATGGGGTATTCTGGGAACCGCAAATATAGCAAAAAAGGCACTGGTCCCGGGAATAAGGGACGCGGAGAGTTCCGAACTCTACGCCGTCGGATCTCGAGACGGGGCCAGGGCCGAGCAATTCGCTGAGGAATTCGGTTTCCCGAGGAGTTACGGATCCTACGAGGGTCTGCTGGACGATCCCCGGGTCGAGTTCGTTTACATACCGTTACCGAACCACCTGCACCATAAATGGAGCATTGAGGCCGCTCAAAAGGGGAAACACGTACTGTGCGAAAAGCCACTTGCTCTGAACACGGAAGAGGTCAAAGAAATGTTCGCAGCCGCGGACGAAAACGACGTGAAACTGATGGAAGGATTTATGTACCGGTTTCACCCTCAGGTTCAACGGGTAAAAGAACTAATCGAACGGGGAGAAATAGGCGAACCGAAGTTTTTCCGCGGTGCATTTTCCTTCCCCATGGTAGCTCAGGACCGAGAAGAAGACATTCGCTGGAAGGAAGAAATGGGCGGCGGAAGCGTGATGGACCTGGGCACTTATTCCATTAATACCGTCCGATTCCTCTTCGGGGAGGAACCGTCACGGGTCTTTGCCAGATCGGCGCACCACCCCGACCATACCGCTGAAGCAGAAACTCAGGCGATAATTGAATTTCCCGACGGTAAAACTGCCACGTTCGACTCCAGCTTCCTGCTCAGCGACCGGGCAAACTACGAAGTTGCCAGCGCTTCCGGGTCGATCCGAGCTTCCAACACGTACGGACCGGGGAAAGGAAAAAGAGTAAATATCGAGATAATCAGAGGTGCCTCGCGGGAACTGGAAACGCTCGAGCCTGTAAACGAATACGCCCTGGAGGTCGACGAACTTGTAAACGCGGCTCGCGAGGAGGGTAAGGCCCTCATAACAAGGGAAGACAGCATCAATAACGCCAGGGTCCTGGACGCAATAAAAGAATCCGCCGAAAAGGAAGCCTGGGTTAAAGTATAACGATTCTTACTGGCCCGGTGTAATATATTTGTTAAACTTGAAAGCCAGGCCGTAAAAGCTCCATAATCTTAGATACAATACGTCGAACTGATTGAATGTTCCACCCGGGATGAGGTGATTTAGGTGGAAAAGACCCTGGAAGAAAGTTCCGTCGACCGGTTGTTAAAAACGCGAAAGAGAAAGGAAGATGGTAGAATAATAATTTACTTCTCCCGCCAATCCGGAAGGGAGGAGGATTAGATGCCGGAGCTCCGCTGGAATCCGATTTTAGAACGCTGGACGATAATCTCAGATGCAAGACAGGATCGTCCGGTACTCCCCGAGGACAGCTGTCCTCTCTGTCCGGAGGTACTCGAAGTTCCCCACGAGGACTACTACATAGTTTCGTTCGAAAACAGGTTCCCCGCCCTGGAACGAAATCCCGAAGCTCCAAACGTCGAGGGAGATTCGTTTTACAGGGTCAAGGAAAACAGGGGAGTATGCGAGGTACTCCTCTACTCTTCCGATCACAATACACCTCCTGCAGACCTTAGCCAGGAGAGATTCGAAGACCTGATTTCGGTCTGGCGGGACAGGTTTATCGAGTTGTCGGAAGAGGATTTTATCGACTATATTTACATCTTCGAAAACCGGGGCAGGGAAATCGGGGTAAGTCTCGACCATCCCCACGGACAGCTTTATGCCTTTCCGTTTATACCGCCGCTCGCCCGTAAGTCAGTTGAGAGCGCCGAGTCCCACTATCGCACCAGGGACGAGTGTATCTTCTGTCGTGTCCTAAAAAAGGAGAGGGAGGCAGGGGAAAGAATTGTCTGGGAGGACGACCATTTCATCGCCTTCGTCCCGTTCTACGCCCGGTTCCCCTACGAGATTCACCTCTACCCGAAACGGCACTTTCCTACTATTAAGTCCCTGAAAAGACGCGAGTATTCCTCCCTTGCTTCGGGGATTAAGACGGTACTAAACAAATACCGGAATCTATTTCCGATAGACGACTTTCCTTACATATCTAGCTTCCATCAGGCTCCGGTCGACGGACGTGATATATCCTATTACCACTTCCACCTGGAGTTTTACTCCCTCCAGCGGGGCGAGACCAAGATCAAATACAGGGCGGGTGTAGAGACGGGAACGGACGCCTTTATATCGTCTCTATCTCCCGAAAAGATGGCAAAAGACCTCAAAGAAGCCCCGCCGGAAACCTCGAACTGAAGATGAAAGTGAAGAAAATAGAACTCAACCAGAGATTTGAAGATATCTTCGGGGAAGGTCCGGAACCCGGAGTCTACCGAGCCCCGGGTAGAGTCAACCTCATCGGAGAACATACCGATTACAACGACGGGCTCGTTTTGCCCATCGCCATTAACCTATCGACTTACGGGTTATTTCGGTCGACGGGGAAGGACCGAGTAAGGCTCTACTCCGAAAACTTAAATAGTTCGGCGGAGGTACCCCTCGACCAGTTGTCTCGAAGACGCGGTGACTGGACGGACTACGTCAGCGGCGTTCTGGCCGGTCTGGAGGAGCTAGGAGAAGCCATTTCCGGATTCGACTTTTACCTCAATTCCGAGATTCCCGTGGGGAGCGGGCTCTCCAGCTCCGCCGCCCTGGAAGTGGTAACCGCCGTCGGAGCGATAAGGACTTTGAACCTCGATACCCCGGAAGACCTGGAACTCATCGGGCTCTGCCAGAGAGCTGAAAACGAATTCGTTGGCGCCAATACTGGAATAATGGACCAGTATGCTTCTTATCTCGGTAAAGACGGGGAAGCGCTCATGATAAATACGGCGATACCGTCGCACGAATCTATAAATATGGCGCTGGAAGGTTACGAAGTCCTGGTCATAGACACTACCGTTTCCCATACCCACGGGGACAACGAATACAACAGGAGGAGAAGCGAGTGTGAATCCGCGTTAGAAGGGATAAACAAGGCATCCGGAGGACGTCGGTTCGATTCCCTCAGCCAGATTCCCCTAGAGGAACTCGAGGGCCTCACTCAAGACCTGAACGGCAAGCTCGCAAATCGAGCGGAACATATAGTCCGGGAAAACAGGCGAGTGGAAAGGGCCGCCGAACTTTTTAGACGGGGAGAAATCGAGGAGGTCGGTGAACTCTTTTACGTCTCTCATTCCAGTCTTCGCGACCTCTACGAAGTCAGTTCTCCCGAACTTGACTTCCTGGTTGAATTCGCCCGATCGGAGGGTATACCCGGAGCCAGAATGACCGGTGGCGGGTTTGGAGGTTCGACCGTTCACCTGGTTCCCGAAGGACGAACGGACGGTTACCTGGAAAAAGCCTCCCGACGATTCGAGGAAGAATTCGGACTTTCCCCGGCCGGGTTTTTGGTTTCTCCCAGCGACGGGGCGAAGTTTCAGAATCCGGTATTCCCTAAATGAATTACATGGGTGAACCTCAGAGCATGTCTTAAAATTATGAAGCTTGTGTCACCCGATCGCCCCGGTCCGGGACACGGCCTTCGCAGCTTTCAATCGAGAGGTAAGATAGCACAGGGGGTTCCTACGGCCCCGTTAGTACTATACCAATCGGCCGGGCAGAGGCACCCGGCCTGCTATTAAATCACACTTCAACAAGATGCTAATATTAAATCAGTCGATCGCCGGGGTTTTCGAACCCCGGTGTACACTTAGGTCGAGTTGTTGTATTTTTCACCTCGGCAGAAACTACGGGAACTTTACCAAAAAAAGAAGATAGCTCTACATTTTTACCAACCACGACACCGGATCTGGAAAGATCCGGCTATCGAGATACCTGGAAATGTCTTTAAACACCAAAGTAGTGAGGGCTCCTCGTTGTAGGTGAAACAAAAAGTCTCTAACGGTGAATTTGATGAACTGAGGTTGTAATATTATCCTGTCTTAGTTACCCTCAAGTGGGAAAACTTGAGTCAATTACCCCACTTTTAGCGGGGTTTAAGAAAGACAAATAGCAAGCAACAAGTAGATCAAGGAGTTCTAATACGCGAGGCTGGGCATAAAGGCCAGTTACCATCCGACTAAGGCTACGGGTAAAATCTTCTTTGTTAAGCAAACTAAATAAATCAACTTGAACTTAGCTGAAAAAACAGCGGGTGAAAATAAATGATTACAGAAGAAGAAGTAGAAGAAGCACTGGACGAAGTCAGGCCCTCAATTCAGGCGGACGGCGGAGACGTAGTTCTGGACGAAATTACTGAAGATAACGTGGTTAAGGTTCAGCTGGTAGGTGCCTGCGTTGGCTGTCCCATGTCGACCATGACCCTGAAACAGGGCGTAGAAAAGGTTCTGGAATCCAAAATTCCGGAAATCAAAGAAGTTCAGGCGGTTTAACTGCCATCTTGAGTGAATCCCGTTCAGTTAGTATCATAAGTGAAATAAAAGCAAAAGAATCAGGGGTGGGTCAAGATGGCAGCAAGTCTTAATCAGGTTATTCTTATTGGAAATTTAACAGAAGATCCCGAACTTCAATATACACAGTCCGGTGTAGCGAGGACGACGTTTACCATAGCAGTCAACAGACAGTACAGGGATGCCAACGACGAACTGCAGGAAGAAACGACCTTCGTCCCCATAACTGCCTGGAGAAACCAGGCGGAAAACTGCGCCACCTACCTCAGCAAGGGAAGGCCCGTCGCCGTAACCGGAAGACTGAGAATTTCCAACTACGAGGACGACGAGGGGAATAATAGAAAATGGACCAGCGTAGTCGCTCGAAACGTCCAGTTCCTCGGCTCGGGCCAGGGTGAAAGGCGAGAAGAAAAAGCAGAACAAACTTCGCCGGAACGACCTGAACCCGGTTCTACCGACGACGACGAGGAAATTCCCTTCTAACCACGGATACTAAGGTCTAAGGTAGATCCAGGCAACACTTCCCGGGCTTAAACTGAAGCTATGTAAGTTCTTTTTTCACTTCCGAAGCGAATTCGCCCGGTAGCTGTTTTACTATAGTCGTCATGACCAGCGGGTTCTTCGCCATTTTTTTGGCGAGGGGATAGAGGTGATCGATATCCCCGTTGTCCGCTATCCAGTCGGCAAGATTGGGCCTGTTTAGAAGCCTTAACAGCCTCGACAGGTTGTCGTCGGAAACTACCTCCAGGATTCTGTGGAGCAACATTTCTCGTTTTAGTTCTTCTCCGACTCTTTTCATCCACTCACGGTGGTAGTCATTGGACGGGCTAACCTTACCGTCCAGACCCTTTAGCGCCGACTTACCCGCAAGTTCGGCCGTAATTGAGATCGGATATAGCCCCCCTCCGGTCGTCGGCTTAACCTGCCCGGCCGCGTCACCAACAGTCAGTACGTTGCCGGCGGCAGAATGATCCGGAATTCCTATCGGTATTACCCCCGTTTGAACAGAATCGGGAGAATTGATTCCGACCTTCTGGAGCAACCTCTCAAAAAAATCGGTCAGTTTATCGCCCTTTACTGTAGCCAGTCCTATTCGCGCCTTATTTCTTCCCGTGGGAATGATCCAGCCAAAAAACCCGGGAGCTATCGCGTTTCCAAAAAATACTTCGACGTAGTCGTTGCTGTATACCTCCATCTCTATCTCCGACTGGATCGCGTAAAGCATCTCCGAAGGCGACTTGAGGTCAAATAGCCTCCTGACGTCACTTTTTGGTCCGTCAGCTCCAATTATTACTTTCGGCCGGATCGTCTTCTCCCCGCCTCCCCCGATCGACTTCGTCCTGACAGCGGATTCGCGTCTCTGGAATACCCCGGTCCTTGGCCGAATCCTGACCCCTCTATCTTCCGCTTTAGCTAGCAGGTCGGCGTTCAACCTGTCCCTGTCTATAACGTACGCTTTCACTTCCGAAGAGGAAAGTTCGAAGTCGTCTCCGTCCGGAGGATGAACTAACACGCCGCTGATATCGTTAACTATCGCTTCATCCTTTGCCCCCAGCCTCTCCCAGGTATCCACACTCACCAGCCCTCCGCAGGCGCTGGATCGGGCCGGATTTTCCTTCTTGTCAATCAATATGGTGTCGGCACCGCCGGCGGAGGTCACTTCTGCAGCAATAGCCCCGGCCGGTCCTCCTCCTACTACCAGAACGTCTGTCTCGATCTCGTCCATGCTTACCACCTAATTGTCATGGTTACCGCCGACTCGGGTTCGTATTTCTTTCTAATGACTGTCAGACCGATCGTCCGTTCTCCTCGATAACCAACCGATAGCCCGTATCCGCCATTATCGCCGGATGATTCCGTGAATCCAATACTCAGCTTATCGCCAGTTAACGTTACCGTCCAGGCCGAAAGACCTAATCCATTGACTTCTGCCATTACAAAACTATCCCGATACCCAATTCTAGTAACCAACCCAAGGGTACCCGGATCCCCGCGAGAATCCAAGTCAATCCCCTGGCTCCACTTGAGACTTTCTTCTCCTATAGATATTCGTCTTTCCCCGTACAGAGTCAAATGACTTCCGGTCAAGTTCTCGAACCCCAATATGCTCTGCCGGGATAGACCTGTCCAGGGGCTCCCCTCGCCCACCGGATACCACGAGGTCCTATTCTCGGATCCCGATTCGTACTGCAGGTCGTAAGCCAGACTCAAGTTTCCCAGACTAAACGAACCGCTCCCCGCTATCTTATAGCCCGTAGTTCCTACCCATACCCGGGAATTAGACGACAGCGCCCAGCTCCCGATTCGGTAGTCAAAGTATCTCGCCCCCAGTCCGCCGGAAAGATCCTTCGGGCTCGGAGTTTCGCCCGGAGAGAAAGTTCCGGTGAGAAAAGGACTCAACTTCCAGTTACCGAACGATACCGACCTTTGGTCACCCAGGCCAAGACCTAACCCCATCTGGCTATCGGGAAACCGTGTCAGGCCCAGCTTAAATCCGTATAGATCCAGATCGGCAAACCCGGAAAAGTCGGGAAAGCCCAGCGTTAGTTTAGTTCTACCCCGAAGAACCGGGGCGGGATAAATAGAAGTGAATAGAAATACGAGCCCCAGGAGACCGACCAGAACCGGCAAGCTCTTCCCGCAACTGGACCCGTTACCGGACTTCATTAAAGAATCACGATTCCATCTATTTGTCTCGACTAATAGAAACTGACGCGAGACCGTACCGGCTCCGCTCTCATCAACAAACCCGGGTCACGCGCCTACGCCATCCAGACATTCCTTTCACATCTGGAAATAATTAGTCCGCCTTGTTCCGCCTTTCGAAAAGCAGATTCATTATCCCGTACCGGGCAAGCAGAGCAAGCCCGAGTCCGACGAAAAATAGTTGAATTACTTTCACGGAAAAGGAGTACGCTACTGCCTCGCTTCCGCTTATTCCAAAGATGGCAAATATTCCGATAAATCCGCCCTCGGAGACGCCGATCCCTCCGGGCGTTACCCAGAAAAACGAAGAAAGAACCGATATCATCGCAAAGAGCATGGTCAATTCCTCGATCGTAAAAATCCTGCCCTGGGTAAAGTAGAAATATATCTGGGGCCTGATAAACATAAACACGGTCGCCACCAGGTCCAGCAGAAACGCACCGGCGGTATGTTTTATGTGCTGCCCGAAAGCCATACCGATTTCCCGCTCCAGGTGCCTTATTCCCGATTCAGCCCTCTTGATCAGTTCGGTCCAGGGAAGTTTGCGTCTCAGAAAAGCCGCGAACCTCGTAAACAGAAACCATTTCTTGTAAAAGTTGAGAATCAACAGTGATACCAGACCGACGAAAAGGAGGGAAATAAGTATCAGGTATATCAGGGTATCCGAGGGTAATTTGCTGTAAATCCCCATCAGAGCACCGATGAGGATCACTGCAACGAGCGCGGCCATCATGGTTATCCTCTCGGCTACGATGGTGGCAAATATCCTGCTGTAGGAAGAATCGCTTTCCCGTTCTATTACCAGAGCCCTGACCGGTTCGCCTCCAAAGTGCATCGATGGAGTCAGGAAGCTAACGGCGAAACTCCCGATCCTGGCCCAGAAACTCAGGCTAAACGGTGCTACCACTCCGTAGCCCTTCATAACGACGAACCAGGCAAGAGTCCAGAAAAAGAAGGTCAGGACGATGGACGATATCATCAGCGCAAAGCCGTCCCAGCCAAGTGCCGACACTTGCTGAACCACTTTTGCCGGTCCGATAAAAGCAAGTATGGCTCCCAGAACCCCCAGGCCGAGCACCACTGAAAGAAAAGTCGTCGTCTTGCGGCCTAATCGCACTTTAACCCTCCGTTTTGGTAATGAGAACTCAGTTGTACAAGGCTAACGGATACTTTATACTTTAGCAATATTGAACAACTAGGGGTGAACTATGCCCGATAATTACGACTTCGATCCGAGAAAAGGAAGCGGAAACTCCGACTGGGATAAGTTTAAAAGCACGTTGAAGAGGTTTGGAGGTAAGACGGGCTGGATTGTAATAGGTTTAATCGTTGTCATCTGGCTGCTTCAGGGAATATATCAGGTAGGTCCGTCCGAAGTTGGGCTCGTAAAGCGATTCGGTAAACACGTTAGAACCGTTAACTCAGGCTTAAATTACCACGTTCCTCCCCCTATAGAGACGGTACAAAAGGTAGATATAAGATCGGTTAGAAAGATAGAGATCGGTTACGAGACCATCTCACCTCCTCCCAACCCGCGTTATCGCATCGACAAGGAAGAGGCGTTGATGCTGACCGGTGACGACAATATAGTCCACATGGAACTGGCGATTCAGTTCACGGTGAGGGAC
>Ga0207797_1001793_pt1 | contig 15352 bp, 16 predicted proteins | sample PRCRCaboRojoPR_6_FD_187275 | JGI IMG/M metagenome (GOLD analysis project Ga0207797, IMG submission 187275) | Marine sediment microbial community from Cabo Rojo, Puerto Rico - PR CR 10% Liquid 1 (SPAdes) | ecosystem: Environmental > Aquatic > Marine > Coastal > Sediment | place: Cabo Rojo, Puerto...
CCCTGCTGGCGGTCATCGGCTACTCCCTCAACGACACCATCGTCGTCTTCGACCGGGTCAGGGAGAACTTCCGCAAGATCCGCAAGGGCACGTCAGTGGAGATCGTCAACACGACGGTCAACAATGTCCTGTCACGCACGGTGATGACCTCCTTGACCACCCTCCTGGTCCTCCTGGCGCTGTTCTTCCTGGGTGGCGAGGCCATCCACGCCTTCTCCGTGGCGCTGATCGTCGGCGTGATCATCGGCACCTACTCGTCCATCTATGTGGCGAGCACCTCCCTGCTGGCACTGGGCCTGAGCAGGGCCGACCTGATGCCGGTCAAGAAGGAGGGGGCGGAGGCGGACGAGCGGCCGTAGCGAGGGCTACGGCCCGACATCGCGCCTCAGTGGCTACCCCGGGCGTGCCGGACCTCCTCCATGGGGTCCGGCTCCTCCACCTCCGGCATGACACGGCTGCACAGCGGGCTGGACTGGCTCTCGCAGAGATCCTGATCCATGGCCCGCACCGTCAGCGCGGCCCAGACTGTGGCAGCTAGCCACAGGAGCACGCCGAGGGCCACCGTGCCCCAGCTCACACCGGCCAGCTGTAACGGGCCGCCCAGCGTGCCGTAGACCAGGGCCACGATGCCGCCAATCCAGAAGACCCCGATGGGCGCGGCACAGCAGCTTGCACAGCCGTAGCGGCACACCGCGAGGGGCGGTGTGAAGACTGAGAGAACGTACCTTGTCATAGCGCTCGCTCTGGTGGTGTCCAGGTGTTGTTGTCTGTTCCGGCCCGATCCCGGGCCACAAAGTCCCTATAGTGGTCTTTACCTTAACAGATTTATGGGGATTGGGGTAGCGACCGCTAGTCGCGGTCGTAACCGTGGAGGGTGGCGTGGATGCTCTTGACCATGGCCTTGAACAGCTTGGGGCTGGCTGCCACGACGTTGCCGGTCTGCAAGTAGCGATCGCCGCCATCGAAGTCCCCGACCAGGCCGCCCGCCTCCTGGATGAGGAGGACGCCGGCTGCCATATCCCACTCGTGGAGCCCGAACTCCCAGAAGCCGTCGAGCCGGCCCGCCGCCACGTAGGCCAGGTCCAGCGCCGCCGAGCCGGCCCGGCGCACACCTGCGGTGCCCGGCACCAGGGCCCTAAGGGTGGGGAGATAGCGGTCCAGATCCTGATGCTCCCGGAAGGGGATGCCGGTGCCGAGCAGGGCCCCTTCAAGGCTGGTGCGCTGGGCCACGCGGATGCGTCGGCTGTTGAGCGTCGCGCCGCGACCCCTGGAGGCAGCGAACAGCTCCTGCTTGAGCGGATCGTAGATTACGGCCTGCTCGAGCCGGCCCCTGTGCTTGAGGGCGAGAGAGACCGCATACTGCGGGAAGCCGTGGAGGAAGTTGGTGGTGCCGTCCAGGGGGTCGATGACCCAGGTGTACTCCGCCTCGCCGGTGGCGCCGCTCTCCTCGGCGAGCACCGCATGGTCTGGATAGGCGCGCCGCAGCGTACGGATGATCTGCTGCTCGGCGAGGTGGTCGACCTCGCTGACGAAGTCGTTGCGGGCCTTGCTCTGGATAGACAGGCCCTCGACCCGGTCGACGTAACGCAGGATGACATCGCCTGCGGCGCGGGCTGCCTTGACCGCGATGTTGAGCGTGGGATGCATCGTGGGAGGTCCTGCGGCCTGGCGTTGAGGGCGCGTTAGGATAGCAGAGACCGCTGTGCCAGACAGCCGAGGATCCGCCGACGCCAATGGATACCTACGACCGCATTCGCATCGTGCTGGTGGAGACCTCCCATCCTGGCAACATCGGCGCAGCGGCCCGTGCGATGAAGACGATGGGGCTGTCGCGCCTCTATCTGGTCTCGCCTAGCGCGTACCCCCATGCCGATGCGACCGCACGTGCTGCAGGCGCGGATGACATCCTCTCCGACGCCGAGGTCGTGGCCTCCCTGTCCGAGGCCCTGCGCGGCTGCAGCCTGAGCGTCGGAACCAGTGCCCGTGAGCGGACCGTGGACTGGCCCCGGCTTGGTCCCCGCCAGTGCGGTCAGCGCCTGGCCGATGAGGCCGAGGCCGGGCGCGAGGCGGCGCTGGTCTTCGGGCGCGAGCGGACCGGTCTGAACAATGAGGAGCTGGATCTGTGTCAGTTCCAGGTCCAGATCCCAAGCAATCCCGCCTACAGCTCCCTGAACCTGGCAGCAGCCGTCCAGGTGCTGAGCTACGAGCTGCGCCTGGCGATCGGCGAGGCGCCCAGAAGGGCGAGGCGGGACCCCGCCGATGTGCCCGCCCGCTTCGAAGAGGTGGAGGCGTTGTACCAGGCCCTGGAGGATGCCCTGGTCGCCTGGGACTTCCTGGATCCGGACAACCCGCGGCATCTGATGCGCCGGCTGCGCAGGCTGTTCGGTCGTGCCGGGCTGACTCGCAACGAGGTGAACATACTGCGCGGGATCCTCAGCGCTGCCCGCCGCTCCGGAGGCTAGGTCGGCTATATCCGCACGCGCTGCTCAGGTATACTGTCATGCTTGCTTGACACGCCCATGCGCAGACCTTCGGGATGTTAGATCGTCTCCGGGAGGACGTCCGTTGCGTCTTCGGACGGGATCCGGCAGCACGCAATGCCTTCGAGGTCCTGACGACCTATCCGGGCATCCATGCCCTCCTGTTGCACCGGATGAGCCACGCCCTGTGGCGGCACCGCATGAGGTGGCTGGCACGGGCGCTCGCCCATCTCGCACGCTGGCTGACCGGGATCGAGATCCATCCCGGCGCGCACATCGGCCGGCGTTTCTTCATCGATCACGGCATGGGCGTGGTTATCGGCGAGACCGCCGAGATCGGCGACGATTGCACCATCTATCACGGCGTGACCCTTGGTGGCACCAGCTGGCAGCACGGAAAGCGGCATCCGACCCTGGACAACAACGTCGTCATCGGGGCCGGGGCCAAGATCCTTGGACCCATCCGGATCGGCGAGGGTGCGCGAGTGGGCTCCAATGCCGTCGTCCTCAAGGATGCTCCGGCAGGGGCGACGGTCGTCGGGATCCCGGGGCGCATCATCCCGCCCCACGGCGACGAGCAGCATCGCCGACGTCAGGAGATGGCCCGGCGCATGGGCTTCGACGCCTATGGGACCACCCAGGACATGCCGGACCCGGTGGCCAATGCCATCAACAGTATCCTGGACCACCTTCACACCATGGATAGGCGCCTGGAGCAGACGAGCCACGCGGTGAAGGAAATGGGCGGGGAGGTCGATGATAGCCATATCCCCGAGATCGACCGCAGCGACATCGAGGGCCTCGAGCCCCAGACCGAGCCCGAGGACCACAATTGAGCCTGGCGAAGCGCGGTTGCTAGCATCCAGGCGATAACGATTCGGAGAGCTCGCGAAGATGAGATTGACCACCAAAGGTCGCTATGCGGTGACCGCCATGCTGGATCTGGCGATCCACAACGACCAGGGCCCCATCGCGCTGGCCGATATATCGAGCCGCCAGGGCATATCCCTGTCCTATCTGGAGCAGCTGTTCGCCCGTCTTCGCAAGGCTGGGCTGGTCGTCTCCACCCGGGGTCCCGGCGGCGGCTACACGCTCAAGCGTGACCCGCGCAGCGTCGCCGTGGCCGAGGTGATCAACGCGGTCGACGAGACCGTCGACACCACGCGCTGCGGCGGTACGGTGGACTGCCAGAACAACCAGCGGTGTCTGACCCATGACCTCTGGACGGAGCTGAGCGAGCGCATCCATAGCTTCCTGAACGAGATCACCCTGGGCGACCTGGTGCAGCGGCACGGGGTACAGGAGGTGGCTGAGCGCCAGGATCGCCTGATGCGGCAGGGCAAGACGGTCCCCATCGAGCCGGTCCGCGGTCCCTAGCCCCGTCGGCGCATCCTGTCCTGCATGGCGGCCATAACCGGGGGCTGGGTCCCGGGACGCCGCCGCTCACCGACAGGCAGCCCCTGTCGCGATTGCCGGAACGCCGTAGTGCAACGTACAATAATCGGCTGCGGCCCTGCCCGGCGCCCTTCACCCTGAACGCATTCGGAGAGAGCGAGAATAACGCATGGCCGTTGAACGAACCCTGTCGATCGTCAAGCCCGATGCTGTCGCCAAGGATATCATCGGTGACATCTTCAGCCGCTTCGAGCGGGGCGGTCTCAGTATCGTGGCTGCCAAGATGCTGCACATGGACCGCGGACAGGCCGAGGCGTTCTACGATGTGCACAAGGAGCGTCCGTTCTTCCGGGACCTGGTGGAGTTCATGACCTCCGGGCCCATCATGGTGCAGGTGCTGGAGGGTGAGGATGCGATCGCGCGCAACCGGGAGATCATGGGCGCTACCAATCCCCAGGAGGCGGCTGCAGGGACCATCCGAGCGGACTTCGCGGAGACCATCGACGCCAACGCCGTGCACGGCTCGGACAGCCCGGAGACGGCACGCCGCGAGATCGACTTCTTCTTCAGCGAAGGGGAGATATTCCCACGGACTGCTGGATGAACGCGCCATTGTCGGACAAGACGAATCTGCTGGGGATGACCCGCGAGGGTCTCCAGAGCTTCTTTGCCGATCTGGGTGAGAAGCCCTTCCGCGCGAGCCAGGTGATGAAGTGGATCCATCACCACGGCGTCACCGACTTCGCCGAGATGACCGACCTGAGCAAGGCGCTGCGTCAGCGCCTTGCTGACGGGGCCGAGGTCACCACGCCCGAGGTCGCCCTGGATCAGGACTCCTCCGACGGCACGCGCAAGTGGGTACTGCGCCTGGCTGACGGTAACTGCATCGAGACCGTATTCATCCCCGAGGCGGATCGAGGGACACTCTGCGTCTCGTCCCAGGTGGGCTGCGCCCTGGACTGTACCTTTTGCTCCACGGCGCGCCAGGGGTTCAACCGCAATCTGACGGCCGCCGAGATCGTTGCGCAGGTCTGGCATGCCAAGCATGCCCTGCAGCCGGAGCCGGGCAAGAGCCGGGTGGTGACCAACGTCGTCCTCATGGGCATGGGGGAGCCCCTGCTCAATCTGGATAACGTGGTCGATGCCATGCGGATCGTCCTCGACGATCTGGGCTACGGCCTGGGTCGGCGGCGGGTCACCTTGAGCACCTCCGGGGTTGTGCCGGCCCTGGATCGGCTCCGGGATCGGCTGCACGTGAGCCTGGCGGTCTCCCTGCATGCGCCCGACGATGCGCTACGCGATCAGCTAGTGCCGCTGAACCGCAAGCATCCTATCGACGAGCTGCTAGCTGCCTGCCGGCGCTATCTGGACGCCCAGACCAGCAAGCAGCGCGTCACCTTCGAGTACGTGCTGCTCGATGGGGTCAACGACTCCGATGCCCATGCCCGGGCGCTCGCGCGCCTGCTGCAGGGGATTCCATCCAAGATCAACCTGATCCCCTTCAATCCATTCCCTGGCACACGCTATCGCCGCTCGCCCGACGAGCGCGTCGACCGCTTCCGCGATATCCTCTGGCGCGCGGGCTACACGACGGTCACGCGAAGGACCCGGGGCGACGAGATCGATGCGGCGTGCGGCCAGCTCGTCGGCCAGGTCAAGGACCGCAGCCGCCGCCAGCAGCGTTTCGTGCGCCTGGAGCAGCAGCCCCCTCGATGACCACCGCCATCCGGCTGCTGTCGCTGGTGGTCGTTGGCGCACTCCTGGCCGCCTGCGCCAGCCCCGGCATGAAGGCCGCGCGGGAGCAGCAGCAGAAGGCCGCGGAGATCAACGTACAGCTGGGGATCAACTACCTCCAGCAGGGCGACCTGCGCACGGCGAATGCCAAGCTGGAGCGGGCGCTGGAGCAGGATCCGGACTTGGCAACCGGGCACTGGGTGTATGCCCTGCTGCAGGCCCGGCTGGAGCGGTATGAGGCCGCGGAGCGCCACTTCGAGCGGGCCCTGGCCCTGGATCCGAATGACTCCAAGGCACACAACAACTACGGCACCTTCCTCTGCGAGCGCGACCGCGTCGACGAGGCCATCGAGCAGTTCGAGGCGGCCGTCGAGAATCCCCTCTATGAGAGCCCGGCAACGGCCTATACCAACGCCGGCATCTGCCTGGTGAGGGTCGGACGGATAGACGAGGCCAGGGCCTATCTCCGCAAGGCCCTTGAGGCCGATGGGCGCTTTGCCCAGGCCCTGTATCAGATGGCCAAGCTCAGCTACCGGGCGGGACGCTATTCGAAGACGCGGGACTACCTTCACCGCTATGCTGCGCAGGGGCGGCATACGCCGCAGACCCTGTGGCTGTGCGTGCGGACCGAGCGGCGCCTGGGCAACGGGGCTGAGGCCAGGCGCTGTGCCGAGACCCTGCGGGAGCGCTATCCGCAGTCGCGGGAGGCCCGCCGGCTTTCGCAGGATGAGGGCTATGGATCTGGAATCGTCAACTGATCACGGACAGGGGCTGCGCGCGCCATCGGGCCGCGGCCCCGGCCTCGCCCTGCAGGAGGGCCGTGAGGCCGCCCGGCTGTCGCTGCAGCAGGTGGCCGACGAGCTCCGCCTGCGCCCCTGGGTCATCGAGGCACTGGAGGCCGACGACTACGAGGCCCTCCCCGAGCCCACCTACGTCAAGGGCTACATCCGCAGCTACGGGCGCCTGCTGGGTCTCGATGGGGATGCCCTCGTCGAGCGCTACCGGGCCGTGCAGCCCGCACAGCAGGCGCGAGAGACGGGGCTGTCGTCGTCGTCCCGGCAGCGGCCAGAGGGAGCTGTGTGGCTGGCGCTGGTCGCTGTGGTCGCGGCCATTGTGGCCGGGGGCTGGTGGTGGACCCGCGAGGTAGCCGGGCCTGTCTCCCAGCCGGAGGAGGGCGCCGGGCCCGCCGGCCAAGCTGCGCGGGCAACCGCCGGCGAGCCTGGCTCGCCTTCGGGATCCGGCGCGGCTGAGACAGGCGCGGCGAACGTGGCCCGGGATGCCGGTGCGCAGACGCCCGATCCGGACACACCGTCGATGCCGCCGACCCTGGATCTAGCGGGCTCGAGGATAGAGCCGGACCTGACGCGGCAAGCCGAGAGCAACTCCGACGCGCCTTCGCCGGCGCCGGGGACCAGCGAGGCCAACCAGCAGGGGCGCGGGGCGGAGTCGGTCGAGCGTGAGGGACCGGCTACGGGGCAGTCCGTATCCGGGGATGGCGCCTCCGGGGACGCGTCTGCCGGGACCGATACCCTGCTCGTGTCGTTCAGTGAGAAGTCCTGGGTCGAGGTTCGCGATGCCACGGGCGAGCGCCTCCTGTACGGGCTGCTCGGACCCAGCGCCGAGCGTCGGCTAACCGGCGAGGGCCCGTTCGAGGTCTTCCTCGGCAATGCACCGGGGGTGGAGATTCGGGTCAACGGTGAGCCCTTCGATCCGGGACCTTATGCCGAGGCCAACAGGACCGCCCGCTTCAATGTGCCCTAACGGGCACGGACCATAGTCAGCTCACGAACCCGATAGTATGGGGAACAGCATCCAATCGATCCGCGGGATGCACGATATCCTGCCGGATCAGACCGCAGCCTGGCGCTTCCTGGAGCGCACGGCCATCGACGTGCTGGATCGGTACGGCTACCGCGAGATCAGGCTGCCCCTCCTGGAGCGAACGGAGCTGTTCGCCCGCTCCATCGGCGAGGTTACGGACATCGTCGAGAAGGAGATGTATACCTTCGAGGATCGCAATGGCGACAGTGTGACGCTGCGCCCCGAGGGCACCGCGGGCTGCGTTCGGGCCGGTATCCAGCACGGGCTGCTGCACAATCAGCAGCAGCGGATGTGGTATCTGGGGCCGATGTTCCGTCACGAGCGGCCGCAGAAGGGTCGCTATCGCCAATTTCACCAGATCGGCGTGGAGGCGTTCGGCATGACGGAGCCGGAGATCGACGCCGAGCTGATCGTCATGACCGCGCGCATGTGGCGCGCCCTGGGGGTGGGTGACCTGCGCCTGGAGATCAACTCGCTGGGTAATGCCGAGGCCCGGGCGGCCTATCGCGAGCGGCTGGTGGCCTATCTGGAGGCGCACCTGGATAGCCTGGACGAGGATGCCCGTCGGCGCCTGTACACCAATCCGCTGCGCATCCTCGACAGCAAGGATCCCCACGTGGCAGAGGTGCTGCGCGATGCGCCCAGGCTGGTGGACCACCTGGACAGCGCCTCACAGCGCCACCTCGATCAGCTGCGGGCGCTGCTGGAGGCCTGTCAGATCGATTACACGCTCAATCCGCAGCTCGTCCGGGGTCTCGACTACTATACCGGCACCGTCTTCGAGTGGATGACCGACGCCCTTGGCGCCCAGGGGACCGTCTGTGCTGGCGGGCGTTATGATGGGCTGGTGGAGCAGCTAGGCGGGCGCGCTACGCCGGCGGCAGGCTTCGCCATCGGCCTCGAGCGAGTGCTCGGGCTCATGACGGCGGTGGGTGTCGAGCCCCCGGCAGCCACGCCCCACGCCTACCTGGTCACCATCGGCGAGGGGGCGCGCAGCTATGGCCTGCAGCTCGCGGAGAACCTGCGAGGGGCGCTTCCGAGCATGCGGCTCATGGTCAACAGCGATGGCGGCAGCTTCAAGTCGCAGATGCGCCGCGCGGACCGGTCGGGGGCGGCGGTCGCCCTGATCCTGGGCGAGAGCGAGCTCAAGCGCGATACCATCACGGTCAAGTTCCTACGCGACGCCGCCGGGCGTCAGGAGCCGGTGCTGCAGCGGGACCTGGCCGGCTATCTGCAGCCGCTGCTGAATCCATAGCCCGTCCCCTCCGGGCCGCTTACGAGGAGAGTGCAAGGTGAACGAGTACGTCAGCGACGAGGAACGCGCCGAACGCATCAAGGCCTGGTGGGCTGAGAACTGGCTGCCGGTAGTCGGCGGTGTGGTTATTGCCCTGGTGGCCCTATTTGCCTGGCGCGGCTGGAGCCACTACCAGGAGAGCAGGCTGGCAGAGGCCTCGGCCCAGTACATGGACGTGATGCGTCTGGTCCGCGCCGATGATCGCGAGACCGCTGTCGAGCGAGGCCTGGCACTGCGCAAGGACTACGGCTCCACGCCCTACGCGGCGCTGGTCTCCCTGCAGCTGGCCAAGACCCAGCGGCAGGACCCGCAGGCCGCGGAGGGGCATCTGCGCTGGGTGCTGGAGCATGCCGACCAGGCCTTCCTGAAGGACCTGGCACGGCTGAGGCTGGCCCGGCTGCTGACGGTGGATGGTCGTTCCGAGGAGGCCCTGACCCTGCTGGAGGAGCCGCTGCCCGAGGCCTATGCGGCGCTGGCCGACGAGGTGCGAGGCGATGCCTATCGCGCCCTGGATCAGCTGGACAAGGCCCGCCAGCACTATGATCGCGCGCTGTCGGCGTCGGGGACCGGGGCTAGCCGGTATCTGCGCATGAAGCGCGACGACCTCGGTCCCGGTCAGAGCGGCTGACCATGCGCATGGCCCGGCTAATCGCGGCCATCGCGCCGGCCTTCCTGGCGGGGTGTGCGCTCTTCCCTAGCGACAACACCAAGCCCCCCGCCGAGCTCGTGACGTTCGAGCAGACGCTGCCGGTGGAGCGCGTATGGGAGGTGGATACGGGCGTCGGCAGCGACGGCCACTACCTGGAGCTGGAGCCCTGGCTGGCCGACGGCCACCTCTATGCGGCCAACGCCGACGGGCGCGTCGTGGCCTACGAGCGCGAGGAAGGCAGCCGGGTCTGGACAACGGACCTGGGTGTGCGCGTGACCGGCGGGTTGAACGGCGGCGAGGGCGTCGCGGTCCTCGGCACCGGCGACGGCGAGGCCATCGGCCTGCGCCGCGAGAGCGGCGAGGAGGTCTGGCGTACGCGCCTATCCAGCGAGGTCCTCTCGGTATCGCCCGTTGGCCTCGGCCGCGTCTTCCTGCGGACCAACGACGGCAAGCTCCACGCCGTCGGTGCGGCGACCGGCGAGGTGGCGTGGCAGGTCGGGCGCAAGACCCCCCTGCTCAGCCTGCGCGGCGCCGGCGAGCCGCTGGTCGGGGAGCGTCGGGTCATCGTAGGCTTCGACAATGGCCAGCTGGCGGCCGTCGATATCGTAGGCGGCACGGTCGTCTGGGAGACCAGCATCTCCGCGCCCAGCGGGCGCACCGAGGTGGAACGTATGGTCGATCTGGACGGCAAGCTGGCCGCCGACGGCAGCATGGCCTACGTCGCCACCTACCACGGCCGTGTGGCGGCCGTGGACGTCGACAGCGGGCGTATCCGCTGGGCCCGTGATGTGCCCTCCTATGCGGGCGTAGCCATCGACCGGGAGCGGGTCTATGTGAGCGACTCCAACAGCCATGTCTGGGCGCTGAATCGAGATAACGGTGCCTCCGTGTGGAAGCAGGACAAGCTCGCCCGGCGCCAGGTGACGGCTCCCGCGGTTATCGGCGACTATCTGGTAGTCGGCGACCTGGAAGGCTATGTCCACTGGATCCACCGTGCCGACGGCCACTTCGTTGCCCGCAAGCGGGTCGGCAGCGAGCCGATCCTGGCGACGCCGGTCGTGGACGGCGGCAGGGTCTATGTCCTGGGCAGCGGTGGCGCGCTTGCAGTCTTCGAGCCCGGCGAGAAGGGCGGCGGCGAGTAGCCGGCCGTCTCCTGGCCAGCCACGAATGGGAAGCCATGGAGCCCGTCATCTGTCTGGTGGGCCGACCCAATGTCGGCAAGTCGACCCTCTTCAATCAGCTGACCCGTTCGCGCGAGGCCCTGGTTGCTGACTATCCGGGTCTCACCCGCGACCGCAAGTACGGCGTTGGTGAGATGGACCAGCGTCGCTTCATCGTGGTCGATACCGGGGGCCTGGGTGAGGAGGACGCCGAGATGGGGCGGCGCATGGCCCAGCAGAGCCGCCAGGCGATCGAGGAGGCGGATGCGGTCCTGTTCATGGTCGATGCGCGGGCCGGTGTCACCGCTGCGGACGCCGCCATCGCCGAGGAGTTGAGGACCCGCGCCCGCCGCGTCTACCTGGTCGTAAACAAGACCGACGGGCTTGCAGTCGAGGAGGCCGTCTCGGAGTTCTACGCCCTCGGTCTGGGAAAGGCGCACGCCATCGCCGCCGTCCACAGGCAAGGGATCCAGGAGCTCATGGGGGCTGTGCTGGGGGATCTACCGCCATCCGAGGAGGCCGCCCCCGAGCCTGGCGAGGGACAGGACCGGATCCGCATCGCCTTCGTTGGCCGGCCCAATGTGGGCAAGTCGACGCTGGTCAACCGCATACTGGGCGAGGAGCGTGTCGTGGTGACCGGCGAGCCCGGCACCACCCGTGACAGCGTCGCCGTCGACTTCGAGCGCGACGGGGTGGCCTATACGCTCGTCGATACCGCGGGGGTGCGGCGACGGGCCCGGGTGAAGGAGACCATCGAGAAGTTCAGCGTGGTCAAGGCCCTCCAGGCCATCGAGGCTGCGGACGTGGTGATCATGGTGCTGGATGCTCGGGAGGGCATCAGCGAGCAGGACGCCCACCTCTTGGGCCTGGTCCTCGAGGCAGGGCGGGCACTGGTCCTGGCGGTCAACAAGTGGGACGGCCTGAGACCCGATCAGCGTGACCGGGTGCGCGCCGATCTGGACCGACGCCTGGCCTTTCTCGATTTTGCCGAGATGCACTTCATATCGGCCCTCCACGGCACCGGCGTCGGCCACCTGTTCGGTGCCGTGGAGCGGGCCCACGACTCGGCGGGGCGGGACGTCAGCACCCACCACCTGACCCAGCTGCTGCATCGCGCAGTGGAGGCCAGCCCGCCGCCCATGTCGCGCGGTCGCCGGGTCAAGCTGCGTTATGCCCACCAGGGTGGGCGCCGTCCCCCGCTGTTCGTGATCCACGGCAGCCAGACGGAGCATCTGCCACGGACCTATCGTCGTTATCTGGTGAACTACTTCCGCGAGGCGCTCGCTATCAGCGGCACACCGATACGGCTCGAGTTCAAGACCGCAGCAAACCCCTACGCCGGGCGCGGTGGCCGCTCGCGACGCGGCAGACGCCGAGGCGCCGGAGGCTAGGCGGCAATGGGCGGAGGGCAAGACATGGCGGGCGCCGAGCGCGGGGTACACATGGCCCGGCGGATGGCCGACATACAGCCCTTCCAGGTCATGGCCCTGCTCGCCGAGACGCGCCGGCTGGAGGCCCAGGGGCGCTCCATCGTGCACATGGAGATCGGTGAGCCCGACTTCGCGACCCCCGAGCCGGTGTCTGAGGCAGGCATACGGGCGCTGCGCTCGATGCCCATGCAGTATACCCCCTCCCTGGGGCTGGCGGCGCTGCGGCGTGCCATCGCCGACCATTATCGGCGGCGCTACGGCCTGGACCTGGACCCCGAGCGGGTCATCATCACCCCGGGGGCGTCCGGGGCCCTGCAGCTGGTGCTGGGCGTCCTGGTCGATTCGGGTGACCAGGTCCTGGTGCCCGATCCCGGCTACCCCTGCAATCGCCACTTCGTGCGGCTATTCGAGGGCCAGGCAGTGCCCGTGCCGGTGTCGGCAGATACGCGCTATCAGCTTACCCCCAGCCTAGTCCAGCGCTATGCCTCGACGCGGACCGTAGCCGCCATGGTGGGCTCGCCGTCCAACCCGACCGGCACCCTGGTACCCGGTGACGAGATGGCCGCGCTGGAGGCCAGCACCGGTCGCCTCGGCGGGCGCCTGATAGTGGACGAGATCTATCACGGCCTGACCTACGGGGTAGACGCAGCGAGCGCCCTGGCCGTCACCGATGAGGCGTTCGTGGTGAACAGCTTCTCCAAGTACTTCGGCATGACGGGCTGGCGTCTGGGCTGGGTCATCGCCCCCGACGCCTATGTGGAGGCCATGGATACGCTGGCCCAGAATCTCTTCCTGTCACCACCGACGCCGTCTCAGCACGCCGCCCTCGCTGCCTTCGACAGCGATACCCAGGCCATCCTCGAGGAGCGCCGACGGGCGTTCCAGGAACGCCGCGACTATCTACTGCCTGCGTTGCGGCGTATGGGCTTCGAGATCCCGGTAGAGCCCAGGGGGGCGTTCTATATCTACGCCGACTGCAGCCGCTTCTCCAGCGACAGCTACGATCTCGCCCAGCGGCTCCTGAGGGAGGCAGGGGTCGCGGTCACCCCGGGTGTCGACTTCGGCGAGCATCGGGCCGGCGAGCACCTGCGCTTCGCCTATACCAACTCGCTGGATCAGATCCGCGAGGGCGTCAGCCGCCTGCGCCGTTACCTGCGCTAATCGCTGCAAGCAGGCGGCTATCGAGAGATAGGGCCCTAGGCCCGGGAGGCCTGCGCTGGCGGCCGCAGCTGGCCTACCCAGAGCGCAGTCGCCCCTGCGACGCCCACCGGCATGGCCAGGAAGTTCAGCACCGGTATTAGGGTCATCACCATGATGCCCGCCCCGAAGCCCAGCGCCAGCCCTTTGCGCCCTCCCAGGATGCGCCTTTGCTGTTTGAAGGCCAGCCCGTGGTTGCCCATAGGGGCATCGGCATATTCCAGCGACAGCATCCAGGTACCGAAGGCGAGCCAGAGCAGGGGGGCCACGACATTCAGCCCGGGCACCAGGAACAGGAGCAGCAGGGGCAGGGCCCAGATCACGAGATAGAGGAGCTTGCGGACCTCCCCGGCGATGGCCTTGATCGCCTCGCCGGTCATGGCGAGCACACCATCGCCCTGGTCTCCGGGGGACTCTCCGGCTAGCTGCTCCTCGAGGCGCTCTGCCAAGAGGCCGTTGAACGGCGCGCCGATCAGGTTCGCAACCAGGGTGAACGTATAGAAGGCGACGACCAGCAGGCCGATGGCGAACAGCGGCACCAGGAGCCAGCTCAGCCAATCCAGCCAGGGTGGCAGAAGCCGATTCATGAAGCCCTGGAACTGGTCGCCCGCATACCAGATGCCGGCACCGAACAGGAGCAGGTTGATGAGGAAGGGGATCACCACGTAGCGCTTGATGCCCGGGCGCGTAATGAGGCGAAAGCCCCGAAGCGCATAGCCAACACCGTACAGGAAGTCTGCAACCATACCTCCGTGCTCCGTTAAAGATCGTCCGCGCCGCCCCATGCCCTGCGGGCGCCCTGCATGGCCAGCAGGGCGCTGCCGTAAGCAGCCTCCGTGTGCTCGGGTACGCGCACCGACGTGTTCAGCCGCTGTCGCCGTATCTCGTTGAAGGCCGGATTGGTGGCTCCACCGCCGACGCTGTAGACCACGCGAGGGTAGGGGCAGCCGAGATCGGCCAGGCGCTCGTAGGCGAGGCGCTCGACCGCGGCGATCCCCTCCAGCAGGGCCTGGAAGAAGGTCAGCGGGTCTTCCGGCCTGGGCTCCATGCGGGGTGCCATGCCGGGTTCTGCCACCGGGAAACGCTCCCCCGGTCCGGGTAGGGGGTAGTAATGCAGGCCTGTCGGGGCGTCGGGCTCCAGCTGCGGGGTCATCGCATCGATGGCCTCGTCGCTGAAGTGCTGAAGGAGGATGGCGCCCCCGCTGTTGGAGGCCCCGCCTGCCAGCCAGCGCTCGCCGAGGCGGTGGCTGTAGACCCCGTAGTCCGGCGCGGATACAGGGCGCTCGCTGACGACCTTCACCGCTAGGGTGCTGCCGAGAGAGGTGACGGCATCGCCGGGCTCGCCGGCCCCAGTGGCGATGAAGGCGGCGATGCTGTCCGTCGTGCCGCTGACGACCATCGCGTCGGTGGGCAGTCCCAGGACCGCGGCCTGATCTCGGGCGATGGTGCCTAGCCGGGAGCCCGGAGGCTGGACCCGGGGTAGCCGCCGCTCGGGGACGCCCAGGCGGGCGATCCAGGTAGGCCATCGGCGCTCGATCGGGTCGTAGCCCAGCTTGAGGCTATTGTTCTCGTCGCTGATATCGAAGCGCCCGCACATGCGTCCTGCGATCCAGTCGGCCTGGCTCAGGACGCGGGCCGCTGGCACCAGCCTCTCGTGGTCCTGGAGCCAGAGCAGCTTGGCCAGGCTGCTGCTGGCCCCGTGGGCGCCGCTGGTAGCGGGGGCGACCTCGGCTATGCGCTGCGCCTGGGTCGCCGCACGGCGGTCGCTGTAGAGAACGGCGGGGATCAGCGGACGACCTGCGTCGTCGGTGACCACGAGTGTCCCCGAGGTGCCGTCCACGCTGATCGCCTCGACGGGTGCCTGCAGCTGCCCATGGATCTCGGCAACGGTGGCGACAACCCCCTGCCACCAGTATTCGGGGTCCTGCTCATACCGGCCATCGCGCGGCTCGGGGGGTGTCCAGACGGTACGCGCCCAGGCACGGGGTCTTCCCTCGCGATCGATGGCGCACCCGCGACACCCTGAGGTCCCGAGGTCGATGCCGAGGAACAGCCCCTGTTCGCCGCCTGGCCCCATAGTGCACCGATCAGGGGAGCTCGACCGCCCCCTGTGACTGCCATCCGGGCTGGCGGTGCTCCGTCACGATCGTCGTATAGATGCCCCCGCGCACGTTGAAGCGGGCACGCAGACG
>Ga0207797_1001794_pt1 | contig 15343 bp, 15 predicted proteins | sample PRCRCaboRojoPR_6_FD_187275 | JGI IMG/M metagenome (GOLD analysis project Ga0207797, IMG submission 187275) | Marine sediment microbial community from Cabo Rojo, Puerto Rico - PR CR 10% Liquid 1 (SPAdes) | ecosystem: Environmental > Aquatic > Marine > Coastal > Sediment | place: Cabo Rojo, Puerto...
CGATAACATTCGCAAGGGAGCGGCGACGAACGCGGTTCAAATTGCGCAAATCCTGGCCCGGGACTATTTGGGATAGCAAGCGCTGCCCGCACTCTGGAACTGCATAGCCCTCGAACAGGTAGGGGTGCATGACGGAGCTGCATCGCCGATGAGAGCCATACGGCGATGCCGGTCTATTGGAGTTTGATAGGTGGAACGGATACCAATTACCAAGCAAGGCTTCGAATCCCTCAAAAGGGAAGTGGAGCACTTGAAATATGTTGAGCGCCCCTCGGTTATCAAGAGCATCGAAGAAGCTCGGGCCCACGGTGACCTGTCGGAGAACGCGGAATACGACGCCGCCAAGGAGCGACAGGCCTTTGTCGAGGGACGCATCGGGGAACTGGAACACAAGATTGCCAAAGCGGACGTGATCGATCCGAAGACGGTGAGCACCGAGTCGGTGGTGTTCGGGTGTACCGTGGTGCTGGAAAACCTGGATACGGAGGAAGAGGTGGCGTACCAGTTGGTGGGAGCGGACGAGTCGGATGCCGCAAAAGGCCGAATCTCTGTGATGTCCCCCCTGGGCAGGGCCATGATCGGAAAGAAGGTGGGAGAGGAAATCGTGGTTCAAGCTCCGGGCGGAAAGCGGGAGTTTGAGATTATCGATATCCGAAGGTCGTAGGGTCCTGTCGGACCACTCCGACAGCTCTTGGAGGAAAAAGGCGAAATGAAACGATCCTGGTTTTTGATTGGGATGGTGGTCTTGCTGACGGCAATCGGCGCATGTACCACCCACAAGAGGCAGGTGGTTCCGGCCAAAATGCCTGAGGCATTTCCGAATGCCACCAAAGTGGCAGGCGCCACGGTGGCCGCGCGGGCGTACGATGATCCGGATGAAGCCAAACGGGCCTTTGGGTGGGACATTCGGGGAGCCGGCCTCTACCCGGTTCAGATCATTTTTGACAACCTGGGTACGCACACCCTGGAGGTGGAGCCTTCCCAGACGTTCCTGATCGACCAAGAAAACAATCTCTGGTCGATTCTTGATTCGTCCTTGGCGTACCAACGAGTCGCCGACAAGACCGAGATGGGCCGAATCGCCGAGTCCGCCGTCAAACCGGGCATTTTGGCCGGTGCGGCGGGGGCGATTGTGGGCGCGGCCATCGGTATCGTCAGCGGTGGGAATGTCGGCGAAGCCGCCGGAAAGGGTGCAGCACTGGGGGCTGCGGTCGGCGCGACCGTGGGGGGGGCCGGTGCCGCCACATCTCGAGAGGCGAGGTCGGCCATATCGGAAGATCTGGAAGAACGGTCCCTGAAGAACAAGCCGATCTTGCCCCGATCGATCGCTCACGGGTTCATCTTCTTCCCCGGGGAAGCACAGGCAGCACAGGAATTGAGATTGCAGCTGCGCGAGGTGGATTCCGGTGCGCTCTATATGGTTCGCCTGGCCCTGTAAGTGCGGTGGATTTAGGAGAGACTTGCTTTCTTGACAAACTCGTCTTTATTACTAAAATAATATGTTTTCGGTAACAAAACGGAAAGCCCGGTGAGGTGTTGTGCCGATGCGGTCCGATTTGCCTTGTAACAGGCCCGGGGACGTGATGTTCGGGCTTTCGGAAATATGTCGTCCGAAACGACATACGGGAGGTTCTTAGAATGGCTCGTATTACGATAGAAGACTGTCTGAGGCGTGTTCCCAATAGTTACATGTTGGTGCATTGCGCGGCCAAACGGGTGCGGCAGATGCGAGAGGGTGCACAATACCTCGTTCATTCTCCAAAAAACGAGGATATCGTGATTGCATTGCGCGAAATTGCTGCGGGCAAGGTGCGCGTCGCGGAAGCTCCCGAACAACCTCAAGAAATTCCCGACCAAACCTAAACGAACCGGATGTCTCGGTATAGAGACCGGGCCATGAGACGGGCCGTCGGCAAGGCGTTACACGACTATGAGATGATTGCCGACGGCGACCGGATTGCCGTCGGACTGTCCGGGGGCTGGGATAGCCTTGCCCTCATGTGGGTGCTTTCAGAGCGCCTGAATCGCGTACCGATCCGTTATTCTCTTCTCGCCATTTACGTAGACCCGGGTTTCCCGGAAAGCCCTTCCTCTCGAATAGCGGAATATTGCCGACGAATGGACTATCCCCTCCAGATTGAATACTCTGATTGCGGGGTTCGCGGCCACAGTCCGGAAAACAGGGAAAATCCATGCTTTCTTTGCTCCCGGCTGCGAAGAAAGCGCCTTTTCGAGGTTGCTGATGCGTTCGGGTGTAACAAGCTGGCTCTGGGCCACAACATGGACGACATCATAGAAACGCTTTTTTTGAACATGTGTTACGGCGGAGAGATCAGCACCATGGTTCCCAGCCAACCCTTTTTCCAGGGACGCCTGACCGTGATCCGCCCCCTCGCCTACGTGGATGAACAGGCCATCGATCGATTCGCACGGGACCATCAGTTTCCGGATATATCCAACCCTTGTCCTACGGCAAGCCATTCGAAGCGTTCGGAGATCAAGGAGATGCTGGCGCTTCTCTATCGGCGCAACCGTAAGATCAAGGGCAACCTGTTTCGTTCCATGAGTCGGGTAAAGCCCGAATATCTTCTGAAAGGCTGAAGGCCGAGGGTATGCAAATGCCTCCGGCCGGTTTGGACAAATCCCGGACTAATGGAGGGTTTCCCAGGGGCCTTGGGTGCCGTGTTTGCAATATCTGGAGGGTTCATGCCCTTTTCGGAAAACGGCGGTCACCCCGTTGGGGCAACCGGGGGCGGCCAGGAGCCCGGATGCGGCGTCCATTTTCACTTCCAATACCCCCGCGGGAAGGTCAAAATCTTCGTAAGGAAGATCGGGAAGGACCTTCGCCATGAAATCCATCCATATGGGCAGGGCCGCCCGAGCACCGGTTTCATTCTGCCCCATGGTCTCATGATTGTCCAAGCCGACCCAGACCCCCAGAGCAATGGAGGGGGAAAAACCGACAAAAAGGGCATCTCGAAACTGATCCGTCGTGCCGGTTTTGCCGGCCAAAGGCCTGTCAAGGGACAAGGCCCTTCTGCCGGTGCCTTCCTGAATCACGGCGGTCAACAGATCCGTCATCACCGCAGCCGTCTCCGGGCTCATAACCGGTTGTTTCACCGGAGCCTGCCGCCACACCTTCCGTTCTTGTCGATCCAGAACCTCTGTGACGCCATACGGTTTTATCCATATGCCGCCTCTGGGGAATGCGGCATACGCCGAAGTCAGTTCCAGGAGTGTAACCTCCGATGTGCCGAGTACCAGAGACAGGTTGGGCGCCAGAGGCGTGGTGATCCCCATCTTGTGTGCGAACTCCACGGCGGGCACCGGCCCGAGTTTGTTCAGCAAACGTACGGCGGGTATGTTTTTGGATAAGGCCAACGCCGTGCGAAGGGTGATTTCCCCCATGTACTTCTTGGAGAAATTCGTGGGGGTCCAGTCCTTTCCCGCTACGGCGCCCTTATAGGCGACCGGGGCATCCCAAATCATATCGTTTTGGGAAAATCCTTTTTCGACTGCCAAGGCATAGACCAAGGGTTTAAATGCCGATCCCGGCTGCCTCAACGCCATGGTGGCGCGGTCAAAGGGGCTTTTTTCATAATCTCTTCCCCCCACGAGAGCCAAGATTCCGCCCCGTTTCACATCGAGGCAAACCAACGCCGCCTGGGGAAGAGATCCGGAGAGACCACGATCCGCCATGCGGGCGGCCAGATCCTTTAGCCCCCGATTGACCGCGTTTTCTGCCGCTTGTTGCATATCGTAGTTCAGGGTGGTGTAGATGGAGAGGCCTTGTTTGTACAAGGCTGTTTCCCCCAACACCTTTTCCAGCAGGCGTGTCGTGTGCGCCACGAAATAGGGGGCTTTTTCCAGTCTCTCCCGCCGGGGGGCCAAATCGACCTCGGCCGTCTTGGCGGCTTTCCACTGGCTTTCCGTGATGACTTGGTTGGTGAACATCTGATGCAACACCACGTTTCGCCGCTTTCGGGCCAGGGTCCTGTTGACCAGCGGGGAATAGCGGGAAGGCGATTTCGGCATTCCGGCGATCAGCGCCGACTCCGCCAAGGTCAGGTCTGCCACCGTCTTTCCGAAAAAAATCTGGGCGGCTGCCTCGACCCCGTATGCACCGCTCCCGAAATAGACCTGGTTCAAATAGAGTTCCAGTATCTCGTCTTTGGTGTAACGGCGCTCTATCTGAAAGGCCAGGAAGGCTTCTTTGATCTTGCGCATCATCGTTTTACGAGGGGTAAGAAAAAGGGTTTTGGCCAGTTGTTGGGTAATGGTGCTGGCCCCCTCGGCATACTCACCCGCCAAGATGTTTCGGACAATCGCCCGAAGGATGCCCTTTACATCGACCCCCGGGTGGTCGTAGAATTTGGCGTCTTCCGTGGAGAGAATCGCTTCCTTCAGGTGCCGAGGCATCACATGGAGGGGCACAGGTTGGCGTTTTTCGGTGAACCGTTCGGCCAGCAGTTCCTTGTCGGCCGAGTAGATGCGTGTGATGGCTGCAGGCTGAAAGGTCTCCAACCCCTCGATCTGCGGCAGTTCGTGGGTAAGGGCCAGCATAAATCCAAGGGCCGACCCCAAGAGAACGGCCAGGCTCAATGCCAAGGCGGTATAGGCAATATATCTTCGAACTCTTTTCCGCATCCGGGGTTCACATGGGATTCACATATGGTCGGGATACCTAACCCGGCAGTCTTGCACATCTTATACCGCAGGACAACCTTTTACCTCCGTAGACGATTGCCCATTTTGATGGGAAAGCCGTGGCTGCAAAAAGGTTGATTTTCAATGTCGTCCCATATAGGTCATTTCGTAACAAGTGCATAGGGTCGCCGACAGATGCGTTCAGGAATCGTTTCATCGGTAACCTTTGTAAATTTTTTCTCGAAGGGTGTCTCCAACGTATCCGCTAGACAACGAATGCTGTCCCTTGTGTCGGGGAACGGACGTTCGGAAAATCCATCAGGACCGGCAGCGGGAGTACCTCTTTTGCCGTAATTGCAAATTGATCTTCGTCCCCAGCGTTTATTTCCTTTCTCCGGAAGAGGAAAAAAGGCGGTACGATCTGCATGTCAATCATCCTGAAGATGAACGGTATCGGAGATTTCTGGGCCGCTTGTTTCATCCCATGAACATGCGCTTGTCTCCCGGAAGTCATGGTCTGGACTTTGGTTCGGGGCCGGGACCCACCCTATCGGTCATGTTTGGGGAAGCGGGCCATTCGGTAGTCGTTTTCGACCCATTCTATGCTCCCGACCGTGACGTATTTCGAGGGGAGTACGATTTTATCACGGCCACCGAAGTCCTGGAACACATCCGCAACCCGAGAAGGGACCTGCATCGGCTCTGGAATTGCCTGAAACCTGGGGGTTGGTTCGGGGTGATGACCGGCCTGGCCCTCAGCCGAGCCCGTTTTTCCGGTTGGCATTACATACGGGATGCAACGCACGTGCGCTTTTTTTCCCGGGCCACCATACGGTGGTTGGCGGATCAGTGGGATGCAGACCTACTATTTGTTGCCCCGGATGCCTTTTTATTCTACAAAAGAATCCCATATCCTTGTGAGTGATCCAGAAAACAGGAACCCGTTGACAATCTTGGAATAGGGATGAAAGCCAGTATACAGGCGGGGTTGAATTTCGGGCTTACCTCCGGGGTGATTACCACCTTGGGCCTCATGGTAGGCCTGCATTCCGGCACCCATTCGACCTTGGCGGTCATCGGCGGTATTCTGACGATCGCCATCGGGGACTCGATGTCGGATGCACTGGGGATGCATATCAGCAAGGAAGCGGAGAACGTCTATTCGGACAAGCAACTCTGGATGGCCACGCTGGCGACACTGGTCTCCAAGTTTATCATGGCCGCCACCTTCATTGTGCCGGTTCTCGTCTTCGAACTCGGGCTTGCCATCGTCATCAGCATCGTGTGGGGGTTGAGTGTGCTGACCGGGTTGAGTGTTTTTCTGGCCCGGGCCCAAGAGACCCGGGTCATCAAGGTGGTGGGAGAACACTTGGCCATCGCTCTGGCCGTCATCTGTCTGACGCATTATGCCGGCGTGTGGGTGGCTGCAATGTTCATGTAGGGGGAATGGGTCTGTAGGAAGGAGTCGGACGATGAAGCTGGCCATTAGTGGAAAAGGAGGAGTTGGAAAAACGACCATCGCTGCCTTTCTCGTCCGGGTGTTGAATGAACAGGGACGTCAGGTCTTGGCCATAGATGCGGATCCCGATGCGAACCTTGCCGCCGCCGTTGGGATTGCCGGCGGAGAATCCGTTACACCGATTTCGGCGATGAAGGCACTGATTGAAGAGCGCACCGGTGCGAAGGCGGGGTCCATAGGGTCTTTTTTCAAGTTGAACCCAAAGGTGGACGATCTGCCTGAAAAGCTTTCCGTCCGGATGGAGGGGATTCGACTGATGCGGCTCGGGGGGGTGAGCAAAGGTGGCGGGGGATGCATCTGCCCGGAAAGCACTTTGTTGAAGGCACTGGTGACCCATGTTTTGCTTGCCCGGAACGAGGTCGTGGTGATGGATATGGAGGCCGGCATCGAACATTTGGGCCGGGGCACGGCGTCTGCGATGGACAAACTGATCATCGTCGTCGAACCGGGACGACGAAGCATGGATACCGCCAGAAACACGCAAAGACTGGCGCAAGAGATCGGTCTTACCAAGATTTCTCTGGTGGGAAACAAGATTCGAAATCCTGAAGACCGCCGGTTCTTGGAAGAGAACCTTGGGGAAATGGAATGGCTGGGCTTTTCCCCCTATGATGAACGGATCATAGATGCCGATTTGCGCGGAACGTCTCCGTACGATACCGACACGGTCGCCAAAGAGGAAGTACGTAAAATGGTGGCCTCCTTGTACCGCACACCGATGGAGGACCTGTAGACGATGTCGACGGAACATCTCGTTTTGGGAAAAACGGAAGATTTCATCACCGGGGATATCGTCCCCGATACCTACGATGAGCGGGCAAGACAAAAAATCGCGCGACTTCTGGTTGAGGAGAAGGGATATGCGAAAAGCGACATCGCCGTACGCCGTCGCATCCGTCTGAGTATAGAAGGAGAGACTGCTACGGTTACGGTGGATTTCGTGTTGTACGTGGACGAAAAGGCTTTTGCGATCGTCATCTTCGGGCCCGGCTCGCTGGTCAGCCGGGAAAGACCGGCCTTGGCGGCGGCTCGGCTCCTGGAGAAGTATGTTGTCCCCTATGTGGTGGTGACCAATGGGCAGGATGCCGAAGTCCTGGAAACATCGTCGGGCTCGATTATCGCCGAGGGCCTGAAGGCCATTCCCTCCAAAGAGAGCGCCCGCGAGCGTATAGAGGGTTTCCCCTTTGAAACATTGTCGGAGGCCCGCTTGGACAAGGAACAACGGATCCTCTTTGCCTTCGACGTGTTGGCCGAAAAAGAGTGTGACGAATATACCTGCAGTCTGTAAAGGCCTTTCAGGCCACCCCATCCCCCGCGTATTTCGGTGAAAACGGCAATCGGACAAGATATTTCCCGGTAGTCCTCGGTTCTACCCGAGGTAAGCGGACCGTGTGGGATGGAGCTCCGCATCCAGGTCATAGACGAGCGGAACCCCGGTAGGGATTTCAAGGCCCGTGATGTCGCTATCGGAAATGCCTTCCAGATGCTTCACCAGCGCCCGTATACTGTTCCCGTGGGCGGAAATGATCAGGTTCTTTTTCTTTCTTAACTCCGGAACGATGGTGTTGTGCCAGTAGGGCAACACGCGTTCCAGGGTATCTTTCAGGGATTCACATCTGGGAAGCTCGCCTTCCTTCAGATCCGCATAGCGGGGATCGGCCGACAGGGCTGTCATGTCTTCGTCGGACAGGGGCGGTGGTGGCGTAGCGTAACTGCGCCGCCAGATGTGGACCTGGTCCTTTCCATATTCCGCTGCCGTTTCGGCCTTGTCCCTGCCTTGAAGGGCGCCGTAATGCCTTTCGTTCAAGCGCCACGAGCACTGGACGGGTACCCACATCCGATCCGTTTCGTCCAATATGAGCCAAAGGGTGCGGATGGCCCGTTTGAGTACGGAGGTAAAGGCGACGTGAAAGGCGATACCTTCTGCAGCCAACAGCTGCCCGGCCCTTTTGGCCTCGGCCATACCGTTGTCCGAAAGGTCCACGTCCACCCACCCGGTAAATCGGTTGGCAAGATTCCAAATACTCTGTCCGTGTCGAACGACGATGAGTTTTACCATGTCGGATTGGATTCCCTCGCTTCAGGCATGATTTGCTTCAAACCGGCCGATTCCGCCCCCTCGTGTTCGTGCAAAATCGTATGCCACCTACGTAGCCTTTCATGCCGGAAAAGTCAACATAGAGGAGATGACCGTAGGGGGTGACAAAGGGGCTGCCGTTTCACCGCGTTGCCTGGCGTCTCGGCCTTGTTGACGGGGTGTGGGGGCCATGATAACGTTCGACGCCCGGAAAGGGTGTTTCGCACCGTCAGGGGATTGACGGAGATGAGGGTGTTAGCACGTCATTTCGTGCGGTTGCCTGGAGATAGCCCTCTCCGAGGATCGAGTCGGAGAACTTTCCAGGCGATCAACCAGGGCGAAGATGGGAGTTCTCCGACTGGCTTCTAGGCGTGGTTGTCAAGGATTTCCAGGCCGACCAAATAGTGCCCTTTGAAACGACCCGCTTCGTCCTTGGTGATATCGCTTATCTGGGTTTCCAGGCACGCAGGGGGAGAAGATGAATCGGAAGAGTAATACTTGATGGCACGAACGTCTCCCTCATTCAACCAGGGCAGAATGGCGGAATCCTGCTTGATAAGCAGATGGGGTTTCGATGCGAGGTTCCATAATTTGAACTGGTAGGACAGTGATAGGCCGTCCACTGACAACTCAGCGCTGTGAAATGGGGGCATTTTTTTCGAAGTTCCTTCTTCCATCACGGTCTGTTCGTTGATCCTGATCGTGTCTTTTCCAGTATGTATCGACGAAACTTAGCAAAATTAGTGCCAGGTATGTCTCCGTGTCGACACGAGAAGCCAGGGGTGAGCGGCACTGCTTGGGCAAACCGCCGATGCGGTAGGAAGACAAACGCATGGATGCGCACGACCTGATCAGACAGAGGCTGGCTTTAGAACGTTCCCTCCAGAGGGGAATCCTGGGATTTGCGGCTACGTATATGGCGCTGGGAGATTTGTCCGATTTGATACGGAACCATCCCGACGTGGCGGGCGTAGAAACCGTTGATGCGTGCCGGCAGGTCTTGGAGAGTCCGGTGTTTGCAGATGAAACTCAGGCGTTTTTCCTCTATAAAAGAGCTGCTGAGGCCTTGTCTCAGGTCATCACCACAACGGGCCGAAAAGAAATTGGATTCCAGGCGCTGGAATCCATAGAAGCGATCCTCGGCACCACCAAGGGTCACCCGCACCGGGCGTCGGCGGAGGCCATCGGGTCCCTTCCCCTGGAGATTGCTTGTCCAGATATAAGCACCTGTAATTCAGAGGGTTATCCGCGGCTTGAGTGGGGCGATGTCTTGCGCATGTCGGAGGGTACCGCCGATTGCCGACCCCGGGTTCTGGGCAGGACCCTGGTGATTGACATCGCGCCTCGCGATTCAGTGCTGGCCGTCAAGTTGGCCTTGACGAAGGACGCTGTGGCATCGGCAGTCCATGAGGGACTGTGGATGGAACGACTTGCGTCCATGGGTTCAGGACTTTCCGTTCGGTTCCATGTCCCGAAACCGATTCGGGTGGGAGGAAACCACGTTTTCCGGCTGACCGGAATTCCGGGTCGTGTCTTTCCTCTGGGAGCTCATCCGGCGCCCGTTCATGCCATTGCCTTTATTGCCCACGGGGACTATTTTTCCTATCCCAATGACCACCGACCGGGGACGCAACTCTGCCCGGAGGCTTTCAAGGAAGTCGTGTTCAGGAATGCCTGGCTGTTCGGTAAATTGGCCGCCATGGGCATTGTCCATACCGCCCCGATTCCCCTGTTTCACAACCGGGTACAACGGGGCAGGCGTCCCGATCAGGGACTTTATGAGTGGGAAAGGGCCGGTCGCCTGGATCGATGGCTCTATTCTTGCCGATTTCCCAATTTCGGGAAAACCGGTATCCGAGATTTTGAACACCTTATCGCTTTTAGCGGCGCGTCACGAGAGCTTTACCGCCGGATCGGCGCCCACTTGTTGAGTCTTCTTCTCACCATCGGCAGCTATTTCCGCCACAAGGATCCCGTGAGAATCGGCCTGGACGAGACAGGAAATCCCATCGACGCCCGGGATCTGTTTGACCCTGTCCTCTTGGCCGAACTGGTGGAAGGTGTTTTCGGTTCGTATTACGAAGGATTTACGGGACATGGGTATAACGGTACGGCGCCCCTGGATCTGGAAATGCTTATACCGCGGATGATCGATGAATTGGGAGTGGATCGGCACATGGAAGAGATCTTGCGGGTAGCGGATCAAGTGGAGATGTCCGATCAGACCTTCCGGCGGTTTCTGCGGCAGCGGGGGTATACCGACGAAGCGGTGACACTGGAGAAAAAAGGAGTGAGAGACATCATCACCTACACCGGTCCTCATTTGGGTGGCTTCAACGAGGGCATATCGATTCCGGAACTCATTGACGCCGTGGGAACCCTTGCGGCCCTTTGCATCGCCGGTCGGTACCGCTCGGAAGTCCTGGCAAGAGGCTGAGGCGGGGTCGCCGAGCGGCACCGGATCGAGACGACATTCCGTGTCAGCGGACCGTAGCATAACCTCATACCAGAGAGCAAAACGAGGTTATGCTACGGTCTCTCAGCGACATCACGACTGCGAACGAGATGTCTCGACCGCCTTCAGATATCTTTTGGCCTTTTCGTTTCCCATGTCTGCGGCAGTCTTAAAATCTTTGATGGCCGGGTTATGGGACCCGAGTTTCAATTTTGCAATTCCTCGACCGTAATACCCGGAGGCATCCTGGGTCTTGAGCTCGGTCAGCTTTTCAAAATCAGCCAATGCCTCCTTGATCCGTCCGGAGGCGAGATAATCGATGCCTCGGTTGAGATAGGCGTCGGCAAAGTCGGGGTCGAGCTTAATGCTCTTGGTGCCGTCTTCGATGGCTTCCTCGTACCGGCCCAGGTCGGCATGAACAACGGCACGATTGTAGTAGATGGTGGCATCTCCGGGGTTCAGATCCAAGGCCTTGGTCAGGTCCTGAACCGCCTGGTCATGGTTTCCGAGCTTGAAATTGGCCAATCCCCGGTGATGGTAGGCGAGGGCATCTTCGGGCTGTATTTTGAGGGCCTTGGTGCAGGCTTGGATTCGGGCCTTGAGCCGATCGATCTCCTCATCGGCCATCGCCGTTTTAACCTTGGCCGGCATGGCCGGGGAGGCCTTTTGCGACGTGACATCAGCCGGATCCTTGTCGGGCTTGGCTTGGGCAAGCTCTTCCTGTTTTTGCCCTGCCTTCGGGTCGGCTTCGGTATCGGCGCCCAGTTGTGCCAAGGCCTTTTCGGCTGCCTTGACCACCGACTTTTCCTCGACGGTTTTGCCGTCTTTTTGAGTCATGACCACACCGATATCGTTCAAGGCCTCTTTCAGCGCCGTCACCGCCCGCTTGTCCCCCAAACGCCCCAGAGCTTCGGCGGCAGCTTCTCGGACGAAGACATTTTCATCCGATCCAACGACTTCCATCAACAAGGGGACCGCGTCTCGTGCCTGTAGCTTGGCTAAAGCGGTGGCGGCGTTTTTACGAACCACCCACTGGTTGTCTGTTTTCAAGGCCTGCATCAATGGGGGTACCGCTGTCTGTGAGTCTTTGGAAAGTCCCAGCTTGAAGGCTGCCTGAGATCGTTTGGTCCAGTCCTGGTCGGCTTGGGTCAAGATCCGGGCATGCTCGACGGTATCGGTATTGCTTTTGGTGGAAACGGTTGAAACGTCCTTTTTCGGTACCTGGGAGCGAACAATCCGAGAGTGAGCCGTGGGTTTGTCCATCGGAGCGGAAACCGGGGCCGGCCCCGTAATGCTGGCGGTCAACATGGAAAAAGGCATGGTCAGCATGGAGCCCATGAACGCGACGACCAGTACTACCGGCAGTGCGTAACCGAGCGCCCCGGCGGCGACGACACTCACTTTTTCCCGCCGGGTCGGTTGAAAGGCAGTCTTGCCTCGGATCTCCTTCAGGTTTTTATAGAGAAGATAGGTGTAAACAAAGCTAAAGGGCATCATGAAAAAAGCCGCCAGTTGACCCACAAAGGGTATGGCGGAGACAAGGATGGCCAGCAGCCAAACGGCGAACAATCTGACTGCGACCGGAATCCACTTGCCGTGTACGTAGGACTTGCTTTTCAACAGGGCGTTCATTCCGCGGACATCTTCATCCATGAATACGAAGGGAGCGAAAAAGAACCACACGGTGAGAATAATGCCGGGAATGATGAAAAAGAGATGTGCACCGGTGAGGATCAGTCCGGTCAACAGAACCAGCCAGAGGTGACCGAGGAACTTAGGCCTACTCCGGGTGAAGGCACCCTTTATGTTGCAGCTTTCGTCAACCACGGCGATCAGAAAGGCGGTGAATGTCCAGTTGGCCACCATGACCGCGGCAACAACACCCATGATCACGCCACCGGCCGTGATGCCGGCCTTCAGGCCGGGAAAGGAAAAAGCAAGCAGGACGCTCCCCCCAAATATCGATGCAAATGCGGCCGCCGGCAAGATCGCTGCGGCAAGGGCGACCACCACCAATGGGATCAGTCGACGCCTGTAGACGGTCCATGCCTCGGTAAGCAAATCACGGATTCCCAAAAGCCCCTCGGAAGTTGCTTCCATTTTCATAAATCACTCCCCCTGGTGTCTGATTTCATGTTTCTTCTACGCTTGTCGATATTTATAGCATCAAACTTTAGGATTCTTTTTGGAGGCGTTGGCATAAAGTTTGATTGAAATGGAGTCAACTTGATAACGGAGGAGACCATGGCCGTTTCAGTACGCGATCCGATCCGCTACGTCCGCGTCACCCAAATGGATTCGGCGAAACCGGATTGGAAAAGAGATCGCACCGATACCTTCGGCAAGGGGAATCGCTTTGAGACATTTCTGGGACAGGTCTTGAAAGCAGGGTCGCAGGGTGAAATGAAGGCGGACCCCTTGGATCCGTCAACGATCCGACGACTCGTCGAATGGATTCAGTTGGAGATGAACAGTTTGCTCTTCGATGCCGTGGGGATGCGTTCTCCCGCCGGCACCCCAATGGATGAGCCAAGATTGTTCTGCGGGTTGACGGTGGGCTGGGGTGGGAATGGAGCAGAAGAGAAGGTCTGCCGCGGTGTTGCAGGCACCAGCAAAAGCAACGGCGATGTGGAGGCAATCATTGAAGAAGCCTCAGACCGGTACGGTGTTGATGCCCACCTGATTCGCGCGGTGATCCGCGCAGAAAGCAATTTTGACGCCGCCGCTGAATCGCCGAAGGGCGCCCGGGGCCTCATGCAGTTGATGCCGGAGACCGCTACGGAATTGGGAGTGACGGATGCGTATGACCCCGCCGAAAATGTTATGGGTGGCACCCGGTATCTGAAGACCCTCCTGGACCGTTACGAGGGTCACATTCCCCTGGCGTTGGCCGCTTATAACTGGGGAATGGGGAATGTGGAAAGAAACCCGGGCCGACTTCCGCAGGAAACGCGGACCTACATCGCCCGGGTCAATACCTATTACCGGGAAAGCCTTGCCGACGTTTCCTGAATCGAACCGAACTCGAAATCAAGGCAGAGCAAGATCGACAGTCACGCCGGCGTGGCGGGCGGAGGCCTATGCAAAGATGTTTTCCGGCTTGTACGGATGGGTTCCTTCGATGACTTCCACACCGGATTTGGCCTTGATCTTCTTAACGATCGTATCCTTGTAGGGACAATGGTCGATGATACAAGGTCCAATATGTATCTTGGTGGCCTTTTCGTCCATCGGCTGATTCCAAAGTTTGACCTGGGCCAATCGGGTCACGATGGTGGCTCCGGGACAATCTCCGCAGTTTACAAGCCCCATCACTTCCGCTTCTTGGTCCTCATAGCGGGCAAAATCACCGGCTCGTCGGTTGAAACCAACCAGACATCTGGAACAGCCGATTCAAACGTCATCCATTGCCCTCTTACATCCAACGATCAAGATCTTTTCCATGGTACAACCTCCTTCCTTTGAGCCCTCTGCAATCTTTTATAAGCATATGCTCATAAAAACGAGATTGTCAAGCCCTTTCTTTACTCAAGAGAACTGCATTGAAAAACCTGGGAACGCTCATACCCAAGCGCGAAACGAGGTTATGCAAAGGCCACTCGTGGGCGAAGTTAAATGACTTCAGGACCTTCATATTTCGGTCTCCGGGCTTCATCCAACCCCTTGCGATCCGCCTTCAATGCCATGGGAAGATAGGCCATAATGTCCTGGGCGGTCATCCCGTCCTCGCCTTTGTCCCGGGCTGCCAAGTCGCCGGCCAACCCGTGAATGAAAACCCCTTTTCTCACGGCATCGCCTAAGGACAGCCCAAGACCGTACATGGCGGCGATCGTCCCGGTCAAGACGTCTCCCGACCCGGCCGTGGCCATGCCGGAGTTGCCGCTCATGTTGACAAAGACCTGTCGGTCCGGCATTCCCACCAGTGTGTGCGCCCCTTTCAACACGACGATGGCGTTCAAGTCCTGAACGGTCCGCTGGAGGATATTGACCTTGTCCAGTTCAATATCGGCAACCGTCATGTTTACCAATCGAGACATCTCCCCTGGGTGGGGCGTTAGAATGGTTTGGGACCGCCGTTTCTGGATGATGTCCAAGTGCCCGGACAATGCCGTGATACCGTCGCCGTCAACCAACAGCGGTTTGTCGATGTTCCGGGCCAGATCCCTTACCAGTTCCTGGGTCCCTTCTTCCAGCCCGAGTCCGGGCCCCAAGACGACCATGTCCACGTTGGCCGCCATCTCCAGCAGGGAGCTACTGTCCCGGGTCAACCCTCCGGCCTCGCTTTCCGGCTGCGGCATGAAGACGATCTCGCTTCCCTTGTTCGCGATGAACGGCGTAATCGATCGGGGAGCCGCCAGGCGCGAGTAGCCGCCGCCGGCCTTCAGGAAAGACCTGGCGGCGAAATAGGGGGCTCCCAGGTACCCTGCAGCACCTGCTACGAAGAGTGCATCGCCCATGTCGCCCTTGTGACCGTGGCGTTTTCGGGCCGGCAGGGGGAGGTGGGTGTTGATGGCCACGTTCATCGATTCCGTGTGATACATGGACGGTGGAAAAGAGATGTGCGTCACGTAGAGCGTTCCACACAATGCATAGCCGGGGAAGAATATGTTTCCCAGTTTGGGGAGTCCAAAAGAGACCGTATAGT
>Ga0207797_1001795_pt1 | contig 15331 bp, 13 predicted proteins | sample PRCRCaboRojoPR_6_FD_187275 | JGI IMG/M metagenome (GOLD analysis project Ga0207797, IMG submission 187275) | Marine sediment microbial community from Cabo Rojo, Puerto Rico - PR CR 10% Liquid 1 (SPAdes) | ecosystem: Environmental > Aquatic > Marine > Coastal > Sediment | place: Cabo Rojo, Puerto...
GAAGCGATAGCGTATATTGGTGTAGATTTTATCCGTCAGGCTGTTGTACTGGATAAATGCTGAAACCGAATGCTCTGTGTCAAAGGTGACCAAAGTACGCAGGCGCGCCAAATGAGAAGTGAACTTCTGTTCTCTATTAGGAAAATTGAGCTTATTCCATTGATATGTTAAATCAAATTTCAAAGCAGGGGGGACATTCATCGTTGGCATTAAGGTTACAGAGATGCGCCTGCCATCATAAAATGAGCCGGCCTTAAATAGGCTTTGAAAACTGGTGAGCTTGTTGGAAGGTGTCCGAAACATTCCTTCGATGGCATAAAATGTATAACTGGCTACGGGAATTTGGGTGCTGGAAGACAGATTAAAAGAACTGACCACATCTTCACTATAGCGTTTGAAGGCAATGTCTGTCCGGTAATTTGATTTTGTGTTGAAATGCCAGCCAATTCCCAGTTGTGAGGACTCTACCGATCCGTCTGAATTGCGCAAATAAGTATTACCCTTCAGATAACCGTAATGCCGGTATAAATTGTGCTGTTCGTCCATGGTCCAACCATAACGCAGGCTGTTGCCAAACCGGGTAAAGTTTTCCCTGCGCTCAAAGCCTATTCCCGGATCATAATCTTTCCCGGCTCTGGATAAATCCAACTCATAGCCAAACCCGTCAAATTTGGGTTTCCTTAGGTTTAAACGGATGCGGGCCGGATCGAGAGAAAATAAATTATTGTTATAACCATCATCAAATGTTTGTGCCCAGTTGTATCTTAATTCATTACCATTCAATATTCGCAATACTCCGTCAAAACCATAAGCTGTATTCCACGTGTTATTCATTCCTATTCTTGAGGTTGCAATTCCTCCAACATAGGACTTGGAGTTGATGATCTTTCTTCTGAGTCTTACCACACCAAAGTTCTCCGATGGAAGACCGTTGGTCTGCTGGGTTTGCATGCTCAGCACACCCACATCCCAGTCATCCATCCTGCCCACCATCCGGGCTCCCCCGTATATCCTGACCTGTTTTCCCTGATGAATTCCAATGCGTCTGCTGTGGAACAAACGGTTGTTATTACCGAAATTGAATTCAAAGTTGCTGGCCCGCTCCTGGAAGAACCTCCTTTTTTCCGGGAAAAACAGGGAATAACGTGTTAAATTTACCTGTTGGTTGTCCGCCTCCACCTGGGCAAAATCAGTATTGACAGTTACATCCAGTGTCAGGTTGTTGGTCAACCCGTATCTGACATCCAGGCCAATGTCACCCATTGTATTATTGTTTTTGAAATAATTTGTTTCCTCCTCGTTTAGGCTGTAGGATCGCCCCAAACCTCCAAGTATGTAAGGGGTAATGTACAAGGGTTTACGGTTTTGGAGATCCATAAGAACAACATCTTGCATTCTTGATGGTTTCAAACTGCTCCAAAACCCCCATTTGTTTGGCATGGCAGGATAAGTCATAAACTCTGATTTTCGGGGAATGATTCTTCCTGCATTCAAACCCATAATCACTTGTTCACTATCTGCCTCAAACTTAAGACTGGAAATAGGAATACGAATCTCTGCAAACCAGCCTTTCCCATTGATTTTTGTTTCCACATCCCAAAATGCATCCCAGTTGGCATTGACCGGTGCACTTCCGACGGCATCATTAAACACTGCCCAGTCTTGCCGGTGTCCAGACGGACTGGTATTGAATATCAGGGCATTTTCATTGTCGTTAAATGTATCCAAACCCAACCAGAACCAATCACTTGCCAGTCCAGCTTGATCTCTTCTTCTATAGGGAGCCCGAATTTCATCCGGGTTGCTGTCATAGAAGCGGGCCGCTGCATAAAGATAATTATCGGTATATCCTATCAAAACCCTGCTTTTTTCGGTTGGCTTATTTCCAAATACAGGTTTGTGCATCGTCAAAGAAAAAGGTTCAACATCCTCCCAGGCCGCTTCATTGCTTAGGCCATCCAGGATGACCGTGGAATCAATGCGTTGGATTTTAACAGGATCATCTTTGTCTGAGTTGCCATCTATATTATTCTGGGCAAACTGTATCTTACAGAGAAGAATCAGAAACAATAATAGGATCAATCTGGTATGGGATGTTTGTCCGTTAGATTTGATTTTCAGCTTAACATCCTTATACAAAGACATCACACCGGTTGCTAATGACACAAACCGGGAAGAAAAAGGAAACCTCGGCTCTTTTTCTATAAGAAGAGCCAGTGCATTGTAATATGAAAAATTGAAAAGTTCCATAATATTATTGTATTTGCTATCGATTGGCCTTGATTTAGAACCGGGATTTTGAGCAAAAGAACTTTCTTACAACTGTGGAAATTGTAACCTGGCTTGTCAGAACTTCCAATACATTAACAAGATATCTATGAACTTCTTAATTTTTGAACAAAATATCCAACCGGTGGGTTCAAGGCAAATAAGCACAGAAAATCGAAAAATACCTTGATTCTAAATTAAGTAAGAAGACAACAAACAAGTCTATACAGGCAATGGATCCCCATCCGGGAGTGAAAAAATCTAAATTAAATTCACCATAAAATATTAGTGCTCAAATCGATGTTGAATTTCAAATGACGGAGCATGCAAATAAAACCAAATGATACATTGATAAAAAAATTGCATATAACCATCTTTTTATTAATCTGGATGTTATTTATTTATATAGCTAAAAAGTTGACATTACAAGATTTGCTTATCTATCAATATCTTACAACCGTTAGCCTTAAATGAAAATTGAGCAAAACAGACTAGAAAAGAAGGCATCAGAAGCCATCATACCTTTTGACCCCCTTGACTTTACAAAAAACCCCGTTTACATTTGTTATAGATGATTTATAAATTTAAATGTAAATGGAGGTTACTATGATTGACGATTCAAAGATTGAACAACTCGAAAATTCATTACTTGGACGGGTTGTCCGCCCAAATGATTCAGACTATGATGAAGTGCGTACCCTCTATAATGCCATGATCGATAAACGACCAGCGGTTATAGTGGAATGTGCTACCGTAGCCGATGTTATTACGGCTGTAAAATTCGGACGGGAGCAGGAACTTGATACGGCCATCAGGGGTGGTGGTCATAATGGTGCAGGGCTTGCCCTGGTAGATGATGGAATGGTTATCGATTTATCGAATATGAAAGGCATTCGTGTTGATCCGGATGCAAAGACTGTGCGGGTTGAACCTGGCTGCCGGTGGAAGGAAGTAGATCATACCACCAATGCATTTGGGCTGGCAACGGTTAGCGGAATCATTGCTAACACAGGTGTATCGGGGCTTACTCTTGGGGGCGGACATGGTTATCTGACCCGGCAATACGGTTTAACCGTCGACAATCTGCTTTCAGCAGATGTGGTACTTGCTGACGGTTCTCTGATACATGCCAGTGAGAGTGAAAACCAGGATCTTTTTTGGGCATTGCGAGGAGGCGGAGGCAATTTCGGGGTGGTCACCTCATTGGAATTCCAGTTGCATCCTGTGGATACCATTATTGGAGGACCCTTCTTTTGGCCGATAGAGCAACTCGAAACTGGTTTACGCTGGTACCGGGATTGGCTTCCAAACGCCCCGAAGGAGATGAATGCCTTCTTTATGACTGGAGAAATACCCCCGGCTCCTATCTTCCCCGAAAATATCCATGGACGGAAAATATGTGGTATGATAACGTGTTATAATGGCCCGCGAGACAAAATGAACGAGCTGATTCAGCCGGCCCGGGATATAGCAGAACCTCTCTTCGAATATATTGAAGCCATGCCTTATCCCTTCATACAAAGTTTAATGGATGATATTGCAGTTCCCGGTTTACAATGGTACTGGAAAGGCGATTTCTTCAGCGAATTAACGGACAAAGCCATATCGGAACATGTTCGTTTTGCAGAAGTGCCGACACCTCTGTCTCAAATGCACTTGTATCCTGTTGATGGAGCCGCCCAAAAGGCCGAAGATGGTGAAACCGCATGGAACCACCGTGATGCAACCTGGTCCATGGTCATCGTGGGAGTCGATCCCGATCCTGCAAACAAAGACAAAATTACCAACTGGGCACAGAACTATTGGCAAGCTTTGCATCCACATTCAAAAGGAGCTGCATACGTTAACTTCATGATGGAGGAAGGAGAGGATCGAATCAAGGCCACATATGGTGAAAACTACGAAAGGTTAAGAAAAGTCAAAGCTAAATATGATCCGGACAATTTCTTCCATGTCAACCAAAATATCAAACCGAAAGCCTGAAGACAAGGATCATGGATTTAGCCGCCAAATTACAGCATATTCAACCCCGCGTTTGCCCCTCACCGTGGACGGGTCATGAGCATTTTAAGGGTTACGGGGTGATGGTATTGCCTTTTTCATCCGGTCATTTGTTGGGCTTACGGGTTTTTCCAGAGAACGACTTTGCACCCTATGTATCCATCTGGCATCGCACACAGGATGGCGATTGGACAATTTACAACGATGGACCATCGCTGGAAACGACCTGTCCGCGGTGGTGGGGGCCGGCGCTCAAACATACTGAGCTTACCCGGATAAACATTAGATGGACAGGTACCCGGGACCTTCGGGTTGAAATGAACGACCCTCCCCTTTCCTGGACAATGACGATGAATGCTACTCCATTGCTTCGTTCCCTTAATCCCTTAAGCAGATCGATGCCCCTGAGCACATGGAGGCATACCCCCTCATTAAAACTGCGTGAATGGATGGCAAAAAAGTTACTTGGGATGGGGGATATCCATTTTTCTTTCACAACTCCAAGCGACCACCAGGCCATAATTATGCCTGAGCAAAACTATTTTATCAGTGATTCAAAAGCCATTCTTAAAAACCAGGACCTGGGTCATCCGGTCAAACTCCAAAAAAATCCGACTATAGGCAAAGTTCCGTTGCCTGTCCGGCCGGTATTTATCATAGGACAGGCTCATGCTAAAATAAAGGATATGGAGGAATATAGGGAGACAAAAGAAGCACTAAAAGGGGAATACAAAAAAAAGCATTAAAAACCTGTTTCATAGGATCTATGCCACATATACTGAAAAACCATGGCCACGGATGCACGAATAAAATATTCATTCGTGCATCCGTGGCCATTTATTCTTCATTTTTTGAATTCTCCAAATATCATGGTCTTCACAAGCCTTATCGCCTTAATGCTGCTTTTGTAAAGATGTATTCAGGTATATCCTGGTTGAAACGAATGCTGTTAACCATAAATTCAGTACCTTCACCTTCTTTTAACACATCCTTGTAGACCATCTTCATGGGGAACCAGCGGCCTTCTATCCTTTCAATCTCCGACAGGGTGATGCGCTTGAGTAGCTGACCGCCTTTTGCATACAGTTCCTGCTTCAACGGAATATACCGCTCTTTATCAATCCATAGTTTTCGCGATTCATAGCTGGCATCATCGACTTTGGCGTTAAGCTGAAGCTGATAGCAGATTCTGCCTTCAATGCTGGTTTCGCCGGTTATCTCAGCATTGTAGACTTCCTGCAGCTTGCGGTCGTCCATCATATCTTCATAAGACAGGTCAGAACCCATAACCGACTGACGCAGCATATGCCCGGATATCTGAATGGTACGGTCCGAATCGGGGGAATAGATCCAAAGCTGTTCTTCCAGCTTAAGCATCTTGGTGCCCTGTTCCCTCGGAGGCGACAAATATTCTGTAAAGCTCTTTGTATCGCCTACACTATAGGTTCGGGAAGTTATCGTGCGACTTCCCCGCCTGCCATGGATGATCATGGTTGATTCCACCACACGGTTTTTGCTGCTCATATTCTGATCTACCCTTTCCAGGATCTCGTCCGCATCAGGATTGCCCTGTAGCAACGTGGAAAAACTAAAAAATAGCATTAATAAAGTATTCATAATGTTGATTTATATGATTGAATTCTATCTTAATTAATATTCGTAGCTTTTTATTTACTTTTCATACTTCCAGCTCTTTGAACAACCGCGCCGTGTTGCGTTTGTATATACCTATGCCGGATAACGCATTTCCCAGCACCATGGCAAAAAGACCCGGGATGAAACCTATGTAGAACAACTGGGAAGTAACCACAGACCTAAACTCCGACGGAAGCATCATGCCCAGATTATCGGTCATGGCGCCAAAACTGACGGGATGTTCCTGCAGGTACCATGCCAGTGATACTCCAAGTGCCGTACCCAACAAGGAACCAATAAATCCGATGATCACTGCTTCATAGATCAATGTCTTATAGATGTGTTTTTTCTCCTCTCCAAGCGCCAGCCGCACGCCAAACTCACCATATCTTCTCAGCCCCCCGAGAAGGCCGGTATTCCAAAGCACCAACGACATGGCAAATACAAATATGAAGATGACAATACCAATGACTGATTCTGAATAGGCCAGCATTTCATCCAGACCTTCCTGGTCACCCAGGGTTAGCATCACTGGTGAAAACTCATCCGCTTCATTGCTGTATTTTCGGTTAAAGGAAGCTTTAACAGCGGCAGCCTTTTCCTGGAGATATTTGTCTTCCTGGAAGTAACCCAGTATCTCACCGGCAGCATCTTCCATATTCAAAGCTTCCCTTGCATCCCTTATATCAACAATCACTGCTCCACGGTCGAGCACGGTGGTGCCGAAGCGGATGGTTCCACTTACAATGAAGTTCTTAAAAGCCATGCTGCCATACATGGTAGAAGAGAAGAGGGTCACCTCATCCCCTGGTTCTACATTGAATCGGTTGGCAAATTCATTGCTGATAAGGGCTTCCCCTCGTTTTTGAATCATATTCCCTGAAATGATGGATCCGGGAATGTTCATGCGTTCTGCCTCCTCCGACTCCGGTGAAAGCAGGTCAACGGCCTGCCCCGCGGCAGGAGCCTGACCTCGCGTTTCACCCTTCTCATCGGGTACATCCAGCAGCCCGCCAAAATTGATGCGTTCAACCCATTTCATATCCGGATAATCTTCTTTCAGATTATCCATGAGCTCACTAGTGCCCAGCAAAGCAAGATCATTGGGCTTCTGGTTTTGATTGGCAGCATACGCACGCGTCATAATTTTCACATGCCCCGTGGTAAAACGGGCATTCATGTCGATCATATCTCCGAACACGCCCGTGACCCATCCACTCAGAAATACGGTGAGCAATACTCCCAGAGAGACTACAACAATGGGCAACAAGCTGCGGCTTTTGTCGCGGAGAATTCCTTTGGCTATAAATTTGATCATTGCAGTTTTCCTTTTAATGCATCCGTAGGTTTCATTTTGGCTATTTTCCTTGCCGGAATATAGCTCACAATCGTAGAGGAGATCACCACCAGCAAGATGGTGGAGACAATCAGCCCAAGACTGTAATAGGGATAAATGGTATCGGCCATAGTGATGCCTGTATCTTCGGCAATGGAAAATGTCAATCCTTTGGTATCCAGCCAAAGAAGAAGGGGAATGCCATAGGCAGCTCCCAAAAGGGCCGCCAGTATGCTGTGGGCACTTCCTTCCACCGTAAAGATCTTTACAACCTGCAGGCGTGTCATTCCCAAAGCAATGTAGGTGCCAATTTCCCTTTGGCGCCGGAATATCGACAGCACCTGTGTATCAAAGATAGCCAGCAGGGCGATGATCAGCAATAGTATATATCCCACCATGCCTCCGCCCTTTTTTGACTGAATGATGGCGTCAAGATCGGCCAGCAGAAAATCCAGGTCTTTGAATTCCCAGATCCCGGCATAATCCTGATTATAGTTCTCAGAGGCTACAAGATAGGTAGCTTCATTGGCTTTCCCTGTCATTTTCTGAAGCAAGTCGAGGGATAGCCAGAGCTGGCCATTGTCGACCGATGGAACATTGCTGTTGAACACTTTGGCTATGTAAAGCTCCCGTGCATCAAAGGTTCCGTTCTTATCCCGCCAGCGTACCAGCAGAGTTTCCCCTTCCTGTATCCTTGCGGATTCAGCCATTCGCTTTCCGATCATAACGGCATCATCCGCTTCATTAAGCGATTCCGTGGGCAGTTTAAGAATTTGCTGATCTGCACGAATGCCTTTCATAACAATGGACTGCATCCTTCCCTGTGGATACATGGTTGCTTGTTCCACCAACACAGGCACCAGCACATCCTTTTGTACCAATTCCTGTATATCTGAATTCAATACAGCATGGGCATCCTCGAATGTATAGGGATCATAGCGATCATATTCAGGGTGCCAGAGCTGGCCGGCACCAACCTCCCATTCACGGGTGTCCCGGCGGGCCTGACGGTTCCAGCCATCGATCATCCCGTTATAGAAAATGATCACCACAAAGGCAAATGACAAAACCGATACATTCAACCAGGTGCGCAAACCCGCACCCATCAGATTTTTATATGCTAACTTAAAGGCCAACATGGCATTAGGTTTTAATGGTTTCAACCAGTTCATCTTTCTCTACCTTTCCGTCGCGAAGAGAAATCTTTCGTTTCAGATACTGCATCACCTTCTCGTCATGGGTTGCAAAAATGAATGTAGTGCCCAGCTCCTCATTGAGCTTCTTCATGGTTCGAAGGATGTGATGAGAATTTTCCGCATCCAGGTTGGCTGTAGGCTCATCAGCCAGGACTATTTCCGGCTTTTTCACCATCGAACGGGCAATAGACACGCGCTGACTTTCTCCTCCCGACAACATAGCAGGCTTAGATCCTACCTTGTCACTAAGGCCCACCCACTCCAGGGCTTCCATGACAGCCTTCCTTCTTTCGGATGCAGGCATCTTCTGCAACAACAATGCAAACTCTACATTGTCATACACCGTGTATACCGGCAAAAGGTTAAAAGTCTGAAAAATGAAGCCAATGTGCCGGTTCCTCAAAGCCGCTGATTCCTTCTGGTTGAGATCAGCCACCGATTTCCCCATAACAATGGCTGTTCCTTCAGAAGGGGTATCCAGTGAGCCCACAATGTTCAACAGGGTAGTTTTACCTGAACCGCTCGGTCCAACCAAGCCGGCAAATTCACCGTGCCCGAACTTCAGGTCGATGTCCCTGAGAGCTGTGAAAAAACCTTTTCCAACCGGAAAATGCTTGCTTAGCCTGTCGATTTGAATAATAGATGAATTTTCCATTGCGTCATAATTAATGATTAAAAACAAACATGATTTGAAATCCCCTGCCGGCAAACAGGTTTTCCCTCCCCTGTTGTGCAGGAAGGTTATATTGATCAGGATTCCAGTATGCCATCAGGTGAAGGGTTATCCTGTTATACTGCCGCTGCCAGTTCACAAAACTGTAAAGATTGTTGTTGGTCCAGTCGCGATAAAAAATAGCAGTTAGACGATCAAAGATACTTATGGGATAGGATAAAGAAAGGGCCGAAAAGCTGGTCCTGTTTTCAAGGGCAAAAGCCCTGCTATCGTAAGCGGCCAGCAAATGTTCCATTGTAACGCTCAACCCGTTGCCGATGCCAAAAGTATAATCCATCCCTGCATTCATTATCTCCTGGTGTTTAAACGGTCCAAGGTCTCTCATTTTTTGCACCCATGTTCCTTCCACCCACATTCCTAAAACATAATCTATACGGGCGTCTATACCAATCCTATGCTCAGGAATCCTGCCAAAAGCGGGCATCAATTCTTTAAGGGCCCGGGAATCTGCCATGCGGTGATGATACGTAACTGCAGTCTCACCAGAAGGAATCGGAAACTGGATACGTCCGCCAAATTCCGGATAATCTTCAACTGTTTTTACCATTTCCCACCCTTTGGTATCATGATTCCCATATAGACTCCAGAACCAGATGTTGGCATTATTCATGAAATAGTATCTTCCGAGCAGGCCCCAAACCCCGTCGGTTAACTGCAGCGGGTCGCGGGGATCGATGCGGTCAAACCACATCAGGGGACGGAGCATGCTGGCTGATCCAAAGTTAATCTTCTGCAGACCAAGTCTCATTTCAAATTGTCGGGTGGAATAACGGGTCCAGGCCCGGTAGGGTTTGATCCTGCCATGGTATAAAGGATCATCAAATTGTTTCCAGTTGCTGTCTCCATAGATGTTGGCTGACGCTTCAAGATCGAGCTGATGCCTGTCCGGTAGACGCAACTCGTAGTTTACCTGAGGAATGTACCTTCCGCCCAACTGCAAGGGAAGGTTATTGTCAGGATTATAATGGCTCCATGCGGAAAGCTGTCCCTGAATGAGCAGGCTGTCACCGGGAGTAAAAAGCTGTGCTGCCGTTAAAATCGGAAACAGCAGAAAGACAAACCCTATCAAAGTTAATTTTTTCACCGCATGTTACTTTCTGGGCAGCAGCCCGTAAAACATAAAACGCATCATCTCCATGATCAGCTCCTGGGGATTGTTATAATCTTCAAGTAGCTTTTCATTGTTAACCATTTGTATCATCTCGTTCATATAATGAACCACAAAGGAAATCTTAAGATCCTGCCGGATTAGCCCCTCTTTCTGTGAATCTTCCAGGAAAGCCTTAAACAGTTCGGTAGCTTCTGCAGCCTTCTCCTCAACAAAGGTGTGCAATCCAAGTTCGGGATTCTGGTATATATCACTAAGAAACTCCCTGCTAATATCCGTGGTTCCTTCCATTTTTAGCCTAAACATCTGCTCGAGCTTTTCCTCAAAAGGAATGTCGCTGTTTATGATGTTCCGGAATTTTTTCATGGACTTCCCCATTTCTGATTTCAGGACCGACAGCGCAAGTTCCTTTTTGTTGGAGTAATACTTATAGAGGGTCATTTTGCTCACATTGGCCTTGCTGCTGATCTCCTCCATGGTGATCCGGCTGACCCCGTGCTTCCAGAAGAGCTCTTTTGCTGTGTTCAGGATATCCTTCTGTTTCTTATTCATTTCAGATAGATTTACATATCATTTTTTATTGTACAAATATAATATAATTTTACATAAAACGTATAATTATTATAAAATATTATAAAATTTTTGTGGAAAGTATAAAAATAGGTGTAGGTTAGGAGCAGAGGGTTTACATCCCGCATTTGTGTATGGGAAATGATTAAATGGTTACATTGTCACATTGTTTAATGAGGCGGAGGTTAAGGCTAAAAGCAGATTGGGAGGGATTTCTGGTTTCAATTATCAAATTGACAAATTACTCCAATTTTGAACGAAGCGGATTATTCTTTAGTGAGTTCTTTCAGTATTCCCGACATAAACCGAAAAGGAGTCCGTGCGCTGAACATGTTTACTGCCCACGCAGGTATCGAACCGCCGGGATTGATCCAGCCGGTTACAGTTATCTGCGTGTTCCCGTTTTCACCGAATGACCTGATGATCCATTCTTCATGAAAATCCTCAACCGCTATGATGTCTTCATTATATTTGATCCGGTCCGGGCGATCATCGGATTCCAGTCGGATGCTGTCCGGTGAAAACTGTACCTTCATATCCATCACCATTTCCCGGTTCTTTACAGGCCAGGGCATGTCAAGCCTCATATAATTGATGTAACGCTCATTTTTCCGGTGATCCAGAAAGGCAAGCGAATCCACCAGCTCCATATATTTGAGGTTTTCCCGGAAATCTACCACCTGCTCAAAGACCCGTTCCGGTTTCATGCGTATCGAGGTAATGACTTTGTACATGTAGATTCCACTCTCTTCACGCTCCCTGGTATAAACCCTGATGCCATCCCTGTCCTTTCTCAGTTCCCAGTCATCACCAGAAGGGAATGCATATCCTGTGTACAAAAAGATAAAAAATAAGGCTGTTGTAAAGAGCTTCATGTTGGATGCTTTTATTACAAAAACATCCAATCAGGGTTTGGGTTCAAATAAAGCGGACAGTTTTAGAATATGCCTGACAACTTGAATCTTAAAATATATTGAATAATGTATGAGGAGGAAAGAAATAAAAAAGGGGGCAGCGCTTGGCAACCCCCTCCTATGACAAACAGGTTAAGAAGACAAATTAAGCATGTGTTTACAAAAATATAGAATAATCTGGTTATTAAGATCCAGAGAGATTAAATTTTTTAATCTTCGTCGTCATCGTCATCGTCGTTATCATCATCTTCTTCTGAATCATCATCATCGTCGTCGTTATCGTCATCATCTTCCTCGTCATCGTCGTCATCATCGTCGTCATCATCGCTCTCACCCTCCTCGAATTCGGAGTACTCATCAAAGTATTCCTCTATCATCTCAGCAAGTTCCTCGTTGTGATCTTCATTGATTAGGATTGTGCCGGATTCATCCATTTTTGCCTTACTCAGGTCAATGCTGTTGAACAGACCATCCAGATCAATGCGTACGATCAGATCTTTGATCTCCTGGTCATTCACCTGGATACCATTCTCGTTTTCCACTTCAAAATCAATGTCCTCGTCTGTGTAGAAAACCACAGGGTAAGTTGTGCCCTCACCATCTGTGTATCGTGCTTCAATATAAACCGAATGACCACCATCGAGAACCGGTGAAATTTCTGCTTCCAGCTCATCATAGGTTCCGGGCTCAACGGCCATCAATTCTGACAATTTGGTACCTGCAAGCAAATCAAGCTGAAAGGCGCCTTCAAACTCGTATTCAATTTCGGTGCTCACGGTTCCGTATTCATTTTCAGTCTCCTGTTCTCCTTCCATTTTGAGTTCACTGATACCCACCATGGCACTGTCAAATACAAGTGTGTCGGAAGCCTTTAATGTAGCGACTTTCTGTAAGGCCTCAAAACTGATAGACAATTGAGCATTCCCTGCATTCTGGGCATTTTCATCCGTCTCGCACGCTGTAAAAAACACCAGCGCGCTCAACACTACTGCTGTTAAAATTTTCGTTTTCATAGCTTTTTGGTTTTTGTAATTGTTTTAATATGTTTTACGATAGAAACATTCGTTTGTTGGAAAAGTTCTTCTATTTGTAAAAATGACCTCTATATTTAAATAATGGTCATAATTTCAAATCTTATGCCACATATTCTATTTTTAACTTTCGGTTTATGTTCTGCTTAAACCCGGGGGATTATTTTTTGTTACTTTTGTTGTATAACTGAGCATTTAAACCAACATCATAAAAAACCATACAAAAATGAAAAAACCAGTATCCTTCAATTTCAAACTTATATTGCCGGCATTCTTTATGTTTGCCCTGTTATGGTCCTGCCAAACAGATGATGAAACAACATGGCGGAAAGGCAACATGCATACCCACACCTTCTGGAGTGACGGGGACGATTTCCCCGAATCGGTTGCCAAATGGTATAAAGATCATGGTTACGATTTCCTGGCCTTCACCGATCATAACGTAATACTGGAGGGCGAACGCTGGCGAAGCTTTCCTGAAGAACACCAGGCTCTTGTGAAATATACTGAATTGTTCGGTGAGGATTGGGTAGAGACCAGGCCAGCCGATGAGGAGGGTCATGTGCAGGTTAAGCTGAAACCGCTGGATGCGTTCCGTGACCGTTTTGAAGAACCCGGTGAATTTCTCCTGATGATGGGAAATGAGATCACCGCTCGTCATGCTGTTCATATGCTGGCGCACCATCAAAACGAGGTGATTCCGCCGGCAGAGGGCAGTGTGGATGAGAAAGTTGCCATGATACAAAAAACCATTGAACGGCTGGAACGATACAGGCAACGAACGGGCCGCAAAACCCATCCTGTACTAGCACACCCGAATTTTCACTGGGCCATTACTGCCGAGATGATGTTGAAGGCTAAAGATCTGCGCTTCTTTGAAGTTTACAACGGCCATCCCGCAGTAAACAATGAAGGAAGTGAGATCCGGCCAGACACGGAAAGGATATGGGACATCGTATTATCCAAAAGGCTGGCAAACGGCAATGATAATATCCTTTACGGCCTGGCTACCGACGATGCCCACAATTACCATTCAGGAGGTGCCACTCCAGGCAGGGGATGGGTGATGGTCAGAAGCGAGGAACTTACTCCTGACAATATACTTGATGCCATCAATCGCGGAGATTTTTATGCCTCCAGCGGCGTAACGCTGAAGGAAATTCATTTTGACGGAGAACGGCTGGAGGTTGAAATAAAACCAGAGGATGGCGTCGAATATACTACAGAATACATAGGGACCCGTGCAGGATTTGATGCAGGGAGCAAGCCAAGACTCGATGAATCGGGTGAAGAAATTCCCAATACCACACGGGCTTACGGTAAAGACTTAGGGGAAGTGCTGGCCAGCTCTACTGATCTGAAATCCAGCTATTCATTTTCCGGGGATGAACTATATGTAAGGGTTCGAATCACCTCTTCGAAAGACCAAAAAGACCGTATAACGGGAGAAGTGATCGGCAAACAACGTGCATGGGTGCAACCGGCAGTACCGGAAATCACGAAAGCATACCGGTAACTTAACAATTTCACAAAATATCCGTATATGTTTTAACCTTGAATTGATATACTTCTTTTTGATATGGGATAATTTTGAAGAGGGTAAAAACAACAAAATCCCAATGATATTGTTAGTTCAACAACAACAAAACTATAATCTATGAGCCAGATCCGGTTAATTGTTTTTGATCTTACAGGCACAACGGTGGCAGACGACAATGTGGTGTCCAGGAGCCTGCATCAGGCGGCCAGGGAATCTGACCTGGAGGTCAGCATGGAGGAGCTGCAGCAATTTACCGGAACAAACAAGCTGCACCTGTACCAGTTTATGCTGGCCAAAAAACAGGAAGGCCAATTGTCGCTCAGGGATTTTGAAAGATATGATTTCAGTGAAAAGCATGAAGAAGCAAGGAAAATTTTCAGCCGCTATTCGGAACTTGTGATCAACCACTACCGGGAGCATGCCAGGGCTGTTCCGGGCGCTGAAGAAACCTTCAGGTGGTGTCATGAGCACGATATCAAAGTTGCCACTGTAACCGGATTTCACCGTGATATAAAAAATGCCATTATAGAAGGCCTGAATTGGAAGGAAAGAAACCTGATTGACCTTGCGGTAGATGTGGAAAGTACCAATGGCGCAGGCCCACCCGCACCGTTCATGATATTTTACGCCATGGAGAAACTAGGCATAAACAGCGAACAAGAGGTCATCAAAGTAGGGGACACCCCTGCCGACCTGCTGTCCGGATTCAATGCAGGTGTCAGGGGAAACATAGGCGTGCTGACCGGTTCGAGTTCCAAAAAGACCCTCAACCAGTATAAGCCCACCCACATCATTCGAAGCGTAAGGGATCTCCCCAATCTGCTGGAGAAAGATTTCACCACCACGAATCCTACCTTTCCGGCGTGATTGTCTGACGAGTTTACGACGGCACGACTGCACGAAAGAACGACGGCACGACTGCACGAAGGCACGAAAGAGCGAGGGAACGAAAGAACGAAGGAACGAGAAAACGAAAGAGCGACGGCACGGGGAATGGTG
>Ga0207797_1001796_pt1 | contig 15325 bp, 10 predicted proteins | sample PRCRCaboRojoPR_6_FD_187275 | JGI IMG/M metagenome (GOLD analysis project Ga0207797, IMG submission 187275) | Marine sediment microbial community from Cabo Rojo, Puerto Rico - PR CR 10% Liquid 1 (SPAdes) | ecosystem: Environmental > Aquatic > Marine > Coastal > Sediment | place: Cabo Rojo, Puerto...
CGCCGCGCGCGCTTGAAGAGTTCGCTGAAGCGACGAGCCGAGTAGCCGACCTCATCCCCGGCCAAGTCGAGACCGACGATGCCCTGATCGCGATAGGCGACCGCCACGTCGACCAACTCTTCGGCCGTCTGCAAGCTCTCGTCTCGGCCAATCTGGATAATTAGGTTAGCTTTCAACTCCAGGTCACCTGCCGCCTGGGCCACAGCGCCACAGACCCACGAGGTCACGTCCGCGATCGAGAAACCCTGTACCCGCGCCTGAGCGATGGGATTGAAGCGAAGCTCAAGATAGCGGACGTTATCCGAAGCCGCATCCGCCACTGCCTCATAGGCCACCCGCTCCACGACGCCCCGATTGGGGTAGAAACGGCGCAAGAGGCGAAACTTCTCCAGAAAGCGGTGGAAGTCTGGCTTCTCTTCCGTGACGGTGACGAAGGGGCGCAGATACTCGATATCATAGCTCGGCAGGTCGATCCCGTGTTCGCGCGCGATCTCGGAAAGCGTTTCCAAACGGAGCGATCCCTCCAAGTGACGGTGGAGATCGACCTTGGGCAAGCGGTGCAGTTGGGTCCGGAGGCCAGATGTCCGGCTCCATTGGAAGACGTTCTCTTTCTTCATGGCCATCAACACGTCATCTCCACTCTCTCTCATATCTCATCCCATCCCTTCGACTTATGGGCCTACGCTCGCTCAGATTGGGCTAGGTTTGCCTTCGAATAGTCCACTTGTCTCGATTCAGAAAGACGCCAAAGGGTCACACTTCCGTCTGACACTTCGGTAGGGTGAAATAGAAAGCACTCCCCTCATTCATCTTGCTTTCGACCCAAATCTTCCCGCCGTGAGCCTCGACGATGCGCTGAGCGATAGTCAATCCCAGCCCCACGCCGGCAAAGCGCCGCCGGGCCGAACCATCGACCTGGTAGAAGCGCTCGAAGATCCGCTTCTGGAGCTCCTCTGGAATGCCGATCCCTTCGTCAGAGACGCAGACCTCGATCATAGAGCCGGCTTCTCGGACAGCGACAGATATCTCGCCGCCATCCGGCGTGAACTTGATCGCGTTCCCCAACAGGTTGTCGAAGACCTGCAAGAGCCGTCTGGGCTCCCCGCGGACCGAAAGCGGCTTATCGGGCAGGTCCGCCACCAAATCCATCCCCTCCCGCTCAGCCGTCGCCGCACAGCCCCGCACAGCCTGCCGTGCCAACTCAGTCATGGAGACCAACTCCAACTCGTCGGGCAGTTGCCCCGCGTGCTGAAGAAACATAATATCGTTCACCAGCCGAGTGACGGCGTCCGTCTTATCCACAACGATCCCCAGATACTCCCGCTGCTCATCAGTAAGCGAGCCAGCATCGCCGGCCAGGAGCATCTCCACGTACCCCTTGATGAACGTCAGAGGCGTCCGGAGCTCGTGGGAGACGTTCTGCACCATCTCCTCCTTCAGCCGATCAGCCTCCTGCAACTCGGCGCAAACCTCCGTCAGGTTCTTGGCTCGGTTCTCCAATCGACTATAGAGGCGGGCGTTCTCGATCGCCACCGCCGCCTGGGCAGCCCCGATGATCAACAGCCGCTCATCTTCATCGCTGAAGGCGTGCGGCTCGCTGCTATCGACCGTCAGCGTCCCAATCACCCGCTGCTGTACGCTCATCGGTACAGTCAACAGCGAGCGGACGGCCGGATCGAAGAAGATGAAGTCATCCAGCCCCTCCGTATCAGGGACGTACCGGGGTTCTCCCTCAAGCGCCACCTTCCCGGCGACGCCTTCGCCCAACCGGAGGTTGAAGTCGTTCCGCCATTTTCCCTCGATCCCCGCGGCGGCGCGGATCTCCAATACGCGGTTGACCGGCTCCAAAAGGGCGATGGAACAGGATCGACATCCCATCGCATCCCGCAGCGACTGGACGATCGAATCGAGCCGCTCTTGCACGTCCAGACTGGTATTCATCTGCCGCGCCAGCCGATAGAGGAGCGAGACCTCGCTGAGCCGACGCTCAGTTTCTTGGTAGAGCCGCGCGTTCTCGATAACCACCGCCAACTGCCGCCCGACAGTCGTCATCAGACGCTGATCGTCAGACGTGAACCCATGTCGGCGATGGTCAGAAGCGCGAATGGCGCCGATCACTTTCTCTCCCACCACCATCGGGATGATAAGCAACGACGAGACGTCCGGCACCAGCTCCACGTAGCGCGAATCGTCAGAGATGTCCCCGATCCGCTGCGGCTCGCCGCGCTCGATGACGCCCCCCACCAACCCCTCTCCCAGCGCCAGAGTCGGGCATTCCGCCAGGCCCGAACTGACAGCCAGCGGCTCCAACACGCCATTCTCCCGGTCCGCCAACCAGAGACTGATGTGCTCGAACCCCAGGCTCTCCTGGACGACGTCGATCACGCGTCTGGCCCCCTTCTCCGGCGAAAGCGTCGAGGTGGCCGCCAGTGAGACCTCGTACAACATCGTCAACTCATCCAGTCGGCACCGCGTCTCCTCATACAGGCTGGCGTTTGTGATTGCCACCGCCGCCTGAGAGGCCAACAACCCCAGCACCCGCAGTTCATCGGGGCTGAAGACGTGAGGCTGCCAATAGGAGACCACCATCACGCCGACCACGCCGGCGTTGCCCATCAGCGGGAACCCAGCCACGGCCTCGACTTTGGGCCGGACCCCGTCGCCGTTCGAGGCGAAGTACGGGTGCTCACGCGCGTGGTTGATGACGATAGAGCGGCTGGCATCTAGGACGATCCGCACGAACTCGCCAGGAGCCTTCTCCTTCTCCAGCGCCGAGCCGGTCCGCGTCAGCGAGGCGCCAAACGTCAGGCTGCCATCATTCAGATCACGCAGGAAGATCTGCACGTCGTCAGCCTCCACCAGATCCAGCACGTTATGCGCCACCGACTCCAAGACCGCTCGCGTATCGAGCGAAGAGACGACCTGCAGGTTCGTCTGCTGAACGGCGGCCAGTTCAGCGACCCGGCGCTGGGTCTCCCCGTAGAGCCGGGCATTTTCGATCGCCACCACCAGCTGATCGGCCAACGTCTCCATCGCCCGGATGTCCTGCTGGTCGAAGCTTCCGCGATCGAGGTTGCGTATGTCCAACACGCCGATGACGTCGTCGCCGCGCAGGATAGGCACCGCCAGCTCCGAGCCGATCGGCTTCGTGGTCGGCACGATGGGCTGGTACCGTGGCTCATTGGCAATGTCGTTGACCAGAAAGGAGTCTCCTTCCTCAGCCACTCTCCCGATCACGCCCTCACCCACCGGCTGGCGGTACCCCTCTCGCATGGCGATCGAATGGCCGCCGGCAATCGCCCGGAGCACGAGCTCGCCGGTGGATGAATCGAGCAAGAAAAGCGCCACGTTGAAGTAGGAGAAGCTGCGGCGGATGGTCACCGCGGCCATGTCGAGTATCTCGTTCAGGTTGAGCGTCGCGGTAGCCTGGCGGGCCACCTGATTGATCAGCGCGAGCTGGGTCGAGCGGCGGGTCTCGCTGGCGAAGAAGCGCGTTCGTTCCACGGCTATCGCCGCCTGCTCGGCCAAGAGCTGGAGGATCCTCAAATCGTGATCGCTGAAGGCCCGCGGACTTTCGAACGCCGCGACCAGCGCCCCCAGCACGCGCGTCCCCTGCTGGAAGGGCACCGCCACAAGCGCCTGAACCCCCTGCGTTCGCCAGGCAGCCACGCGCTCCTCGGCAGTCGCCAGGTCTTCGATGGCAATCACCTGTCGCTCGCGCACGGCGCAGGCCACCGGCCCCTCCCCACAGGGACGACCGTCAATCGGATTCCGCTCTCCAGTTTGGGATAGCGCCGTCGCGAAGGCCAATCGATCGTCGTCAGATTCGTAGAGGTAGATCTCCGCCGCGGCCGCTTGGCTTAGGGTCAACGTCGACGAAGCCACCGCCTCCAGGACGTCCCACAGGTCGAGGCTGGAGGCCACGCTCGTGCTGAGAGCCTGAAGCTCGCTCAGCTCTTCCACCCGGCGTTGAGATTCCTTGAACAGCCGGGCGTTATCCAACGCCACGCCGATCTGATCGGCGATGCCACAGATGACGGCAATCTCATCGGCGCTGAAGTCATAGGGCTCGTAGCTCATGGCGCTCAGGACGCCCAGGACACCGCCTCGGGCGCGCATGGGCGCCAGCGCCATGGCCTTGACCCCCTCGCGCTTGAAGTCCGAGACCACGACCCGTCCATCGTCGCTGACGTCGCCCGTCACAATCGGCTTCCCCGTCTTCACAGCCACCCCAGAAAGCCCCTCATCCGCTGGCACGCGCACTCCCTGCTGGACGAAGTCATTGACCTGCCATCCACGTTGAACGCGGAAGACCAGCTCGTTGCTCTCCTCATCCAACACCGAGATCGCCCCCGCCTCCACGCCGACGAACTCCAGAGCCAGCTCAAGCGTCCGCTGGAGCATCTCGTCGACGTCCAGGGTCATGCTGGCCGTGGCCGCGACCGCGTTGAGGACCGACAGGGCAGAATCGCCAGAATCGATCTCTGGCTCCCAGACGACTGATCCGATCTCTTGATCGTCCATCGCCGAATCGGAGTCAACCACGTTCGTCAGTCCATCTTTTCCTTGAACATCCATCCCCAGTAGCACCATACAATAGCCAGATCGAGCGTCACGCCTATCGCCAACGGCAGGTGGTAGGTCACCAACGCGAACCACGGCTCAAGAAAGACGGAGAGAGCCAGGTCCGGCGCCAGCATGGCGGTCCCCCGAATCAGTTGGCTCAATGCCGCGATTGTAACAAACGCGCCCGCTACCAGGAACCACCGATAGTAGGGCTTCATCTGAGTCACTGTCCCCAGTCGTCGACTCAGGTTAGAAAGCAGAAGGTTGAGATAGATAATCGAAAAGACACCCAACACGCCCAGAATCGTCGTCACGATGATCATGATCGCTTTCCCGTCATTGAAGACTCAAGGTGGATGCTGAGGTAGATCAGCAATCCGCCGCCGCAGGCGAGCAACATGTCTGCTGTAGGGTAGCCAACGAAGTCAACGTCAGAGACGAGGTAGAGAAAGGCGCCGACTATCAGGAAGATAGGCGGCAGCACGAACAGGTAGTAGCCCACGCGATGCCCCGACGTCTTTTCGTAGAAATAGGCGATGCGCCCCAGGAAGATAACCAGCACACAGATGACCACCCAGGACCAAGACGCCAGCGCCAGCTTCAAAATCTCCATGCCCCCCTTCCTTTCCTTGCCCACACTGGCCAAACTGAGAGCGCGTTGACCAGAACCGAACCCACATCAAGGTGAAATTGCTGCATAGACAGAATCCTTCGAATCTGCTTCGGGTGTTACTGAGTCCAGATGGCCTATGTGCAACCAGTGCGGCTGCAGGGTGACCACTTCCTGATATCGGTCGGTCTCCAGCGTGTTAAAGCGCTCGTCAGAAGCGGCGACGACCGCGTCTGACTCGCACCGTTATCAGGGCATCCCCCCGGAAGATCAAGACTCTCCCCACCCCGGGGCCTCAGAAAAGCGATATAGCAACCCATAATATAGGGTTTCTTCGGATATGAGAAACCGCAACAGGAGTCCGAGCCAAGGCAAAAGGATCTTGCCAAATCCGGCCCACCCCGTCGTCACTAACTGGGTTTCCGATAGCCAGACCATCACGATGTAAGGCAGCAATACCGCCGAAGAGCTAACCACCGTCATTAGGCCAACAGGCAAACCGACCTTGAAAGACCGCATTGCATCGTTCACGCTACTGTCCACGGCGACCATCGCGCCACCTAAGATCGCCCACGCGATGGACCAACCGGTAGAAGTACGCAAGGTGAGGCAGAATATGCCTCCACTCAAGATTCCCCCAGCTATGCTGATGGCAAGCACCTTCAATTTCGGCGATAATTGGTTTTTCAAGAGCCTTCCATCCTTATGGCAACGCACTTTACAGCCCGTTGACAACGCTCAGCGACAAAGGGACCCGCACCATGGTCTTCAGATCGGTCGGCAAGGTTGATCCAAGCATCCCTTCTGCCGCAACTAACGCCATACCCAGCAACTTGAGTGCCCCCTAACGCCGCACGAAGGCCTGGACGAAGGAATCGACCATCTGCCGGGGACTGCCGCTCATAATCCCCTCTCGTCCCTCGAACGGAGAGCGGACCTCGAGACCACGAGAGGTGATCTCAAACTGTCGGATCCCCTTATCGTGGTCGCTGCCCCGCATCTTCAACACCAACAACGCCTTGCGAACGGCGCTTTCCATCTCCACGTAGCGGAGAAGGACATAGGCATCGACCAGAAAGGCCATCTCCTCGTCGGCCGATTCCGATTCACCCAGCAAAGCCGCGCTTTCGCGGGTCAAGACCGCCGTCAACCCCTCGCGCTTGAGGGCGTTGATGAAACTGAAAATGGTCGACCGCAACTTGGCCGGATCGGCCGTCATCCGCTCGAAGTGAGAGAGGCTATCCACCAGGATGCGCCTGGCTCCGATCTCCTGGACCAACCCTTCGATCCGACCACCGACCTGCTCCAGATCGGCCTTGCTGACCTCCGGACTGGTCATCACCACGCGCAGCTTCCCCTCACGCTCCAACTGACGAAAATCCCAACCGAAGCTGGCCGCATCGTGGTAGTACTGCTGGGGAAATTCCTCGAACGTCAGGATAATGCCGGGCTCGTCGTAGGCCACGATGCCATGGTAGACGAACTGCATCCCCAGAGTTGATTTGCCGGTCCCTGGGGCGCCTTCCACCAGATTCGCCGTCTCCGGAAGGAAGCCGCCCTTGAGCATCTCATCCAACCCCGGTATGCCTGTCTTCACCCGCTCCATATCCCCCCCTCTCTAGCACAGTGATGGGTAACTATGACCGCTTCGTCTGCGAGCGAGCGGATCGATGGTGATGCGCTCATCGCATGCCTCGGATGATGTGATAGATCGCCTTGACGCGGAATTGCCGCTCATCCGAAGCCTTCACAAACTCGCCCAACATCTGTTGCACTTCGTGGTCCGACGCCAGCGAATAGATGGTCATACCGCCCACCTGCGTTGCGTTCAGCACACCATCTTCCGCCAGCTCCACCAGTCCGCTTTCGATCGCACTCACGCTACGCCCAGCATAGCGCGCAATGTTCTCCACGGTATCCGCTGTGTGAGGATTATCATGAAAGAAACGAACCAGGTCCCACTTAACAAAAGAATTGACCTTCGTCCGCAGAAAATCCAGCAGCTGCGGATCCATATCCGCCATCAGGCGTCCCGTCAAATCAAGATCCATCTCGCCCATAACATCCTCCTACCATGTTTTCCGGTACTGCCCCCCCGCACCGCCCAACCAAACTGCGCCTATCAACCTAAAGCCATCATCTACGCCTTGCCTGATCCTCTCGCAAATGACAATACTTGTACTTCTTGCCGCTGCCACACCAACAGGGGTCATTCCGCCCCAGGTCCTCCGGCGGGCCTTGGGCCGCGCCGGCCGCACGCTGCTGTCCCGTCTGTTGACGTCCACTGCCTCGCGCAGAGGGTTGTGCGCGTCCGGCACGCAGATGCCGCGTCCGCGGGCGGATGGCCGATGGACGTTGAACCAGAAAGACGGTCCGTGCCACCGTCTGCTCGATCTGCTGCAACAGGTCGCCGTACATCTCGTGGGCCTCTTTGCGGTAGGCCACCAGCGGGTTCTGCTGCCCGTAAGCCCGCAACCCAATCCCTTCCCGCAGATCGGCCAGATTGGTCAAATGGCGCACCCAGAGCCGATCGACGGCCCGCAACATCAGCTGTCGATCCCGATAAAGGCGATAGGCCTCTCTGAAGGCGATCTCGAGATCGTTCTGCAGCTCATCGGGCAGCCGTCGAATTGGCTGGTCGACCATCCCCTCATCCAATTCGCGCCCCAACCCCTCTACCAAGCAGCGATAGGTCAACTGCTGCACTGGCGACGCGCCCTCGGCAAGGTTGGCCAGCGTCACGTCCTCCCGGGCCGCCTGGCGGTAGACGTCATATCCAATCCGCCGGTTGATCTCGTCGTACTGCCGGGCGGCAATCTCGGCAAGCTGAGCCACGATCTCCTCTGGCGTAAGCCCCTCCCAACGATGATAACTGGCGCTAGGCGAAAGCGGGAAGAACGTCCGCAGCTCGCCCATAAGCCCACGCAGGTCCCAGTCGGCGGGAACCGGCCCGGGCGTGTGGACGGAGACCACGCGCCGGATCTCATCGTCCATCATCCGCAGCACCTGCTCGCGCAGGTCAGAGGCCGTCAATACCTCCTGGCGCTGCTGGTAGATCACCTCGCGCTGCTTGTTGACGACGTCATCGTACTCCAGGACGTGTTTGCGGATATCGAAGTTGTACCCCTCCACCCGCGTCTGTGCCGATTCGATCGTCCGATCAATCAGACCGTGCTGGATGGGGACATCCTCCTCGAAGCCAAAGCGGTTCATCAGAACCTGCACCCGCTCCCCACCGAAGCGCCGCATCAGATCATCCTCAAGCGAGATGTAGAACCGGGACGAGCCGGGGTCGCCCTGGCGCGCCGAGCGGCCTCGCAGCTGGTTATCGATGCGCCGCGCCTCGTGACGCTCGGTGCCGATGATGTGCAATCCGCCCGCAGCGACCACCCGCTCGCGGTCGGCGGCGCAATCCGCCACCGCCTCGGTCAGCACCTCGGCCCATCGCTCGGGGTATCTCTCGGCAACCTCCTCGCCGCGACGCGCCGCATCCAGCGCGTGGTTCCAATCCGATTGCGGAATCGCCGTCAGGTCGATCCCTTCGCGGCGGAGTTGATCCCGCGCCACGCCGGCCGGGTCGCCGCCGAGCTTGATATCGACGCCGCGACCGGCCATGTTGGTGGCGATGGTCACCGCGCCGGATCGACCGGCCTGAGCGATGATGACCGCCTCGCGGCTGTGGTACTTGGCGTTGAGCACCTCGTGCTTGACGCCACGCCGATCGAGCATGCGCGAAAGGCGCTCCGAGGTCTCGATGGCGATCGTCCCCACAAGGACTGGCCGCCCCGCCTCGTGCAGAGCCTCGATCTCGTCCGCCACGGCCCGGAACTTGACCCGTTCCGCACCGTAGACCACGTCCCGCAGGTCGAGCCGCTTGAAGTACCGTCGGCCAGACGCGCCGTTGCCCGGCTCGTAGGTCGTGATCTGAACGTCGAGTCCACCGCCCGTCCATTCTGCGCCCCGGGGCAGCTCAAGCACGCGGTCGAATGAGACCTCGTCGATCTCACTCGGATGCCGCTCGTGTGTCACCAAATCGCGGTAGGTCGCCCGGTACTCGACGTTAGTCGGCAGGACAGCCACGTTCAAGTCGTAGATCTGTTGGAACTCTTCCTCTTCGGTCTTGGCCGTGCCGGTCATACCGGCCAGCTTATCGTACATGCGGAAGTAGTTCTGGAAGGTGATGGTGGCGTAGGTTAAGCTCTCGCGCTGAACCGGGACGCCTTCCTTGGCCTCGATCGCCTGATGGAGCCCTTCGGAAAAGCGCCGCCCGTACATCAGGCGGCCGGTGAACTCATCGACGATGATCACTTCGCCATCCTTGACGATGTAGTCCTTGTCTCGCTGATAGACGACCTGGGCCCGGAGCGCGTTATCCAGATAGGGCAACATCTGTGCATGCTCCGGATCGTAGAGGCTCTCTCCGGATCCAATCTCCTGCACCATCTGCTCGACCTTCGCCACGCCCTGCTCGGTGAGGGTCACGTTCCGCGTCCGCTCTTCCAACACGTAGTCCCCATCCGGGGCCTCTTCCTCCACGCTCTCCGGCGAACTACGCTTCAGACGCGGCACGATCTCCGCGAAGCGACGGTAGAGGTCGGAGGATTCCTCCGCCGGCCCAGAGATGATCAACGGCGTACGGGCCTCGTCGATGAGAATGTTATCCACCTCATCGATGATGGCGTAGTGGAGCTCGCGCTGAGCGCACTGGCTCAGATCGCGCACCATGTTGTCGCGCAGATAGTCGAACCCGAACTCGTTGTTGGTGCCGTAGGTGATATCGGCCCGGTAGGCTTCGCGCCGAGAGACGGGCCGCAGGTTCAGAAAGCGATCGTCGGCCGAGGGATAGTCCGGATCGAAGAGGAAGGAGCCCCGATCCGGATCGGACGCCGCCGACTGGATCACGCCCACAGAGAGGCCCAGCGCGTGGTAGATTGGCCCCATCCACTGAACGCCGACCTTGGAAAGATAGTCGTTGGGGGTGACCAAGTGAGCGCCCCGTCCCGTCAGCGCGTTGAGGTAGAGCGGGAGCGTCGCCACCAACGTCTTGCCCTCGCCGGTCTTCATCTCGGCGATGTCGCCGCGATGGAGGATCATGCCGCCGATGAGCTGTACGTCGTAATGGCGGAGCCCGATGGTCCGCTTCCCCGCCTCACGCACCGCGGCGAAGGCCTCGACCAACAGATCGTCCAGCGTCTGACGCTCGGCCAACCGCCTGCGGAAGGTCTCCGTCCTGTCACGCAACTGGTCATCGTCCAGCGCCTCGAACTCAGGCTCCAGCGCGTTGATCTCCTCGACGATCGTCTGCAAGCGGGCAATCTCCCGCGCATCGCGGTCGCCGACGAGCTTCTTGAATAAACCCCTAAGCATAGATTAGATCTCTCCCTGCAATCCGATTTTCATTATACTCGCCCGCCCCCCAAATGCAAGAAGCACTCTCCAAGAAGGGGGGTGAACGGCCATGGGCCTTCGTAGCAATTGTGGACCACCAGCATTCTCTAGAAGCTTGTAGCTGCATCTGTGTCCGGCATCTGTTTTTCGTCAACGAAAAGAGGCATCAACCCCAGGCGAACGCCTTACTTCGCTTCAGGCACACCCATCGGCCCTCAGTACATTTCGGTTTTCTGACTTGCTTCGAACGTCCAGCCATAGCGGCGATTTGCCGCCTAGGACCGAATCGGTATAATAGACGCGTACCCCTCTCGCCAGCAGGTCACCGCGACACTGAAAGGAATAGAGAATGAGCGTACTTGGCATCGATATTGGCGGGACCGGCATCAAAGGCGCGCTGGTGGAGACGACCACCGGCCAACTGGCCACCGAGCGCTATCGATTGTTGACCCCCCAACCCGCCATTCCCGAAGCCGTCGCCGAAACGGTGGCTCAAGTGATCGAGCACTTCGAGTGGCAGGGCCCCATCGGCTGCGGCTTCCCGGCTGTGATCAAGAAGGGCGTCGTCTATACCGCGGCCAACATCTCTGAGGAGTGGATCGGTACGAATGGCGAGCGGATCCTTTCCCAGGCCACCGGCTGCGACGTTCTGATGATCAACGACGCCGACGCGGCCGGCATCGCCGAGATGCGCTTCGGAGAAGGTCAGAACCACCACGGCGTCGTGCTCATCGTGACGCTCGGCACCGGCATCGGCACTTCCATCTTCATCGACGGAACCCTCTTCCCTAACACGGAACTGGGCCACATCGAGCTCAAGGGGAAAGACGCCGAGAAGCGAGTCGCCGAGAGCGTCCGCAAAAAGAAGGATCTTTCGTGGAAGAAGTGGGGCAAGCGCGTGGGCAAGTATCTGCGGGCAATGGAGAAGCTCCTCTGTCCGGACCTGATCATCGTCGGTGGTGGCGCGAGTAAGAAAAGCCACAAGTTCTTCCCCTACCTCAAGACGACCACCCACGTCGTCCCGGCCCAGATGCGGAATGAGGCCGGCATCATCGGCGCTGCCTTGGCTGCAGCAGCCCGCTTTTCGGCCGCCGAACCGACCCCGCAAGAGTGATCTGATCGAAACTCAAGGCCTATGTCGAAGAGAGTCAAGAATTTGGATAAACCCTCACTCTACATCAATCGAGAGTTGAGTTGGATCGAATTCAACGAGCGCGTCCTGGAAGAGGCGCTGGACCCCCGCCATCCGCTGCTCGAACGGGTCAAGTTCCTCGCCATCTTCGCCAGCAATCTGGACGAGTTCTTCATGATCCGCGTCTCTGGGCTGCGACGCCAGATGGCCGCCAAGGTGCTGGAGACCCCGCCCGATGGCCTGACGCCAGCCGAGCAGCTGGCTGCCATCCGCCAGAAGCTGCTGCCGCTCCTGGAGCGGCATTCCGACTGTTGGCAGAACGATCTGTGGCCCAAGCTAAAAGCCAACAAAGTCCACGTCCTCCGCTACACCGACCTGAAGCGGAAGCAGGCCAAGCTTCTGCGACGGTACTTCAAAAAAGAGATCTTCATGACGCTCACCCCCCTGGCATTCGATCCGGGCCATCCCTTTCCTCACATCTCCAACCTGAGCATGAACCTGGCCGTGGTGCTCGAAGATCCGCACCACGGCGAACGGTTTGCCCGGCTCAAGGTGCCACGCATGTTCCCACGCCTAATTCGGATCCCCAGCGAGGAAAAGGCCGAAAACTACGAAGAACTGGGTCTGGTCGATGTGGCGGCCAACAACTTCGTCTGGCTGGAGGAGGTCATTGCGGCCAACCTGGACCGGCTCTTCCCCGGGCTTGAGGTCGTGGCCGCCTATCCCTTCCGCGTCACCCGCGATGCCGATCCTGAGACCGAGGAGGATGAGGCCTCCGACCTTCTCTCGGCCATCGAAGAGAGCGTCCGCAAGCGCCACTTTGGATCGGCGATTCGCCTAGAGGTCGAAAAATCGATGCCGGACCGAATCCGCCAAGTGCTGATCCAGAACCTGAGCATCGCCCCCTACCAGGTCTACGCCCGCGAGGCCCCGCTGGGCATGGCAGGCCTGATGGAGCTGACGACGATCAACCGCCCCGACCTCAAGGATCCACCCTTTCTGCCAGCAGTCCCCTCATCCCTGGCCCATAAGGAGGATATCTTCGCGGCGATCAAGCGCCGCGATATCCTGCTCTACCATCCCTACGATAGCTTCATCCCGGTGATCGACCTCATCCGTGCGGCCGCGCGGGACCCGAACGTGCTGGCCATCAAGCAGACGCTCTACCGCGTTGGGCCGAACTCGCCAGTGGTCGCAGCGCTGATGGCCGCCCGCGAACGCGGCAAGCAGGTAGCCGTCCTGGTGGAACTGAAGGCCCGCTTCGACGAGGAGAACAACATCATCTGGGCCCGAGCCCTGGAGCGGGCGGGCGTCCACGTGGCCTATGGCCTGGTGGGGCTCAAGACTCACGCCAAGCTCCTGCTGGTCGTCCGCCGGGAGGGCAATGGGATCACGCGCTACGTCCACGTGAGCACTGGTAACTATAACGACGTCACGGCCCAGATCTATGCCGACATCGGCCTCCTGACGAGCGACCCAGAGATCGGAGCCGATGTCTCAGATCTCTTCAACGCCCTGACCGGCTATTCGCTCAAACAGGAGTATCGCAAGCTCCTGGTCGCTCCGGGCCTCATGCGGGAGCAGATCCTGGCCCGCATCCAGCGGGAGATCGACCACCACAAGGCGCATCAGAACGGCTACCTGGCCTTCAAGATGAACGCCCTGGTCGACAAAGCCGCCATCCAGGCCCTCTATCGCGCGTCTCAGGCCGGGGTGAAGATCGATCTCCAGGTACGCGGTATCTGCTGCCTTCGGCCCGGCGTGCCCGGCGTCAGCGAGACCATCGAGGTCACCTCGATCGTGGGCCGGTTCCTGGAGCACGCGCGCATCTTCTACTTCCACAACAACGGCGATGAGGAGATACTGATCGGCAGTGCGGACCTGATGCCCCGCAACCTGGATCGGCGTGTCGAACAGCTCTTTCCGATCCGAGACCTGCGGATTCGAGAGGCCGTACGCGATCAGATCCTCTTCACCCATCTGGCGGATAACGTCCAGGCCAGACGCCTCCTGCCAGATGGTCAATACGAGCGTATCGCCCCCGATGAAGGAGAGCCGACGGTGCACTCTCAACAATGGCTCATCGAGCACCGCGGCGCGTGGCGCGAGGAGGATTGACCAACGCCAGCGATGAAGCGGATCGCGATTCTGGGGGATATCCACGCCAACCTGCCAGCGCTGGAGCGCGTGCTGGCGCACGCCGGCACAGCGTCGATTGACGAGGTCTGGAACACGGGCGATTCCGTTGGCTATGGCCCGTTCCCCAACCCGGTGGTCGAGATCATCCAGAGCCAGACGCCACCCATTTTGAGCATCCAGGGCAACTTCGACCGTGAGGTCGTGGAATATCCAGAGAGCCCGGAGACGTGGCGTCAGAAGCAACCGGCGGAAAAGCGCTTGGCCTACCACCACGCCCACCACGCACTCACCCGGGCCAACCGCTCCTACCTGGACGCGCTCCCCCAAGAGATCCGGCTGCAGGCCCAAGGATATCGCATCCTGATCGTCCACGGCAGCCCAGCCTCCAACGAGGAACACCTCTACCCCGATACGCCAGAAAGCCGCCTGCGAGAGCTGGCCCAAATGGCCGCCGCAGACGTGGTGATCTGCGGCCACTCCCACCGCGCCTTCGTCCGCCGGGTCGCTGGGGTCTGGTTCGTCAACACCGGGAGCGTGGGCCGCGCCGACGATGGCGACCCACGCACGTGTTATGGCTTGCTGACATTTGAGCGGAACTCGTTCCACGCCCGGCACTACCGGCTGGCCTACGATGTGGAGCGCCTCGTCCGGGCCGTCCGCGCCCAGGGACTCCCTGAGGCCTTCGCCAAGATGTTCATCCAGGGTCGCGGGCTAGACGCCGTTCGTTAGGGACTCGACCAAGAGCGACGCCATCCTGCGTGCTCATCCTTCAACCACCTACGGCGTGGTCCTCATAGGAGCTTTGTCACGCGCTCTAGGTGCCATTATCCACTACAACGGCCGGCCTACGTCCTCTATCATGTGCCACAGAGGCGCTGGCAGACGCCAGTTGAAGCCTCTCCTCCTTTCCCTGGTCATAGGCCCCCGGTTTGTGCATACCGGGGGCCTGACCGGTCTTTGGGCCGACCGCTTGGGTCGAACGGGATCAAAAGCGCTCAGGATACACCGCTGACGCACCTAATGTAGCTGTCCACCAACAACTTCGTAGGTTACAGGAGAGCGTAGGTTGGGTTGAAGCCAAATGACCGAAACCCAACCTACGCCGACACGCAGGGGCAGACACTTGCCACCGCGCACGATTGCCCACGATGCCTCCTCTCTACTCCGGTCCACCGCATCCGCGCAGATGCCCGGTCGGCGCTGAGCGATAGCCCGCGAAGTCCCGCTTCGCCGACTTGCAGATAGCCGACGAAGGTCGGCTTTGCCGTGCGCCGTAGCCCGGCGACTGAAGTCGCCGGGCAGGAATGCATGATTACCACCGCGGCAGCCATATCGAGCATCGGAATCCACCACACCGCCCCACGTCCTATATGTGGTTGACGCCCAAACGCTCAATGTGCGAAGTTGTTCTTGGACAGGCCCATGTGGCACCCATATCCCACCTATAGCCTCGATCTACGGCTCGTTTGGCCTACGTCACAGCCGAGATC